>Ga0208508_1000467_pt1 | contig 11015 bp, 10 predicted proteins | sample LakWasMeta1_LOW4_2_FD_183853 | JGI IMG/M metagenome (GOLD analysis project Ga0208508, IMG submission 183853) | Freshwater sediment methanotrophic microbial communities from Lake Washington under simulated oxygen tension - Sediment Metagenome... | ecosystem: Environmental > Aquatic > Freshwater >...
AGGCGGCGAGCGATGAAAACAAACCCGCCGATCCCAAGCCGATGCCGCAAGCTTCGCGTCAGCCGTCCTTCAATCTGATGTCGTTCTTCATCAGCGACGCGGCAGCACAGGAAGTTGATATCACCATCCGTACACCTGCAATTCAGGCAATCCAGAATCGCATGTCGGAGCGTTTCAATAGTTCGTTGCGCCAACATTTCGATGGCGGTGCGCTGGGTTTCAGCAACGATGGACTGATTGTCGTGCACGATGCCACCAAAGTGCCATTGAAAGACCGCGTTACCCTGAACCAGCTGGTAGCCGACGATAATCGTGACCGTAAAGCGGTTTACCGTGAAATTGCCGTGGCCAACGGGCATCCGGAGTGGGAAGGCCAAATTCGCGACACTTTTGCCAAGCAATGGATACGCGATGCGAAGGCTGGCTGGTGGTATCAAAGCACGGCCGGTGACTGGAAACAGAAATAAACAGCGGATATCGATACCCCTATCCTGCGATGGAAAGTCGATGACAGGGTATCGGGTGGCTTATTGAAACCCGGCTTGCGCCGGGAAAATAAATCACACAGAAGGGCGTGAATTTGAGAAAATTCACGCCCTTTAGCTTTAATGAAGAATGCCGTGGGCCGTAGCAGAACAAAGATCAATCGGGAATTCGAACTCGACATTCATGGCCTGGCCCATGACGGACGCGGCGTTGGCCGTTTGGACGGCAAAGCGGTGTTTGTTTCAGGTGCCCTGATGGGCGAAACCGTCCGCGCCAAGCAGACCGGACGCAACCGCCATTTCGATGAAGCGGTGACGCTGGAAGTGCTGAAAGCTTCCGAAGATCGTGTTGAGCCGCGCTGCCGGCATTTTGGCGTTTGCGCAGGTTGTGTGCTCCAGCATTTGGCCGAAGACAAGCAGATCGAAGCCAAGCAGCAAGTCCTGATCGAAAATCTTGCCCGTATCGGCCACGTCGAAGCGGAAACCATTCTGCCGCCGATGGTGGGCGATTCCTGGGGCTATCGTCGCAAGGGACGTTTGTCGGTTCGCCACGTCGAAAAGAAAGGCAAAACCCTCGTCGGCTTCCGTGAACTGGATTCACGCTTCGTCGCCGATTTAAGTGTTTGCCATACCGTCATTCCCGCCTTGGGTACTCGGTTGCCGGAATTGTCCGCATTGGTCGATTCGCTCGATGCGAAACGTACGATTGCCCAGATCGAATTTATCGCCGGCGATGGCCCGGTCGCGCTGATTTTCAGAAATCTTGAAGCTTTGAGCGACAGCGATACCGAAAAACTCAAACAATTCGCGATCGATACCGGCTTCGCGGTGTTTTTGCAGCCGGGCGGCGTCAATTCCGTCGTGCCATTGTGGCCGCTCGAAACCAATCTCGAATTTGCGATTCCTAAATACGATATCCGTTTGGCGTTCAAACCACTGGACTTCATCCAGGTCAACGCGGCGCTGAACCAGAAAATGATCGATCAGGCGATTGCCATGCTCGACCCGCAAGTCGGCGAGCGCGTGCTAGATCTTTTCTGCGGTCTCGGCAATTTCACATTGCCGCTGGCACGCACTGCGGCATCGGTAGTTGGCGTCGAAGGCGAAGCGGGGCTGGTCGCACGTGCACGCGATAACGCCGTTTTGAATTCACTTGGCAATGCCGAATTCTATGCCGCCGATTTGGCGAAGGATTTGAGCGGCGAACCCTGGATGCAGCAAGGGTTCGATAAATTATTGCTGGATCCGCCACGTGCAGGCGCTGCCGAAGTGCTTGCGCAAATGCCGCTGAAAAATATCCGTCGCATCGTTTACGTGAGTTGCCATCCCGCATCGCTTGCGCGTGACGCAGGCTTCCTCGTCAAAGAGCGCGGCTACAAACTGAAAGCGGCCGGCGTGATGGATATGTTTCCGCATACCGCCCATGTCGAATCCATTGCCCTGTTCGAGAAATAAGATGGGAATCGAAATCGAAAAAAAATTCCTGGTAGTCGACGATTCGTGGAAAGCGCAGGTCTACAAAACAACCCGCATGGCCCAGGGTTACCTTAATGACATGAATGCGATGCGGGAAGGCACGCAGAAAGCTTCGGTGCGTGTACGCATTGCCGGCGAGCAGGCTTTTCTCAATATGAAATCGCGCGAGCTCGGTCATACCCGGCAGGAATTCGATTACGAAATTCCCGTTGCAGATGCCGAAGCCCTATTGAAATTATGCGTGGGTGGTTTGATCGACAAGCATCGCCATTATGTAAAGCATGCGGGTTTCGTTTGGGAAGTCGATGAATTTCTTGGCGACAATCTTGGTTTGATCGTCGCCGAAATTGAACTGCCCAATGCCGATGCGGTCTTTGAAAGGCCTGAATGGTGCGGCAGCGAAGTCACCGATAAAATCCGTTACTACAATTTGGCATTGGCCGAACGCCCGTTCGCCCAATGGACCGACGAGGAAAAAGCAGAATGTTAGTCATTGGTGTTTCCGGAAAGGAACTGACGCAGGACGAACGCGAATGGCTGCAGCATCCGCAATGCGCCGGCGTTATTTTATTTACCCGTAATTTCGCATCGCGCGACCAGGTGATTGAACTTACGCAAGCTATCCGCGATGCTGCCGCCCAGCCGCAATTGCTGTGCGTCGATCAGGAAGGCGGTCCGGTGCAGCGTTTTCGCGATGGTTTTTTCCGCTTGCCGCCTTTGGTTCGTTTTGGACAGCATTATTCTCACGATGCAAAAGCGGCATTGGCATTGGCGAAAGAACATGCCTGGCTGATGGCAAGTGAAATTCGTGCGCTCGGCCTGGACTTAAGTTTCGCTCCGGTCGTGGATTTGGGGCGCGGCAATCGTGCCATCGGCGATCGTGCCTTTCACGAGTCACCGGCGGTGGTTGCCGAATTTACCAGCGCCTATATCCAGGGCATGCATGAAGCCGGGATGGCAGCGACAATCAAGCATTTTCCGGGACATGGCTCCGTACTCGAAGACACGCATTTCGACGTGGCGGTGGATGATCGCTCGCTGGAAGCCTTGCGTGCCGAAGATTTGTTGCCGTTTGAAGCAGGCATCAAGGCCGGTGCGGAAGCGGTGATGATGGCGCACGTTACCTATCCTCAAGTCGCGCCTGAACCCGCCGGTTATTCGCCGCGCTGGTTGAAAGACATTCTTCGCGACGAAATGGGCTTCAAGGGCGTTATATTTTCCGATGATATCGGCATGGCGGCCGCGACCGGGGTGGGAGGTGTCGGAAGCCGCATTGACGCGCATCTGGATGCCGGTTGCGATGTCGTACTCGTTTGCGCGCCTACACTCGTGGCCGATAGCCTGAAAGCCTGCGAGCACCGTGCAAGACCGGAGATTTCGCTGCTGAAGCCCCTGATGGGAAAAGATGAAACTGTATTGGCACGATTGCACACGCAATCGCGCTACCATGATGCTCGCGCCAGCCTGTCTGGCCCTGACTATGCGGTGAGCTAAGATGACTATCCCCGACTTGGCAACAGCCTTGGAAAATTCCGACGAATTGTTTGATCGCGAAAGTTTGCAGGATGCGATCAAGGAAATTGCCGTACTGATCAACCATGATTACGAAGATCGTGATCGCCCGGTGTTTTTATCGGTGATGCACGGCGGCATGATTTTCGCTTCGCTGCTTTCGCTTGAACTCGATTTTGATGTCGAGGTGGATTATTTGCACGCTACTCGTTATCGCGGCGCGATGACGGGTTCCGGTCTTGCATGGCTGCATCGCCCGGCGACACCGCTTGAAGGCCGCTACGTGCTGATTGCCGACGATATTCTCGACGAAGGCCATACGCTGAAGGCCGTCAAGCAATGGTGCGAAGACCAGGGCGCCATCGAGGTACGTATCGCCGTACTTGCATTGAAGCTGCATGATCGCCGCGTCGAAGGCATTGAAGCCGATTACGTCGGCATTGAAGTGCCTGACCGTTATGTATATGGATTCGGCATGGACTATTACGAACAAGGCCGTAATTTACCCGGTCTCTACGCATTGGGAGACTAAATGTCGGATTCGGATATTGCATTCGCCGTTATCGGTGGCACCGGCTTGTACCAAATTGCCGCGTTGGAAAACGTTGAAGCCCGTGAATGCGACACCGTTTATGGCAAGCCTTCGGCACCGGTTCGCATCGGTTATCTGGAAGGCAGGAAAATTGCCTTCATGGCGCGCCATGGTGAAGGCCATTCGGTACCGCCGCACAAGGTTAACTACCGTGCCAACCTGCGATGCCTGAAAGATCTGGGCATCGGCAAGGTATTGGCAATCAACGCGGTAGGCGGCATCACAGATGCCTTCGGTCCCCGCGTTGTCGCGGTGCCGGATCAAATCATCGACTATACCTACGGCCGCCTGCATAGCTTGTCGGAAGAGCCGGGCAGCGAAGTGCTGCACGTCGATTTCACCGAGCCGTATTGCGCGAAATTGCGTACCCATATTCTCCACGCCGCCGAAAAAATCGCGATGCCGATCGTCGATTTTGGATGCTACGGTGCTACCCAGGGGCCGCGTCTGGAAACGCGGGCCGAAATTGCCCGCATGCGGCGTGATGGCTGCGATCTTGTCGGTATGACCGGCATGCCGGAAGCTGGCCTCGCACGTGAGCTGGGTATTGATTATGCCTGCCTTGCAATAGTCGCTAATTGGGCCGCCGGTTGCGGCGACGGTGCGGAAATTACGCTGGAAGAAGTGCTGGCAAATGTGAATATCGCCACGGCGTCTTTACCGGAGTTGTTGAAAGAAGTTTTGAAGTCCTAGACGTCGTGAAGTGCTTCTATGGCGTACCGAAGTTTGCCGGGATTAGGTTCCCGTGCAATGCAGCAGTTTCTTGAACTGTACCTGATCGCCGCGCGACGCGTTTAAATCCACGAAGCCCTTGATGCCGTCGAGCTTTCCGCGATTGGCGTATTGCCAGAATTGCCATTTTCGATGGCTGCTTTCGTCGGGTTGCCGATACAGGTTTCGCATCCAGAGCGGATTTTGCAGAAAATCATTTTCCAGATACACCGGATAGAAATCCGAAGTGCTGTACAGCACTACGCGGCAACCCCATGCCTGCTCAACCAGATCGATAAATACTTTCAGCTCTTTTCGAAATGCTTCCGGCGTGGGGCGGGCTTTGCAGTTGCCGCCGAATTCCAGATCAACGGCAGGCGGTAACGAATTTGCCGAAGGCAGGCCTATGCGCGTGAGAAAATTATTGGCCTGTTCGAAGCCTGTCTTGCAGAGCGTGAAGTAATGATAGGCACCCGGAACGATGCCGGCATCCTTGGCGGCATTCCAATTGTGTTTGAAATCCTCATCCAGGAAGTCTTCGCCCTCGGTCGCCTTGATGTAGGCAAACCGGATGTCCTGTGCCGCAAGCTTTTTCCAGTCGATTTTGCCCTGGTGATGCGATACGTCGATTCCCCGTACCGGAAATTCACTTTCGTCCGGATAATTCAGGCGGATGACCCCTGTCTTCAATAATTCATAGACCAAGGTCCCCACGAATAAAAGATTCAGAAGCAGGATGCCGCCGATGATAATTTTTATTCGTCTCGACATCGTGCTTTTTCAGCCTAGTGATCGAATTGAAGTCTCGCCAGCTCGGCGTACAAACCACCCTGAGCAATCAATTCGTTATGAGTGCCTTGGGCAATGATACGGCCCTTGTCCATCACCACGATGCGATCGGCTTTCAATACGGTCGCCAGACGATGGGCAATCACCAAAGTGGTACGACCTTGCATCAACCGTTCCAGTGCCTGCTGCACGGCACGTTCGCTTTGTGCATCGAGTGCGGAGGTTGCTTCGTCGAGCAGCAAAACCGGTGCATCCTTCAACAGGGCGCGTGCGATGGCCAAACGTTGCTGCTGGCCGCCCGAGAGGCGTGCGCCTCGCTCACCGAGTTCGCTCTCGTACCCCGAGGGCAGCTCTGAAATAAAGTCATGCGCTTCGGCGCTGCGTGCCGCGGTTTCGATCTGGGCGTCGGTCGCTTCCAGTTTCCCGTAGCGGATGTTCTCGCGTGCCGTGGTGCCGAAAATAACCGGGTCTTGCGGAACCAGCGCGATTTGTTCGCGCAGGAAAGTCGGTTCAAGCTGTCTGAGATCAATGCCGTCGAATTTGACATTGCCGGTGTCGGGGTCATGAAAGCGAAGCAGAAGTTGAAACACCGTTGTTTTACCCGCGCCCGATGGACCAACAAGGGCAACGGTTTCACCAGGGGCAATAGTCAGACTGAAATTTTCCAGCGCCGCCGTGTCGGGCCGGCTGGGATAGTGGAAGCTGACATTATCGAGACTCAAGGCACCTTTCGACGGCATCACCAGCGTAGCCGGATGTTTGGGCGATGCCAGCCTGCTTTGTTCTTCCAGCAGATCGTTGATGCGCGACATGCCGCCGCTTGCACGCTGGACTTCGTTCCAGACTTCAGTCAGCCCGGCAACCGAACCGGCACCGATAAATGCATAGAAAACAAACTGCACAAGCGTGCCGGCAGACATGCTGCCATCTATCAGATTCTGCGCGCCAAGCCACAGCACCGCCGTTATGGAGCCAAAGACGATGACGATAATAATTGCCGTCAATAGTGACTGTAATCCAATGCGCTTGCGGGCAGCTTCAACACTGCGTTTTACGGCATCACTGAAGCGCGTGCTTTCAAAATGTTCGCGGGCATAACTTTGCACCGTGTGCATGGCGTTGAAGGTTTCGCCCGCACGAGCATTCGCGTCGGCAACCCTGTCCTGGCTGTTTTTAGCTGCGCCCCGAACTTTTCGACCCGACAAGGCCATAGGCAAAACCATCAGGGGTATGCCGAGTAGGGCATACATGGCCAAGCGAGGGCTGGTGACGGCAAGCATAACGGCACTCCCGATCACGGTAATGCTGCTGCGCAAGGCAATCGACATGCTGGAACCCACCATGCTGCGAAGCAATTCGGTATCGGCCGACAGACGCGATAATAGTTCGCCGCTGCGGGTGCGTTCAAAAAAACTCTGATCCAGCCCCAATAAATGGCGATAGAGTTTTTGCCGCAAGTCTGCAATCACGCGCTCGCCAAGCAAAGACACGAAATAAAAGCGTGCAGCGGTGGCAAGTGCGAGTACGACGGCAACAACGAACATTAAAATAAACCACTGGTTGATCGAGCCTCCCTTCGCAAACCCGTGATCAATCAGGTATTTGAAAGCGACCGGAAAGAACAGGGTGGCACTGGACGATATCGCCAGGGCGATCAGCCAGAAAATAAGCAAGTTGCGATGGGGTTTCAGGAACGGCAGCAAACCGCGCAGGGAATTTACTTTTTGAATGGGGCTGGCGGCTTTCGGATCAGGTGTGCTCATGGGGGGTATTGTCGCACGGGACCCATATTGCAGAGCCCCGGCTCAAGTCATTTATTTTTGTGGTGAGAGCTTCCAGAGATTGGGACGGAATCCGAAAATGCAATTGCCAGCCATTCTCGTTGAAGTCTTCCCCCAGCTTTTCTGCCTGATACTGCTGCAGCAAGAGATGCACGCTGCCTGTCAGCGAAAAATCACATTGCAGTCTGGCTTCAAGCCAAATCAGCAAAGGTGAGCGCTCGGCCAGTCGCAGGCACTCGGCGGCAGCGCCGCCATAGGCTCGCACCAGACCGCCCGTGCCGAGATTGATGCCGCCATACCAGCGCGTAACGATTACCATCACGGCATCGAGTTGCTGCCCGTCGATTGCCGAAAGTATCGGGCGACCGGCGGTTCCTGAAGGTTCGCCGTCGTCGGAAAAACGATAATTCGGACCTAGTTTGTAAGCCCAGCAGTGATGCGTGGCAGCTTGCAGTTTTGCCATCGCCAGCAAGGACATGGCCTGGTCTGTGTCCGCAATCGGAAAACCCTGCGCCAAAAAGCGCGATTGTTTCACTTCAAGCCAGTGCTCGACCTTGGATGCCAGCGTGAACCCAATCATTTGAGCAGGAATTTAAGTTCTTCGGGCACTCTGAGTGTCGGATGGGTTTCCCTGTAACGCTTCAAGCTGGCTTTGGCGCCGTCGATATCCTGGCGTTCGATGCGGGCCTTGATGGCATCGAGCCATTGCGCCGGCGGAAGCTTCGCGTCTTCATCGATACTTGCAACGGCTTTGGCAGCGTAAGCCGTCCGCGATTGGGATAGAACAGGGATGCCTGACTCTTCCACACTGGTCCGTCTAAGTTTGCTTCCCGTTACATTGACTGAATCGATTTCCCTGGCTTCGGCATCCTGGGTCGATGCCATAGGTGCCGCTGACATGGCGGCAGGTGGTGGTGGGGCGGGTGCTGCGGCAACGGAAGTTTCTTCAAGCAAAGCACTTCCGGCAAATGAATCGCGTTGCCTGGCTGTTTCTTCCTTTTTGATTTTGGCGACAGCCGCGTCGGCATTTTCCTGACGAGCTCGTGTCTGTTTTTCGGGGATATCGGCAACGTTCGCTTCGGGAGCTGCCGCCGAAGCCATTGCATCGGCGGCTTGATCTGCTTCGGCAAATGCTTCCGAAGGAGGTGGGGAGGTCGGTGCAGGTTCGCGAGCCGGTGTCATTTCGATGACCAGACTGTCATTTTTATCGAGGCTATCAGTCTCTTGCACAGAGCTGACGTTCTCGTCGGCGGGCAGTTCATAGATGGGCGCGCGCATTGATTGGAAGACTTGCCAGCCGACACCAACAGTGAGGATGGAAGCAGCGGCGGTGCCAATCCATAAAACCGACGTGCCGAGTAGATTTCTGCCCCAGGCCGTTTTTTTAGGCGAGCCGGACGAGGCAACGGCATCCGTGGCTGCCTTCAGGATCAAGGCATCCAGTGCCGAAGGCGGTTCGCCGCCGGGCAATGCACGAACAACGCGAGCGAGCTCGAGTTCTTCTTGCGTGAGTGCTTCGTGTTGGGAGGGGGGGCGAGTATTCATGATCGTAGTTTTTCCCGCAATTTATCCATTGCGTAGCGAAGTCGTGATTTGACGGTTTCCCGACCTACGCCTGTAATTTCGGCAATTTCCTCCAGTGACAATTCCTGTTCCAGACGCAACATTACGGCTTCTCTTTGATCTTGGGGCAGTTCTTCCAAAGCCAATTGCAAGCGTCTTCGTTCTTCGAATGACGATAGCTGACGTTCAGGTGTCTGGGGATCCGGCACTTGTTCCGCCCGTTCCATGGCATCTTCGCCGGCACTGGGACGATGCGATTGGGCGCGCCAGTGGTCGGTGAGCCTGTTGTGGGCAATTTGATAGAGCCAGGTCGTAAATTTCGCCTCCGGGCGATAACGTTCGCGAGCCTGGATAACTTTTTGCCACACATCCTGGTAAAGCTCTTCCGCCGTGCCATGTTCACGCAGTTGTCGCAGCATGAATCTAAACAAGGGGCCGCGATGGCGCGCATAAAGAAGCTCGAAGGCGCTGGCATCGCCAGTTCCATACGCAATCATCAATTCTTCATCGTTACGCTCTGCCAACATGTGGCAGAGCGTACGAAGTTTTTGCGATTTCGAAAAGCCGTCATTCGCTGATTTGTGCAACATCATCGGAGCCGGTGAGTCGACTGGCCTGATCGACCAGCCCCATGAACTCGGCACGGTAGCCCCAGGAGTCAGGCAGCGACACGCTGGCAGCAAGTTGTTTGACATCGGCCCATTGGAATTTTCCGATGTTCTTGCCGCCCCGCAATAGATCGGCATAGGCGGCCAGCGATGCCGCCATTTTCAAACGGCCGCTCGGTTTTGCGCTAATACCAGAGCGCAACAAGGGTTTTTCAATCAGCTGGCTTCGTTCCTCGCCGGGTTGCTTGTAACGCAACTTGAGCAATGCGATTTCAGTCGGTTTTGCATTGGGCGCCGACACCGGATTTCCATAACGAAGCGGACTGACGCTTTCGCCGCCCGTGCCTACCAAACTGATTTCATAGAGGGCGGTAACATCGTGGCCGGCACCGATTTCACCTGCATCGACCTTGTCGTTGTTGAAGTCATCGCGGTTTAACTTGCGGTTTTCATAGCCGATCAAGCGATATTCGGCGACGACGGCAGGATTGAATTCAACCTGTATTTTTACATCCTGTGCGATGGTCATCATTGTCGACGACATTTCCTCGACCAATACCTTTCGACCTTCATTCAAGTTGTCGATATAGGCATGATTGCCGTTCCCGACATCCGCCAATTGTTCGGCCATGTGGTCGTTGTAGTTTCCCTGTCCAAAACCCAGCGTGGTAAGCGCGATCCCGGATTTACGCTGGTCGGCCACCAGCGTTTTCAACATCTCGGTATCGTAAATGCCGACGTTGAAATCACCGTCGGTAGCAAGAATCACTCGGTTGACGCCATCGCCGATATAGTTCTCCTTTGCGATCTTGTACGCCAATTCAATGCCCTGGCCGCCATTGGTGGAACCGCCGGCTTGCAGTTTATCGAGTGCCCGCAGAATGGTTTCCTTGTCGGTACCGCTCGTGGCAGGCAACACAAGGCCTGCGCTACCTGCATAGACAACAATAGAAACGCGATCTTGCGGACGGAGCTTGTGCGTCATTTGCTTGAAACTTTCGACCAATAAAGGCAGTTTTTCCGGGCTCGACATGGAACCGGATGTATCGATCAGGAAAACGATATTTGCGGCGGGGATTTGCGAACGCGGCACTTCATAACCCTTGATGCCGACCATCACGAGTTGATGTCTGGAATTCCATGGCGCTGCGGATATTTCAGTAGTCACCGAGAACGGTTGCTTGCGCGATGTAGGTGGGGCATAGCCAAAATCAAAATAATTGATGATTTCCTCGGCACGCACCGAATCGGCCGGTGGACGTGCACCATTGTTCAACATGCGGCGAACATTGCTGTAACTGCCGGTATCGACATCGATGGAGAAGGTGCTGACCGGATTTTCGGAAGTAAGGAATATCGGGTTGTCGCTGTAGTTCTTGTATTTTTCGGAGTTTTGTTCAGGTTGTGCCTGCATGACCAGTGCCGGCATGGATGGGTACATTGGGCTGGCCGGCGATGGCGGTGGCGGTGCCATCGGCGAACGCATGCCATCAAAATT
>Ga0208508_1000469_pt1 | contig 10993 bp, 11 predicted proteins | sample LakWasMeta1_LOW4_2_FD_183853 | JGI IMG/M metagenome (GOLD analysis project Ga0208508, IMG submission 183853) | Freshwater sediment methanotrophic microbial communities from Lake Washington under simulated oxygen tension - Sediment Metagenome... | ecosystem: Environmental > Aquatic > Freshwater >...
ATTTTGACGAGTTGATTTAATTCGACCTCATGCTTTTTTTGTCCATTATCGATAACCAGGTATTCCCGCTTTTCAGCAGTAGTAACTATATCTATTGCCTTGCCCTCAATGGTTTGATGATTTTTTATCGTCAGTCTCACCCGATAGCCAAACATACAGGCGATTTCTAGGTAATCGTGAAGCTCACAGGATATAGAACATTGGCTCATGACTGTTTTCCATTTAAACAAAGCTATCATCGAACAATTATAACCCTCTAAAACCCTGACTCAAACAACAGATGGGCTCTATAAAATTTATAACAAATAGCCATGCTGTTGGTTGAATGTGGTTTTAATAGGCAATGGGAACAGACTCGGGCGCATTACATTTTTTTGGCTAACGTTTTGATTATGCCAATTCACGTGTGGTTGCTGGAAAACGGCTTTCAATATTTGCCACTCTTGATCGCTGAGTTTTCCAGTCATAAAATCTACATGTGTAATTATATCAACATGATAGTGGTTAGCTGCTGGAAAATTTAAACGCTTTTTTGTTATAAAAGTGGCAAAATTTAGACGCCGTTTTCCATCTATAGCAGTTGAAATCACCAATGCAAAGCTAGTTGCTCTATTATCACGTCGATTTTACTTCTCCAGTGGATAGAATATGTGGCGACAATTGTCACGCATCCACTCTACCGAAGCACTACATCGTTTTCTCAGTCCCTCGGTAGATTCGCCAGGTTGACGGGTTATCTCAACCTCACCGCACCGGTAGCCGAGCTATGTACTATGATAAAAGATGGGCGATGATATTCACCGGCAATTGATAATAGGGGCACTTCAATACATCGAGCCTTGGCGAACTTCGGGGGATAATCACAGACAAGGAAAGGAGAGTATTGCTTGAACAGTACTATTATCCTCATCATCTCCTTCTTACACAAACAGTCGATACAGCGTTAGGAATTGTTTCATCTTCCTGCATCCTCCTTGGTCACTTTCAGCACTGTTGGCTAAACACCTTCGCCGGCTCCCCACTTGGTCAATGCCTATTTCTCGCCCTTCTTTGTCGCTGGGCGGGACGGCTTCTCCCGTTTGGGCTGCCCCGGCCCCTCTGTTTCACTTAGGACCGGATAATCCGGGGATAATTCGTCAACCAGGTTCGCGGCGAGTCTGAAGGTCACCTCAATCGGCACGGTTGGACAGCAACCCGCGTCACCCTTGCCCCAGCGTAATCCCTGCACCACAATTTGGCCGCTACTGATTTTGGCGGTGCCCCAGTCCAAGGTTCGGGTCCTTCGCCCACCGACCATGGCCGTTGCAACCAGGTGGTAGGCGCGTTCCTTCGGACCTCCATGGCTCGACGCGTCTCGCCCCTGACCTTGGGCAAAGATGGCGATGTACTCGAAATGGACATTGGTATTGTCCATCCCACCCAAGGCAAAGAACGCCACGGCGTCTTGCATGTCTTTGTCGAACAAGGGCCCAAAAGTCACCCGACGCATTTCTGCATCGTTGTATCCAAAACCATCTGTATAGAGGGCCACGAGTTTGGTGACCTCCTTGTTGATTAGTGCCGCAGGGCCGGTGGTCGCGGCGTTTGCGCTCATTGCGTTGAGCAGAAGGAAGAGTGTGAGAAGTCGTTTCATTATGTCTCTAATTGATGGAATCAATGGGGTTAGGCTCTAATACTGCTACCTTAAAATAGCTATTATTAGTCATGGACTTAAATATGCCTCATGTCTGGGTACGGTGAGTAGCGGGAAAGGTTTGGGTCGTTGCTTAGTTGTACTGACAGGGAAACGGAAATTCCCCCACCATAACAGAAGGGATAGTAAGAACCTTTGTTTTTGGATTATAGTTATCTACTGCTTGAGCAGACGAAGCAAAGGCAAGCAACATCAGATTTACTGAAATTATTTTTCTCATGACTTTAGATATTTTTAGTTAGTGTTAAGTTAAGAGTCTAGTACAAAAAAAATTTTTTTTACTGAAGAAACACATTACTGTAGTTAAATCTCCAACTTACACGAGCGTGGGTTTGATCACACCAGTCTGATTTCTTATATTAATTGATGTCAATTTTTTTATTTGATGCGGAGAAGTAAAAAAGACCAAGTCCTAACCCATATTTAACACCATCTCCCTGAATTTAGCCAAAAACAAGCAGATAGTCATGTGTAAGCCATTGATTTTACGTTTAGGCAACTGAGCTTCGGTGTTGTTAGTATTTTGTAGGGCCATAATAGTTCATTCACCCTATTGCGGATTTTTCCAGACTGCGCTATTTTTTGCGTCATGTATATCCGTCGAACTTATACCAACAACTCGTCCACGGGCGAACGTTACTACACCTATCGCTAGATAGCTAGCCAACGCGTGGATGGAAAAGAGTTGCAATCAATCGAGATGCTGTGAATCAATATCTGAAGAGCGTAGTGCGGGAAACCTGCACGCTACGATCTGTATTTTTATGAAATACAAATTTGTTACCGGTAACCCATGACAAAGTGTATGTTGTGTACGTGTTTTTTAACAAATAATTTAATTTTAAAGCTTATATTGCATCATACTAACAGCGTGTCAAACGTACATTTCCATCGTTATCCAGTGTATTTCCAATGCTAGATGGCGTCATACAATCCGGCTTATTTCCACTCTAAACGGTCATTGTTATTACCCATTGTGAACGTTGGTATTGCTACATAGACCCTTCATAAAATCACGATTAGCAAACAAGTATAAATGTTAATAGCATGGGGTTATATACACACAACAGTGGGATCTAAGACTATGAGAGTTTATTAGGATTACTATCACTTTCGTTAATTCGCCAATCATATTAAACCAATTGATCTAAACCATAGGTAACGACCAATAGCAATAATCAACACTGCTTTAAATCAAGAAAGCCTAGGTGTGAAAGCCCAAAGCCAATGGATATTTGAACGTTCATTTTTGTTTCTCCTTTGAAATCAACGCCACGTTTTCCAGTAGCGCATCAGTAGGAACCCCCCTGCCAGTCCACCAAGATGGGCAAAGTGGGCTACACCTTCCTCTGTGCCAGTTACGCCTAACACTAATTCCAACGTGCCATATAGTAAGACAAAAACCTTGGCTGGTAGAATTATGGGTGGGATTATTAACATAATTTGCCGCTCTGGAAAATACCGGGAAAACGCCAGCAACAACCCGAAGACAGCACCCGATGCGCCTATGGTCGGGTAATATGTGCCAGTCGCGCTGCTCACCCCCAATTGCGCTAGCGCAGCAGAGACGACGCATACTAAATAATACGTCAGATAGCGATGCCCGCCCCATACTCTTTCCATCTCCGAACCAAACATATATACCGCTAACATGTTAAATGAAATGTGCATGAGGTTACCATGCAGAAATGCGTAGGTGAGAATTTGCCATAGTTGAAATTGTGGACCTAGCGGCCATAACGCAAAAACCGAAGCCAGATCGCTTCCAAAAGTTGGTTCCAGAAGAAATACCAATACATTGGCAAGAATAATGCTTTGAGTGATTGGGGGAAGTCTATACATAATCACCTATATCTCGCTACTGTTTAGGCTGAAGTTTTAAACTTTTTAAAATGGCAAATCCCGTTACTTATACAGCGTTTATATTTAACACACTGTTTACAACTCTTATAGCAAAACCCCATTAAATACGTAGTTCTTTATTAGTTACTGACTAAAATTTAGTTACTGACTAAAATAATGGGAAAACTTCAGCTTATGAATACTTGCCACAGAACCCTGCTATTCAACAAAATCGTAAACTTTATACTTCTCAACCATAGGTTTCAGCACTTCATGCACGATTTTATGATGCTCAGGATTTTTTAAAAAATTTTCTAATGCTTGTTTGCTTTCGAAAGTGCTGGATATAGCAATATCGTAGCTGTCGTCAACAGCATGATTGGGCTTGTCGCGGTTAATAGTTGTGACCGTGCCAATATTATAGCTTAATACACCCGGCAGTTTGGAAAGTCTATTGCTAGCCTCGATATATTTCCGGCGCGCCTCGACGTCGCCGTGCTGTTTAAGCCAGATCACCGTAACATGATAGGCTTTACCGCTGGATTTATTAACGGATTCTTCAGCGTGACAGACTGTCGCAAGACTTAAAATTATCGTCAGAAACAATACAGGTTTGATAGATAATATCTTCATGAATAATGACCTATTTATTTAAGAAATGGGTGATGGCAATAAGCAAGATTACAAAATTATCAGAGTATTTTAAAGTATACCAAAAATTCAGTCTCGAAGGTGTCAGCCCACTTGCCATTCGCCATCGCTGGCACGGAAATGCCCACCCCCTAGGCTTTTAAGGAGTGATCATGCTGTAGTGCAAATAGCTTTCCTTATGGTTAAAAACAAAATCGGCGTCATACAAGACCAGGGCTTCGTATTTATCTTTGCAATCCAGCCTGTACAACAGATCCCTGATAATATTGACATGGTCGACCAGTTTATCGTCGGCCCCAAGCTGGATTTCTTATTGCCCGCCCTTGATTAGTTTAAATCCAGTCTGGTTCTGAGCATATCACTATGCAAAAATAACCTGCTAAATCCATGTACTGTGACTGTCAGCTTTTGGATATTTACTATTTTACCGACCGTCCGTTTCACTGGCAGATACCTGCCAGCTTTGCTTAGTGTCACTGAAAACAGGACGGAAGGACTATATAGGGACGTGTGCTAAGGCAAGCGTTTCCAGATAGCTGACGTTGATCTTGATGCTGTGATGACGGGCAACTCACAACCAAATCCCGCCATATTTTTTTTAAAGAGCCTCAACGTAGTTGGAGCAAATAATTTGAAATTATCAGTTTTGTAACCGGCCTCATAGATCATTGCAGTCCCGCTTCAAAGTGCATTAGTCTAGTGCGGGCTTGCAGTTCAATGCACAACTTTGATTCACTTTTCCAAAATAATTCAGACCTACAATTATTGGGCAATGGTTGGAATAGCCCGACTGCCGTGGCGTAGCAATTACAAAGTAAAGCTGTCAATAATTGGCCTAATTAATGCTGCCATTTTTAGTGTCGGGATTAAAACTCGTCACTATCATTGTTCAGCCCCTTGAGGAAAAAATCATGATGGCTTTTATACTTTCTTTCATGTTGCTATTGTTTATAAGTTTGATTGGATCTCGGTTTATCGACAATAAATTCCATTGAACTGGGAATAAAATTGAAGATTAAAATTCAACTTGAAGCTGGACTGGGTGCCCTACTAAGCCCAGCTTCAGGAGGAGCGTCATTATTATGTTATTAGATATTATGCTTACTGTTATTTTTGGTATAGCCGTTGCCTATGCTTACGCTGCGAGATAAGAGTCGAGTAGTCCCCCATAACACGTCTCGATTTACCTAAAAGTAACCAAAAATCACACCAACTGTGGTTTTTAGATATATCTCATGCAATATTTTGTTGTTTGCTTAAATGTAGTCTACTATTTTTAGCAAACTAGATTTTCTTGGTAAAAGGTGGTTAAGATGGCCGGAATAATATTACTATCAATAGTAATAGCAGGATCATTACTTTGTTTCGCTGCGAGCAGTTCTGAAATTGAACAAAGGCATCGAAAATAAAATTCTGCGAAACTTCTATACTAAAAATCAACAATGGGATTATTTAACCATTGTGGTTTGGCAATGTTTCATAAACTAGCGGATGCGAATCCCGCCCAGGTAATCACTAGTCACGAGCCTGATAACTCGCCATTCAAGGCATATCGGTAAAGATGTGCTAGATGTGTAGGCACGAAAGGAAGCGAGAAACAAAGGTAACAGGTGACCTTACCCTGTAGGATAGAGCCCCGAATTAACTGCGTTGGCTGTGGCGCCATAGCCCAACGGAGACTGACAACAATGTACATCCTATTGACCGATGAAACGTCCTGCTTTTTTGCCTTGGCCTAAATGGTAAAATTTGGCGACATTACGCATCATCGGCTCCTGTGAGTTAGTAGTCTCTTACTTTAGAACGGTGACTCTTCGTTGGCTTTGCCATTGTTTTCGTTGGATTGGGTTGAATCTGATTGACCCAAATCCGAGTCGCTGTCTTTATCGAGTAATACAGGTTCTTGATAGTCTTGATCGTTTGCTTGCCAATAATGGTCTGCAAAGATCGGATCAGTTTCCATGCGTTTCAATAATGCGTTTTTTAAGTGTCCCATAATAAATCCTTCAAGAATTGCTTAGATAAATCCTTTGGTTAGTAGTCTTGGGGCAGTAGCAAGGTTGTCACCGAACGATCCGCCTCGGTAATCACCCAAATCTTGGTAGTCTCTGTTATCTGATACGATGAAAAGAGCCGGTATCCATGACCTAGGGCATAATTGTTTTCAGACTTGTCTTCATCGCACAGGTCGCCCCAGTCTCCGCTTCGATGACGAGCTAATAGACTGCTGGGCGAGACGTTTGATTGTTGCAGTGCTTCGATAGCACCCGGTGTCGCCACCGTTTGGCCTAGATCGAACAATGGGGTTTTATGAATGTTGGTGTTCATGTGCTTCTCCTAAGGGGTAGAATTGGTTTTATAGGCTTACTTGGGTTGGTTCTATTCTTTAGCTACAGCTTTAGACGAATTGAATAGGCTATTGACAAGGATCTCGTTCCAATGAATTTCTTCCAGATGGCCGACAAATTTATTCCCATCACAAGTTGTCATTAATTCATCCAAATCAGCGCATTCAGTGTCGTAGTCGACTATGTATACCTTGATAGGAACCGGTGAGTTTGAACAGATGTTCTGCACTACGCCACCTTCGACTTGGATAACGATGCGGAGGTCTTCTATTTTAATGGTCATAAGTTTTTCCTTATTGAGGTTCTGTTGAAAACTGTAAATGGGGTTATTAACTTGTGTACAGCGAAAGTGCCTTACCAAGGGCAAGACGATGTTCGAGAAGGTAGGTGCCGAGCATTGCTCCGGCATAGGCAAAAAATACGGCATTACGCAGGACCTTGTCTTGGCGTACGTAACCTCCCGCGATAAACGCACTATCCCAAGTTGCATAGGCACCGATTGTCTCGCGGGCTTGATCGATCGGTATAGCGGTTCGGCCTGCCTTGTCGAAGGGCATAAGTTCCGGAAATACCACCAGATCAGCACCTGATGACGCAATCAGTAACTCAGGGATTTGTTGGGGCAACCCAAGCTTGTCGTTGACGTCCAGTTGTAGCAAAGCGATTTTCATAGCGGTCCTCATCTTGCAAGTTGTTGCACGGCTTTTTTCTGGGCTTTCGCTGATCGAAAGTCGTAACGGGCCGTGGTTTGAATATCCTGGTGTCCCGCCAGCTGCCGCGTGGTATTGAGATCAACACCCGCTTCAAGTAGTTGAGTGACAAAGGTGCGCCTTAAGTCATGAGGCCTGACACTGCCGATCTGGGCCTGCTCAGCCCGTTGTTGAACAATGTCGTACACGCTTTGGCTCGCCAGAGGTTTAATCATTACCTTATAGTTTTTGGTAACAGGGTTAAACAAGCTGCCTGGGGCATTGCCTCGCAGTTTTCGCCATTGTCGAATTGTCGAGCGGCATTTGCTGTTGAGATAGGCAGCTCGCTGTTTATTGCCTTTACCTTGGTGAATATTGAGCAAGCCGGTTCGACTGGTATAGTCATCAACGTTGATGGCGACCACTTCTGAACGTCGAAGTCCTGTTGCCAACATGAGGGCGATCAGCGCATGGTCGCGCTTACCCGCAACAGATTTATCTTGTTGGCAGACTCGAAACAGTCTTGAAATTTCACTGGCGGTTAAACTGCGGCCACTCGGTATACGCTGGCCCCGCATGGGTTTAACATTGTTTAACAGCATTAGCTGGTCAGCCTTAATCAACCTGAGATTAAAACAGGATCGCATGACGCCACGTACCGCCGACAGCGCCAAGTTGATGGTATTGGCGGCCTTGCCTTGTTGATCTAATTGCGTTCGAATCTGGGCCAGATGCTGATATTCGACCAGATTCCAGGGCATGGCTTCCAGAGGCCCGTCAAAGCCAATAATGTGGGTCGAGCTAAGCAGCAAGCTTTTTACCGAGCGGCGGCCCGAAGGCGCAAGGCTGTTCAGATACAGACTGACCGGATCGGATTTATGCTGTTTTGTCAGCAGATAATAATTATCAAATTTTTCTTGTAACTGGTGTTTACGTCTGCCGGATAGTGCAGTCATGGGGCGCTCCTTAAGTAGGTGGGGATTTCAATAGGTATTCTCAGTGGGTGTAACGCAAGGTTGTTGTTTAGCGCCAAAGATCAGTTGACATATGGCTTGCTTGTTTTAATGTGCATTAACGCAACTATGCGTTTACGTGCCTGCCTGTCAGGCATTGGCATAATGACTCGTGCAACCTGTTAAAAATTAGTCGTTAGTTTTTAATGGCCGTTAGTTGTTATTCAGAAGGGCGTTGCTGTGCTAGCCGTAGCCAACATTTAACCCACTGCCGGGTAGTGACTGACACTGGCTGATTGTCTTGCAAAACCAATTGGTCGATTTTATAGCGTTGTTTTTTCTCGTTGAATCCTAGTCCCAAGGTCGCCCTTTCCGGTGCCAGGAGGCGAAAAATGGCATACTGGTTGTTCTGTATTTCGTAGTGATAACTGGTCGCACAGTTGTGTTGCTGATGGGCTTCCAGAAACAATGCCTGATAAGAGCGCAGGGCAATAAGGTTGGCGTTACCCGGTAGTGGCGAAGGGCCATAGTCGTCAAACCAATGCCGCTCCAATTGCTTGCGGTCAAACTCACCCAACCAACTCCCAACACAGTCAATGACCGCATCGAGATTATTGGGGTCAACCAGTGCCAAATTGTTAACGATTCTGTCGCTGGCCCTGAGTTGCAGTGTGCGCAGTAACAAGAGCAGGTCTTTAGTGTCACGACAACGCCGAATCTGCCGGGCGATGTCAGTGACCTGTAAGCGTTGTGCCAGTCGATGAATCGAACGCAGCCTGTTTAGGCCGTTATACAGGGACACTTCTTTGCCAGGTTTAGGTTTGATAAAGCGAGCAGTCACCAGCTCGGGAAAATGAATTAGCACCTCAGCCAGGGCAATGAGCCGACTTGGATTTTTGGGAATACTGTTCCTGGGCAATTGGCAGGCTGTATTGGTATTAAAGAAGCGATACAACGCGGCCAGTTCAGTCCGTTCGTAAGCCCACGGCTGATCAATCGTCTTATCAGCTTGATTCGAATGCTGTAAAACCCAACAGTTTGCCTCCGTGGTTGGCAGGTTAATCGCAGTTAAAAAGGGCTCGGTTTCCAGCCGACTACAGTCTTGGAACTGTTGTGTAGACCAGTGCTGTTGATCGGCATGGTAAAGCAACAATAGCAACCGAAGCGGCTGTTGTTTTAACACCGGCTGTTTACGATAACAGGCCAGCCACTGCGGGTTAAACTCAAACGGGCTTTCCTCATTGTCTTTAAAATTACTCATGACGACCACTGCCCCAATTCGGCCAACGACGTCACCTCATCGGCTCCAACGATAAAGTGATCCAGGACCTTGACGTCAATCAGCGCCAAGGCGGCTTTTAGCTTGACAGTAATGTCCAGATCGCTTTGACTGGGCATGTTAGTACCGGAAGGGTGATTGTGGGCAAAGATCACGGCAGCGGCATTGACTTGCAAGGTGCGTTTGACGACTTCGCGTGCATAGACAGACGCTTGATCAATGGTGCCGGTAAAGAGTTTTTCAAAGGCCAGAACACGGTGCTGATTATCGAGAAATAAGCACCAGAAGGTTTCGTGTTCAAAATGTGCTAATTGTGCCGGTAAGTAGGCGGCAGCGATCTGCGGACTGATAATAGCCCGCCCTCTGGCAAATTTACGGCGAATCAGTTGATTGGCCATGGCCAGTATCTCCTCGGCATTGACCGGACGATCCGTGATGTATTGCCCCGCTTGTTCGGTGGCGATAAAACCGTTGTTCATAAGAAACTCCTTTCTGAGATAAGAAAAACTAATTAAAAAATCAAGAAACAGAAAAAACGTAAAACCAAAGGCAAAACCAAACAAACAGCCAAGATCAGCGGCTCCTAAGCAAATAAGTATGCGCTGGCATCAGCCAATGGCGCTTTTCGACCGGGTCGTTGATCATTGAACAGCTGTTAATCAACACATAGCGAATTTCGCTGGAGTCATAGGTCATCAGGGTTTTGTCGGTGATCTGATGCACCAAGGTCCAATGGCCGTGATAGCCTTCTAGGGCCAGTAATACAATGGTATTGGGTTGTTGCAGAAACTCACGCAATGTTTGTAGATATCGCTGCTTGTTCACCCAAGGTTGCCGGTGAAAGGGTTTGTAGCGTTGGATAGGGTAGTGCTGACAGATTACAAACTTTAGAATGCCCGCAATCTCGTTGATGACGATACCGTGGGTACAACGACTAGCCAACGGTGCTCTGGCTTCCAGGTGCGTCAGAATCTGTTGAAACAGTTGCCTGGCTTTTCTATTGGATAATGGCCCGCACAAATAGTCGACGGCATTAACCAGCGCATACACCCCACACAAGCCATCAAGGTCGCCTTGTCGATAGGGCTTGCTCATAGTGTCTCACATCGGCTGGACAGTGATCGAAAAGACCTGGCTCCGATAGTACGAGCAAAAGTTGGACTGCCAGATTTTAAACAATGAAGCACCTTGCTTGATCGGATACTCACGGCCCATCTGCTGAAATCGCCCATAGCTGAAATCAAAATCGAGCTCCTTGTCCAGTTCGGCATAAGGGCCCTGACCGAAATAGGCAAAATCCGTAATGTACTGAATACGTCCTTCGGCATTGACGCAGATTTCTACCGGATGATAACCGCCGCTTTCCGCGCTATAATCGGGATCGCGGAAATTGAGGATAACGCCATCGGAGGTATCGACATTACTGGCTTCAATTTCTTGGCTAATAATGGCTACCAGCTGTTGGCTGATTTTGACTGGATAATCGTTTTGTTGAATGTTCATAATGGCTCCCATAGCAAAGCACAGCGCAATGACAA
>Ga0208508_1000474_pt1 | contig 10905 bp, 8 predicted proteins | sample LakWasMeta1_LOW4_2_FD_183853 | JGI IMG/M metagenome (GOLD analysis project Ga0208508, IMG submission 183853) | Freshwater sediment methanotrophic microbial communities from Lake Washington under simulated oxygen tension - Sediment Metagenome... | ecosystem: Environmental > Aquatic > Freshwater >...
CAAGCCGAAGCCTGCTTTCAGGAAGCGCTGCAATTCAATACGCAGGATGCCGCGATATTCTATAATCTGGGCAATGCGCAGCGAGAGCTGGGCAAGGCTGCCGAAGCGGAAAAGAGTTATCGTAAAGCTATTCAACTGGCACCAGATGATGCCGATGCCTACAACAACCTGGGCAATATCCAGCGTGAAATTGGCCAGCTTGACCTGGCGATTGAAAGCTACCGCAAGGCGCTTGCCCTCAACCCGCGGCTCTACCATGCAAAAGTGCACCTGGTGCACCAGAAACAGCACATCTGCGACTGGCAAGACCTGGCTGACGAGATTGCAGAAATCAGGCAATGGGTGCGCACCCAGCCGGCGGCACAAATATCGCCATTTGCCTTTTTAGCCATGCCCGGCACCAGCGCTGAAGAACAGCTGATGTGCGCCAATAACTGGGTGAATAACCGCTACGCAGGGCTATTTGAATACCAGCGGCAGCATCGCTTTGATACGCTGGCAGTATCATCTGGCAAACGAAAAAAGATCCGCATCGGCTACCTTTCTGCCGATTTCAGGCTGCATCCGCTGGCGTTTCTGGTTAGCGAGCTGTTTGAGCTGCATGATAAATCACAGTTTGAAATCATCGGCTTCTCGTTCGGCGTGAATGACAAGTCAGAAGCCAGAAAACGGCTGGAGAAAGCCTGCGATGAATTTCACGATATACGCCCGCTTTCAGAAATTCAGGCAGCACAGAAGATACACGCCGCCGGCATTGACATACTGGTAGACCTGACCGGCTTTACGCAAACCAGCCGCAGCGGCATTGCTGCACTGCGCCCTGCCGCCATCAATATCAACTGGCTGGGCTTCCCCGGGACTATGGGCGAATTTGGGGGCCAGTTTGGGGACAAGCCTGGCACTAAGCCCTTGTTTGACTACATACTGACTGACAACTTCATTACCCCGCCCGGCACTGCCGGCTGTTATGCAGAAAAACTGCTGCCGCTGCCGAATAGCTACCAGCCTAACGACAGAAAACGCCCGATTGGCGCCTTGCCCACACGCGAAGCATGCCAGCTGCCGGAACATGCTTTTGTATTCTGCTGCTTTAACCAGACATTCAAAATCACGGCTGACATATTCACCATCTGGATGCGCCTGTTAAAAGTCAGGCCCAATAGCGTGCTGTGGCTGCTGGACTGCAACCCGTGGGCAAAACAGAACCTGATTCGCGAGGCTGCTGCACACGGCATCGCAGGCAGCAAGCTGGTGTTTGCACCGCGCGTGGCGATAGCAGACCACCTTGCACGGCATATACACGCCGACTTATTTTTGGACACGCTGCCCTACAACGCGCACACCACCTGTAGCGATGCCTTGTGGATGGGCCTGCCGGTGCTGACCTGTGTCGGCGACACCTTCGCATCACGTGTGGCAGGCAGCCTGATCAGTACCGCCGGATTAAGCGAACTGCTTACCTATACGCTGCAAGACTACGAGAACAAAGCGCTGGAACTATCAGATAACCCGGTAAAGCTTGATGCCATGAAACAAAAACTGCTGGCCAATAAAGCCGCATCACCGCTTTTTGACACGCTGCACTTCGCCAGCTCGCTTGAAGAAATTTATAGCATTATCTGGCAGCAGCATCTGGCTGCTGCGGCAGATGCTGCCAATGCCAAAAACGATGCAGGCGCCTGACGCAGCCTTATAAAATCTATGCTAAAGTCACATAAAGTTTAGCGCTTAAGCCAACACTGCGCTAAAGATAAAAAATATAACGCACACTTTGGGAAGAACTCTGACATGGCTGCAATCGACATTACCCCGGTTTTAAAATTCATGCTGGATAAAGGCGGCTCTGATTTATTTTTCAGTACCGGCGCGACTATCCACATTGAAATCGAAGGCGACACTATCCCGATCAATAACCAGGTCATGGTACCGGGAATGATCAAAGAGATTGCCTACTCACTCATGGGGCCAGATCAGGTCAAAGAGTTTGAATCTACGCTGGAATGCAATTTCGCCATCAGTAAAAAAGACATCGGCCGCTTTCGCGTTAATGTATTCAGGCAGCGCGGTGAAGTCGGCATGGTCATCCGCCATATCAAAACCGATATTCCATCCATAGAAACCTTAGGCTTGCCGCCGGTATTAAGAGAGCTCATTTCACGCAAGCGCGGACTGATTCTGGTAGTGGGTGCCACAGGCTCCGGCAAGACCACGACACTGGCCTCGATGATTGATTACCGTAACGAGAATATGAACGGGCATATCCTGACCCTTGAGGACCCCATCGAATTCATACATCCCCATAAAAAATCGGTAGTAGACCAACGTGAAGTGGGTATTGATACCCTGTCGTTTGAAAATGGCCTTAAAAACGCCATGCGTCAGGCACCTGATGTGATTCTGATTGGCGAGGTGCGCGACATGGATGGCATGAAAAACGCCCTGGCCTATGCTGAAACCGGCCACTTATGCCTGGCCACCCTGCATGCAAACAATGCAAACCAGGCGCTGGAACGTGTCATTTCATTTTTCCCGGAAGATGGCAGAGCAGGCTTGCTATTAGGCATGTCCATGAACCTGGTTGCAATCATCTCGCAGCGTCTGGTACCGGGCACCAGTGCCAAACGTGTTGCCGCGACTGAGGTCATGATCAACACGCCTTACATGGCAGAATTGATACAGAAACAGAAAATGAGCGACATCAAAGACATCATGGCAGACAACAACGATATCGGTATGCATACCTTTGACCAATCGCTGTTCAAGCTGTTTGCCAACGGTAAGATCGATGAAGAAAATGCCCTGACCAACGCCGACTCGCGTAATGACTTGTCGCTTAAAATTCGTTTTGCTGCTGAAGGTTCACGCAGCAGCAGTTTCAGCGCCTGAAGTCTTTAAACTCAGTCTTTGTGGTTGCTCGCCGCAAATACGGCAGCAGCCACAATCAGCGCGCCGCCTATCCATTCATTGATGGTCATGGTTTCATTGGCCAGGTAATAGGCAGCAATCGCCGCAACCACCAATTCAAACAAGAACAAGACTGAGGCGCGTGTCGCCTGTATCTTGGTAACGCCGTACTGCACCATCAGCGTGGCGGCAATTAACAACAGCGCAATACCACCCATGACCAGCCAGTTAACCAGGCTAAAAGTCAGCGGCGATGGAAAATTCACCTGCATCACAGGCACCGCTACCAATGAAGCCACAATCACGCCTATCCACAATGCAAATGATTTGGCACGCAAGCTTAAATGGCTGGATTTTCTGGTAATCACATTGGTCAGCGAGAAACCGAAACCCGAAGACAAGGCCAGCCACTCCGCCGTATTTCTGGGCAGCGGCAAACTGCCAAGCGCGGGGTCATGCAGCATGATGAAGGCTCCCAGCAAAGACGCCACGATTGCGGCAACGCCTGCGAAATGTGTCTTTTCATCCAGAAAGAAGTGCGCAAGCACCAATGTCCACAGCGGTGAGAGATAAAACAGCAGCATCACGCGCATCACTTCACCGTCGATGATGGCAAGCACGTAACTCAGGTTGGTCCAGCCCGCAATCAAGCTCAGCCAGATAATGCTCGGCGGCAGGCGGAATGCACTGCGCCAGTGCCGGTAGAAATAAATCGCAGCCAGTACGGTAGCAATGCTGTAGGTATAGAAGCTGGAGATAATGCCGGAAATGCCGGCTTCAGACATGATGCGGTACGGATACCAGACAATACCCCAGCACAGTGCGCCGAAAAGCAGGCCAAATACCGCAAAAAAGTTTTTATTATTGCTATTGCTCACTATAATATTGCCTTATGAATCCAAATTTAAATTTACTACAGCCCTACCCGTTCCAACGCCTGCGTGATTTATTCAAAGGCATTGTTCCCAACCCGGCTTTCAAAGCAATCAACCTGTCTATAGGCGAACCCAAACATGCCACGCCGCAGCTGATTAAAGATGCACTGGTCAACAACCTGGCGGGCCTCGCGAATTATCCTACGACTATAGGCTCGGCAGAGCTGCGTGAAGCGATTTCGAGCTGGATTTCCCGGCGTTACAATATTCCCGCGCTGAGTGCCGAAAAAGCGATTTTACCGGTAAACGGCAGCCGCGAAGCTTTATTTGCATTCGCACAGGTGGTGATTGATACGACTAAGCCTGACCCTATCGTAATTTCACCCAACCCGTTTTACCAGATTTATGAAGGCGCCGCCTTTCTGGCCGGTGCCAAACCGTATTTTTTAAACACATTGCCCAGCAGCAACCCTGAACAGAACCATGTGATGGATTTTGCCGGCGTGCCTGAAGATGTTCTGGCCCGCACCCAGCTTGCGTTCATATGCAGCCCGGGCAACCCGTCAGGTAAGGTCATGAGCCTTGCACAATGGCAGCATGTATTTGAGCTGTCTGATCAATACGGTTTCATCATCGCAGCCGATGAATGCTACTCGGAAATCTACTTTGATGAAAACAACCCGCCCTTAGGCGCATTGCAGGCCGCACACCAGTTAGGCAGAAGCTATAAGAACCTGGTCGTGTTCAGCTCGCTTTCAAAACGCTCCAACGTGCCTGGCATGCGCTCTGGCTTTGTTGCAGGCGATGAAGCCATTATTGAAAAATTCTCCCTCTACCGCACCTATCATGGCTGTGCCATGAACCCGGCAGTGCAGGCGGCATCTGTTGCCGCATGGAATGATGAAGCACATGTGATTGAAAACCGCAGCCAGTATGCAAAAAAATTCAAAGACGTGACGCCGCTGCTCACGGATGTAATTGAAGCCTCAATTCCTGATGCTGCCTTTTATCTCTGGGCCAAAATCAAAGATGACAAACTCTCAGATACCGAGCTTGCAGTAAAGCTCTACCGCGACTTGAACATCACGGTACTGCCAGGCAGCTTTCTTGCACGTGAAGCGCACGGCGTAAACCCGGGCAAGAACTTCATACGCATAGCGCTGGTTGCGTCTTACGATGAATGCATTGAAGCGGCACACCGCATACGCGAGCATCTGCACTTATAGCCAGATTTGGCTGTGGTGTAAGCATCTACACTTCACCTATAACACTACAAAAATCTTAGGGGGCATTCGTAAATACAGAATGCCCCCTGTTTGTATCGAGCTGAGTTAGCGCGGCATATAAAAGCTAGATTTCTGCCTCACGTATTCATGTGAACGGATAGATTCAACTTCAAACATAATGGGATGCGTCCCGCCTCGTACCGAGCCATCTGCCAATTGCAGACTGATGGCAACCAGCCGTTCACTTGCGGCATTCACTGTAAACTCTGTAGCTGCTGCGATCTGCAATCCATTCAAACCGCTGACTTTTACACGATAGGTTTCCGGCGTTTCAGTCACATTAGTCAGCTGCAATTGATAAACATTCTCCACCTTGCCTCCCGATGCCAGCCTTGCCATCACACCGCGGTCACGGTTTACATCGACCTTGAATGATGGGCGAACCGCTAAAGAAACAACCAAGCCAAGAGACAGTAACAGCAGCATGCCGCTGTAAATCAGCACGCGCGGGCGGAAAATCTTCTGCACAATCTGCTTCTGCGTCCAGCGCTGCTCAATCCCGTTATGGGTAGAGAAGCGGATCAGGCCACGCGGGTATTCCATTTTATCCATGATGCTGTCGCAGGCATCGACGCACAGCCCGCAGCTGATGCATTCATATTGCAGGCCATTGCGGATATCAATGCCGGTAGGGCACACCTGCACACAGAAGCTGCAATCGATACAGTCACCCAAGCCGGATTCCTTGGCATCGACTTTGCGTGAACGGCCGCTGCGCGGCTCGCCGCGCTCCTGGTCGTAGGTCACAATTAATGTGTCGTTATCAAACATGGCACTTTGAAAGCGTGCATACGGACACATGTATTTGCAGATTTGTTCACGTAAAAAGCCTGCATTGCCATAAGTGGCAAAGCCGTAGAAGCAGATCCAGAAGGTTTCCCATGGGCTGAGGCGATATTGTGCAATGCTCTGTATCAAATCACGTATCGGCGAGAAATAGCCCAGGAAGGTAAAGCCGGTGAACATGGAGAAAGTGATCCATGCGCTGTGCTTGAGGACTTTCTTGTGCAGTTTCTTGAAGCCGAACTTCATGCCATCAAGGCGCATGCGTGCTGCACGGTCGCCTTCTATCTTGCGTTCCATCCACAGGAATATCTCGGTATAGACGGACTGTGGGCATGAGAAGCCGCACCAGAGCCGCCCGGCAACTGCGGTGAACAGGAACAAGGCCAGCGCCGAGATGATTAAGATGACGACCAGGTAGATCAGGTCTTGCGGGTATAGCACCAGGCCAAAGATGTAGAAGCGGTGGGTGCTGATGTCAAGCAGGATTGCCTGCCTGTCGTTCCACATCAGCCATGGGGTGCCGTAGAACACAATCTGCGTAATCCAGATGGTGAGCCAGCGCATGTTTTTGAAGTATCCCGAGATGTCGCGCGGGTAGACCTTTTTATGCGCTTCATAAAGTGATCTTGCCTGAGGTTTTTCTTCGGCAATGGGGATAACCTTTTTGGACTTCTGCTTCTGGATAGACACTTTTGATACCTTGCTAAGAATATGACGCTGAAAGTACAACGCCCGCTATTTTAACATATGCAAAATAGCGGGCGTTTAGTGATTATAGGATAATTTAATTAAACTTAAGTTTCATCCTGAATCCAATTTAAATCTAAATTACTGTTTTGTGCTGTCACCGTTTGAGAAACGCCAAACGTAAGCAGCCAATACATGAATCTGTTCCGGTGTTAAACGTTTGCCCTGAGCTGGCATGATGTTTTCTTTACCGTTGTTGATACGATCCATGATTGCAGCTTCGCCCGCGCCGTGCAGCCAGATATCATCTGTCAGGTTAGGTGAGCCGATGGCCTGGTTACCTTTGCCATCCGGGCCGTGGCAGGCAGCACATACTGCGAATTTTTCCTTACCCAATGCTGCGCGCGCTGCGTCGTGCTTGCTGTTAGATAAACTCAATACGTAGTTGGCTACATTCTTCACGTCATCCGGGCTGCCTACAGCAGATACCATTGGAGGCATCATGCCATGACGGCCGTTAGTGATGGTTTCCTTGATTTTTTCAGGAGTACCGCCATGCAGCCAGTCGTTGTCAGTCAGGTTAGGGAAGCCGCGGCTACCGTGCGCATCAGAACCATGGCATTGTGAGCAGTTGTTCATGAACAGGCGCTCGCCGATGGCCATAGCTTTTGCATCTTTAGCAACATCTTCAGGTTTCATGCTGGTGAATTTTGCATAGATAGGCGCCAGGCGTTCGTTTGATTCTTTAACTTCCTGCTCGTACTGCTTGACTTGCGTCCAGCCAAGTTTGCCCTTGTATGTACCCAAGCCTGGGTACAGAAACAGGTAAGAAATGCCAAAGATACAGGTGATCACGAACATCCACATCCACCATCTTGGCATTGGGTTGTTCATCTCAACGATGTCTTCGTCGTACACGTGGCCGGTTGATTCGCCGGTATGTGAAGGGTCGTGTGACTTGCTGGTAATAAACAGCACAGTCAAACAAAAGATAATACCGCCAATCACAACTGCCGAAATAAAAATCGGCCAAAAACTGCTTGTAAAGTCACTCATTATTCGTCTCCATCGAGCGGCAATCTTGCCGCTGCGTCAAAATCTTCCTTGTGCCGTCCTGACCATGCCCACACCCAGATACCAACAAAGGTAATCAGGATTGCGAACATGGCGATTATGCGTAAATTAGTAATGTCCATAAATACACTTATTGCTTCAGTGTAGTACCGAGCACTTGTAAATAAGCAATCACGGCTTGCATCTCAGTTTTACCATATACGTCGTTAGCAGCATTTTTAATCTCTTCTTCGGTATACGGAACGCCTGCGGTTTTCAAGGCACGCAGATGTGATGGAAGATTTTTAGCGTCAACCAGGTTTTTCTCAAGCCATGGGTAAGCCGGCATGACTGATTCAGGCACTAAATCACGAGGGTTGATCAGGTGAATACGATGCCATTCATCACTGTAACGGGCACCCACACGAGCCAGGTCAGGACCTGTACGTTTACTGCCCCATTGGAACGGGTGATCGTAAACTGACTCACCGGCTACTGAGTAGTGACCATAACGCAAGGTTTCAGCCTTGAATGGGCGAATCATCTGTGAGTGGCAGTTGTAGCAGCCTTCACGTGTGTAGATGTCTCGTCCCGCTTGTTGCAGTGCTGTGTATGGTTTCAGGCCTTCAATCGGCTGTGTCGTTGATTTTTGGAAAAACAACGGCACAATCTCGACCAGACCGCCAAATGAAACCACAATTAAAATGAACACGATCATCAGGAAACTGTTGGTTTCGATCTTCTCGTGGGTAAATCCTGTTTTTTGATTATCTGCCATTTTCGTTCTCTTAAGCATGAACAACTGTTGATGGTATTTTGATGCGCGCTGCCTGGCCCATCTGTACCGTTTTAATCACGTTCCACAGCATGATAATCATGCCTGAAACGTACATTAAGCCACCTGTCATACGAATCACGTAGAAAGGATGCATTGCTTTAACAGACTCAACGAATGTATAGGTCAAAGTGCCGTCTTCGTTGATCGCACGCCACATTAAACCGGCAGTCACACCTGAAATCCACATGGCTGTGATGTAAAGCACAACGCCGATAGTCGCCAGCCAGAAGTGCAGCTCAATCGCTTTTTTGCTAAACATTTGTTTCAGGCCCCACAAACGTGGTGTCAGGAAGTACAGTGAACCCATAGACACGAAACCAACCCAGCCTAAAGCGCCTGAGTGAACGTGACCAACGGTCCAGTCTGTGTAGTGTGAAAGTGCATTAACGGTTTTAATCGCCATCATCGGGCCTTCAAACGTACTCATACCGTAGAAAGACAATGAAACGATCAGGAAGCGCAGGATAGGGTCATCGCGCAGTTTGTGCCATGCGCCAGACATTGTCATCATGCCGTTAATCATGCCGCCCCAGCTTGGCGCCAGCAGAATCAGGGATAACACCATACCGACTGATTGCGTCCAGTCAGGCAGTGCTGTGTAGTGCAAGTGGTGTGAACCTGCCCACATGTAAGTGAAGATCAAGCCCCAGAAGTGCACGATAGACAGGCGATATGAGTACACTGGGCGCTCAGCCTGTTTAGGTACGAAGTAGTACATCATGCCCAGGAAGCCTGCAGTCAGGAAGAAACCCACAGCATTGTGGCCATACCACCATTGCACCATGGCATCCTGCACGCCAGCATAAGCTGAGTAGGATTTCATCCATTCTGCAGGGATAGAGGCGCTGTTGACGATATGCAGCAGTGCAACCACGATGATGAATGCGCCGTAGAACCAGTTAGCAACATAAATATGCTTGATTTTACGTTGTGCGATAGTGCCGAAAAACACGATGGCATACATGACCCACACAACCAGCAGCAGCAAGTCGATTGGCCATTCAAGCTCAGCGTACTCTTTAGCTTGCGTGTAGCCTAAAGGCAATGTAATTGCCGCAGCCACGATTACTGCCTGATAGCCCCAGAATGTGTAGCGGGCAAGCAGTGGAAATGCCAGCCTGGTTTGGCTGGTACGCTGTACAACGTAATATGATGTTGCAAACAGGGCACAGCCGCCGAAAGCAAAAATGACTGCATTGGTATGCAATGGGCGCAAGCGACCAAAGCTAGTCCATGGCAATCCTAAGTTAAGTTCCGGGAAAGCCAGCTGTGCGGCGATGATTACGCCTACCAGCATGCCGACCACGCCCCAGACCACTGCCATCACGGTAAATCTCCGGATGACGTAGTCGTCGTAAAACGTTTCTACATTATTGTTACTCATTACTTCCGTCCTTAAATAAAACAAAATAAATCGATTATCAGGGGGCGCGTTTCAGCTTGAAAATGCTGAATATGCAAAAAATGATATTTTCCCCACGAAATTTATGTGCGTCAACTGCGGAATTATATAATGTAATAGGGAAATAAATGCTGACAAAACATCAATAATCACATTTTATTGATGTTTTGTTTAGATGGAAGTTCCGCAATTTTGTTGATTGCGGAATTTTGTATCCGGTGGTGATTTAACTAATTTGCAGTTATGACCAGTAGTGGTCTACCAGCAAGGCTGCGAATAACAGGGTCAAATAAAGGATGGAGTACCTGAATGTCCTTTTTGCCAGGTCATCGGAGTATTTTCTATATAAACCAATTACATAAGCCATGAAAATCACATTCAATATGATGGCTGAAACCAGGTAAATCATGCCGCTCATGCCAAGGCCGTAAGGCATGGCTGAAACCGCAACCAGAATGACGGTGTAGAGCACGATATGCAGCAATGTAAATTCTTCACCATGTGTAACCGGCAGCATCGGCATGCCGACCTTGGCGTATTCTTCACGGCGGTAAAGTGCCAGTGACCAGAAGTGAGGCGGGGTCCATGCAAAAATAATCAGGAACATGATTAGTGACTCTGGTGACACCGTATTGGTCATGGCGGCCCAGCCCAGAATTGGCGGCATGGCGCCGGATGCACCGCCGATAACGATATTCATCGGCGTGGCTGGCTTCAGGAATACGGTATAGATGACGGCATAGCCCACAAAAGTAGCCAATGTTAGCCACATGGTGAGCGGATTGACGTAGACATATAAAATACCGAGGCCTGCGGCACCAAGCAGCGCGGCAAATATCATGGTTTCTGTCGAAGATACCTGACCTGTCGGCAGCGGGCGACCACGTGTACGCGCCATGATGGCATCGATCTTATGCTCAATCAGGCAGTTGAAAGCGGCTGCGGCACCGGATGCAAATGCGATACCTACCGTGGTGGCAAGCAGCAGCTGCAAAGGCACCATGCCAGGAGTGGCCATGAACATGCCAATCAATGCCGTGAATACGATAAGTGAAGTGACACGCGGTTTGCAAA
>Ga0208508_1000476_pt1 | contig 10888 bp, 8 predicted proteins | sample LakWasMeta1_LOW4_2_FD_183853 | JGI IMG/M metagenome (GOLD analysis project Ga0208508, IMG submission 183853) | Freshwater sediment methanotrophic microbial communities from Lake Washington under simulated oxygen tension - Sediment Metagenome... | ecosystem: Environmental > Aquatic > Freshwater >...
ACGCCTTGCGGCAAGCGATTTTTCACATAGTTGAGATATTCCAGCACCCGCGACCGTGCCCAATACATGTCCGTGCCGTCTTCGAAAATGACATAGACAAACGACAAGCCGAAGAACGAATAACCGCGTACCACTTTGGCATGCGGCACAGCCAGCATGGCAGTGGTTAAGGGATAGGTCACCTGGTTTTCTACTACCTGCGGGGATTGATCAGCATAGTCGGTGAAAATAATCACCTGCACGTCGGACAGATCCGGTATCGCATCCAGCGGCATGTTTTTAAACGACCAAACACCACCTATCGCTAGGATAATAGCCGCCAGCAATACCATGAAGCGGTCTTTCAAGGCGCAATTGATGATGAAATCAGTCATGTTTGTGCGCTCCTGACTCCGCGGGCAACGATTCTGTTACGGACGGCGGTGCGGAAGGTGCCATCATTTTGGCGGTGGCTTCATTCAGTTTTGATTCTGAATCAATGAGAAATTGCGCCGAAGTAACCACTTCCTCGCCAGCAGTCAGACCGTCAATGATGGCAATTTCGTCATTGGACGACAATCCCGTTGTCACCTGCCGCGGCTCAAATTTGCCGGGACCGCGCACCACCAACACCTGGGTTTGTGCACCGGATCGAATCACCGCTTCTGAGGGGATCACCACCGCCTCTACTTTCTTACCAGCATGGATGGTCACTTCGGCAAACATATCGGGTTTTAACATTAAATCGGCATTATCAAATACCAGCCGCACTTTTATGGTTCGAGTCTTGGCTTCGGCGTAAGGATAAATAAACGCCAAGTGTCCCTTGAACGTGCGGCCCGGCACACCGGCCAAGCGCATTTCAACCGAGTCCCCTTCCTTAACCCAGGGCAGCTCGTACTCGTAAATATCGGCATACACCCAGACGTTGGATAAATCGGCAATCATGTATAACTCTGTTTCGGGCGTAACGTATTGCCCTTCGCGGGCGCCGATGTTAATCACGATACCGTCCGCCGGGGTATGAATATGCAGGCCTTTTTTGATGGCTTGGCTTGTCGTCAGGTCATGCAACTGGTGCTCAGGAACATCCAACAGCTTCAAACGCTCACGGGAACTTTTGACCAGGTCTTCCGCGCCGCGGCGAATGTCTTCGATCGGGCTTTTTTCCAGCACTTTAAGATTGTTTAACGCCAGCACATATTCCTGCTGACTAGCGACCAATTGCGGGGAATAAATGCTCAGCAATTCTTCATTCTTCCTGACCCATTGCCCGGTTTTATCGACACGCAGTGTTTCAATCCAGCCTTCGGTTTTGGGATGCAGGCGGACGATGTGCTCTTCATCATAGGCGACGCGACCTACTGCGCGGACGACATGGGACAGCAGCGTCTTTTTAGCAATGGCAGTTCGCACCCCCATGTTTTGGACAGTGACCGGATCGATTTTTACGGCGCCTGCGGGAGCGTCCGTTTTTTCCTCGTCGTCGGCATACACCGGCAGATAATCCATGCCCATATTGTCTTTTGCCGGCACCGGTGAAGTGACCAATGGATTCATCGGATTGCGGTAAAACAGAATTTTGGATTGTTTAGGCGAATTATCGTCGGCATAAACCGGTACATAATCCATGCCCATGTCATCCTTAGCAGGTACCGGGGAAGTCGCCGATGGATTCATGGTACTTCTGTAAAACAAAGGCTTTCTGCTATCTGCGGATTGAACTACCGGTTCATGGTTGGATTGCTGAGCCAACCAATAGCCGCCGGCCAAGCCTATCGCCAGCGTCACAATAGCGGTGAATAGAAGTTGCTTATTCATAAATATCGTCCTCGCCTACATTTGCGCTTAATTCCGCAAGCGCTTGTTGGGCTTCTGTAAAAGCTTTCCAGTATTGGGTTTCGTATTCGAACAACGTGATTTGGCTGCGCACCAGGTTCAGGAAATCAACTTTGTTGACTTGATAACCGGCCAGCATGGAAGCAACGGTCTGCCGCGCCTGCGGAATGATGCCGGTATCGAACAATACAAACTGCTGCTTGGCACGCTGGTAGTCGCTGTGGCTTTGGGTGATTTGCGACCTGACTGAATTCCATTGATCCTGCAGGGCATAGCGTTGTTGCATCAGTTCGCTGCTGCGCTGGTCGATCAACTTGTTCTGCTTGCTGCCGGCAAAAATCGGCACATTCATGCTGACGCCCAGGCTTAATAAATCCGACCGCCTAGTACCGTTTGGCATGTTATTGCGAGCACCGTAAGCCGCTTCGACATTAAAATCGGGGAGAATATCTTTTTTGGCTAGATCCAGCTTTGATTGTGCGCCGTTAATCCCTTGACGTTCACTTTCCAGTAACGGCCGTGACGTTTCCGCTTGCTGGTAAAGCCGGTCTTCCGGTCTGATCTCCTGCAGCTGTAACGCCACCTTTGCAGGTAATTGTGCCGTCGTGTTGGCGGGCTGATTTAGCAATGCGTTAAGCTTGGCAACGGTGCCGCGCCGCATGCCAGTCAGGCTGATTTTTTGATCCAGCAACTTGGATAATTCCAGTTGGGCCAGCAGCACATCCTGTTGCAAGCCTTCACCGACTTCATATTTGCTTCTAGCAATATCAACGAACTGTTGCAGCAAATTATGGTTGCTATCGACAATTTCCAGAGATCTGTCTAGATAGAACACTTGCCACCACAGGGTTTTGACGTCGCTCAGCAACACTAAGCGCAGCTCATCGGCATTCAACGTCGCAGCCTCAGCTTCATACCTAGCGGCCTGTTCACGCAATGCCAGCTTACCGGGAAAAGGAATGCCTTGAGATAGACCAAAGCCCAACTGCGTCATGTCTTCTTGACGAGTGTTAAAGCTATTTGTCGGCAGACTCATGGCATTAAAACTGATTTGCGGATCGGGCAAACTGCCTTCTTGCGACGGAATTGCAGCCATTGCCTTGGCACGGGCCAGCATTTGCGCCAAGTTAGGGTTATCCTGAGTGACTTTTTGGGTTACTGCCTCAAGCGTTAATGCTGGCTGTTCGGCAGCGACAGCAACACTACAGGCAAGTAGTAGCGCCGCTATTCGCAGATAGCGCGTTAATTGCAATACTGATGACATGATTGTCCTCGAAACTACGTTGTAACAACGGCAACCGGCGCAATTTACCCGTGCAGCAATAAAATACTGGATAAACGCAACTTGATTACCTTGAACTGTCGGGCCTTGTGTCGTTTGGTTAGACTGGACCGACCTAAAACGTTTAGAGGATAGAAATAGGAGGCTTTATATCGGGAGGAGCAATTAGTGAAATAGAGTCGGGAATTATCGAATGGATATAATGGGCAGGGCTATGAACTGAAACAAAATCAAAGGACGTTGTGATTGCGCAATCGACGCATACATGAAAACTACAACCGGCTGGATGCGACTTATTCGGCTGGCAGTGATCGCCATGTTGTAAAGATGAATTACCGTCATTATCAGCCTGGACGAACTCAACACCAGTATGCACAGCAGAAAACTGACTCGCGATATCTGAATAATGCGCAAACGCCAACGACACAGGCAAGATTGCCATAATGAGCATTAACATTAGAATTACACGTTGTCTGAACATGCGACTGAGTTTAACTAGAAAAGAAATGTAAAAAAGATCATTTAGGAATTTATTGGTTTTTATCTTAGTCCTATTTCAAAATGAGTACAACTTGATGACTTCCGATTTCCACATCGCCATCTGTATAGCTCTATACGACGCACTCACAATCTATTTAAGATATTTGCTTGTGCTCTTGGCGGTTCAAATTTGGCCGAATAAGTTAGTAAGTATTTATTGCAATGAGGGCCTTTACATATTGACTGACTGTCGGCTATGTAGTGAAGTCCAGACGAAAAAATTGATTATGATCAACGACCGGTTAGGGTCGGTAGCGCCAATTGATCTTCATCATCTGAATGACTCCTTTTTACAGCATTATAAAATCACTTAATGTGAGAAATGCTAGCCGATAAAATCACTTAATGTGGCAAGCTAAAAGTTCAGGTGCAGTTAATGTGAGAAAAAATGATTTTATAGAGTCAATTAATCTGAGATGGAAAAACCGGATAAGTGCAAGAAATGGTGTTTATGAAATCAAGAAACTACAGGTACCCAAAGTGCGGATGACATTGTCAGAATGGTATACAAGGTTATGGCAGAGCAGCAAGGTCAGCGAATTTAAATAACCGTAAACCTTGCTGATTGCTAAAATGTGAGGCTTTGCCAGGTCGCCCCCGGCTAATCCATATTAGGCCACTATGCTTGCAAAAGGCCATTAGAGGGTCTTTGCTCACTAAAATGCCAAGTTGCTTTTTAGCTGATGACGATTCAAAACGTATTTAAACAAGGAACCCCAGAATGACCAGCACACAACAACGCGCAGCACTGCAAAGCCAGATATGGAAAATCGCCAATGAGGTACGAGGAGCAGTCGACGGATGGGATTTCAAGCAATATGTCCTTGGCACGCTGTTTTATCGCTTTATCAGCGAAAACTTTGCCAGCTACATCGAAGGCGGTGATGACAGCATTCACTATGCTGAGCTGCAAGATAGCGTCATCACCTCGGACATCAAAGACGATGCCATTAAAACCAAGGGCTATTTCATCTATCCTAGCCAACTGTTCGCCACGATCGCTGCGGGTGCTAATACCAACGACAGCTTGAATACCGACCTGGCCGCCATCTTTGCCGCCATCGAAAGCTCCGCCAACGGCTATCCATCCGAACGCGACATCAAAGGCCTGTTTGCCGACTTTGATACCACCAGCAACCGCCTTGGTAACACTGTTGTCGATAAAAACACCCGCTTGGCCGCTGTGCTTAAAGGCGTGGCCGGGCTGGATTTTGGTGATTTTGAAGGCAACCATATTGACCTGTTTGGCGATGCCTACGAATTTCTGATTTCCAACTACGCCGCCAATGCAGGTAAATCCGGTGGCGAGTTTTTCACCCCGCAACTTGTCTCCAAGCTAATTGCGCAACTGGCCATGCACAAGCAAACCAGCGTCAACAAGATTTACGACGAGGCCTGCGGTTCCGGCTCGCTGCTGCTGCAAGCCAAAAAGCACTTCGACGCCCACATCATTGAAGAGGGTTTTTTTGGGCAAGAAATCAACCACACCACCTACAACCTGGCGCGGATGAACATGTTCTTGCACAACATCAACTACGACAAGTTCAACATTCAGCTCGGCAACACCTTGTTAAACCCGCATTTTGGCGATGAAAAACCTTTTGATGCCATCGTCTCCAACCCTCCGTATTCGATGAACTGGATAGGCTCAGACGACCCCACCCTGATCAACGACGAACGCTTTGCCCCGGCTGGCGTATTAGCCCCCAAATCCAAAGCCGACTTTGCCTTTGTGCTGCATGCGCTCAGTTATCTGTCCAGCAAAGGCCGCGCGGCCATTGTCTGCTTTCCGGGTGTTTTTTACCGGGGTGGTGCCGAGCAGAAAATCCGCCAGTATCTGGTGGACAATAATTACGTCGAAACCATCATCTCACTTGCGCCCAACCTGTTTTACGGCACCACCATTGCCGTCAATATCTTGGTGCTGTCCAAGCACAAAACCGACACCACCACCCAGTTTATTGATGCCAGCGGTCTGTTTAAGAAGGAAACCAATAACAACGTACTCACCGATGAGCACATCGAAAAAATTATGGATGTGTTCGATAGCAAAGAGAATGTTGAACACTTTGCCAAATCGGTGAACTTTGATTTCATCGTCGCCAAAGACTACAACCTGTCGGTGAGCAGCTATGTCGAAGTCAAGGACAACCGGGAGGTGACTGATATTGCCCAGCTCAATGCCGAGCTAAAAATCACGGTGTCAAAAATAGATCGGCTTCGTAAAGATATTGACGCCATTGTGGCGGAGATTGAAGGCGAGGGGCTAGAGGCATGAGCGCGTGAACTTTATGGAAAAGCTGCTGAATGGGGATGGGGTTGAGGTGGAATGGAAGGCGCTGGGGGTAGTTACGACAATAAAAACAGGCCAATCAGTTAATAAGCAAATGATTTCAGCCACCCCTGGTGAGTATCCTGTAATTAACAGTGGGCGCGAACCGCTTGGGTTTATCAACGAGTGGAATACTGACAATGACCCAATTGGTGTAACAACACGAGGGGCTGGGGTTGGGTCAATTACATGGCAAGAGGGAAAATACTTTCGTGGAAACCTGAATTACTCAGTCACAATCAATAGCAATCAAAAAATTAGCATTAGGTATCTCTATCACCTGTTGCTCGAAATGCAACAAGAAATACAGGCATTATGCACATATGACGGAATTCCGGCTTTAAATGCAGGCAACTTAAAGGAACTGAAAATCCCCATTCCATGCCCTGAAAATCCAGAAAAATCGCTTGAGATTCAAGCTGAAATCGTCCGCATTTTGGACGCCTTCACCGAGCTAACCGCCGAGCTGACCGCCGAGCTGACCGCCCGCAAAAAACAATACAACTACTATCGCGACCAGTTGTTGAGTTTTGAAGATGGGGAAGTGGAATGGAAGGTGTTGGAGGATGTTTTTGATATTTCCGCAGGAGGTGACGCCCCAAAAGACGCGCTATCCGACCGAGAGACAGAAGAATTTAATATCCCAATTCTGTCAAATGGTATCGGAGATAGGTCCCTATATGGGTGGACTGACAAAGCCAAGATCGAAAAGCCGAGTCTCACCATATCGGCAAGAGGAACAATAGGCTGGACAAGCTACAGAGATAGACCATTCTTTCCAATAGTGCGCCTGCTGGTTTTGACGCCGAAGACAAAACTAAATTTGAAGTACGCCTACTACTTCATGAAGACCATTGAGAATGACTACAAAATCCCTGAGGCGGGCATACCTCAGCTTACCAAGCCGATGCTCAAGGACATAAAAATCCCGCTGCCATTCCCAGGCAACCCTGAGAAATCGCTCATCGAACAGGCTCGCATCGCTGCGACCCTGGACAAGTTTGACACCCTCACCAACTCCATCACCGAAGGCTTACCGCGCGAAATCGAGTTGCGTCAGAAGCAATACGAGTATTACCGAGATCTGCTACTGAGCTTTCCTAAGCCAGAAGAGATAGAGGCATAACATGGGCAAGACACTCAAGGAAATTGCCCAACAGCTGAGCACTCCTAAGACGGTTCAGAAATCTGTCCCTGAAAAAACGAAGGTAGTAGAAGAGGTCAAGCCTCTCCCAAAGGTTCAACTCATTTATGCCTTCAATGGCACGGGCAAGACGCGCCTCTCGCGGGAATTCAAAGAGTTGTTCCCGCCCATCACCGGAGATGAAGACACGCCGCGCTCCGAGTTGGCGAGTAAAAAAATTCTCTATTACAGTGCATTTACGGAGGATTTGTTCTATTGGGACAATGATTTGCAGCTTGATGCCGCTCCAAAATTAAAAATCCATACCAATGCTTTCACTAGATGGGTTCTGGAAGAGCAAGGCCAAGACCGGAACATCGTTACGAATTTTCAGCGTTACGCCAACGACAAGCTCACGCCACGATTCAACGAAGAATATAAATTCAAAGATAGGGACGGTAATGAGGTCAAAGTTAAAGCGTTTTCGGAGGTGACTTTCTCGTTGGAGGGCGGCAATGATGAGCACACTGGAAATTTGAAAATTTCCAAGGGCGAAGAAAGCAACTTCATCTGGAGCATTTTCTACACGCTGCTCGAACAGGCGATTTTCACGCTGAACGATGTTCAGCCTGACTACCCTGAACCAACCCCATTTGACAACCTTGAGTATGTGTTCATTGACGATCCAGTCAGCTCTCTCGATGACAATCATCTGATCCAGTTGGCGGTGGACTTGGCGCAACTGGTTAAATCAAATAACTCCAGTGTCAATTTCATCATTACGACGCACAACCCACTATTCTTCAATGTGCTTTGTAATGAGTTCGGCAGCGATGAAAAAACCGAGCGCTACAGCTGGAAATCAAAATGGTTCAGCAAGTCACGATTGGAGAAAAATGGTGATGGCAGCCTCAAGCTTGCAGAGCAGCCAAACGATTCTCCGTTCGCCTATCACCTGCACCTGATATCGCAACTTGAAGAGGCGATAAAGAGCGGGCAGATTGAGAAATATCATTTCAACCTGCTCCGAAATATCCTCGAAAAGACGGCAACATTTCTCGGGTATAAAAGGTGGGAGCATCTTCTGCCAGAAGCAGACGATGGCTTACCGAATCCGTACGCAAAACGAATTGTGAACTTCTCAAGTCACTCAAAACACGCGGCCGAAGAAGTGGCGCCATTGAAACCAGAAGAGAAAAAGGTTCTGGAAGAACTGGTCAAACACGTTGTCGAGCACTATCGATTTTGGCAGGAAAAAACCACATGATCGAATACAGCACCATCGCCGAATCGAAAAATTTCATCGTTCTGGACAAATACACCCAAGAGTGGAATATCGCAGAAAGCTACCAGAGCGAGGGCGATCTGGAGCGCGAGCAATCTCAGCCACTCACACATAAGGAGGGAGTCTTATGTCCAAGCATCTAAGCCTGCAAGACCAAACCACGGAATTCCTGCTCTACACCGCGCCCAATGGCGCAATCAAAGTGGAGGTGCTGCTCAGTAATGAAACTATCTGGCTGACTCAGGAGCGCATGGCCGAGCTGTTTGGCGTGCAGCGCCCGGCCATTACCAAACACTTGAAGAATATCTTTGAAAGTAATGAGTTACAGGAAGATGTGGTGTGTTCCATTTTGGAACATACCACTGCCCATGGGGCGATTGAGGGCAAAACCCAAACCAGCAAGACCAAGTATTACAACCTGGATGCGGTGATTTCCGTTGGCTACCGGGTGAATTCGGCACAGGCAACCCAGTTTCGTATTTGGGCGACCGCCCTGATCCGGGAATACATCATCAAGGGCTTTGCCATGGATGATGAGCGCCTGAAGAATGGCCGTTATTTCGGTAAAGACTATTTTCGTGAATTATTGGAGCGGGTGCGCTCTATTCGCGCCAGTGAGCGGCGGATTTATCAGCAGATTACGGATATTTTTGCCGAATGCAGTATTGATTACGATCCGAAGTCTGAAACTACTCGCCTGTTTTATGCCCATGTGCAGGACAAATTTCATTTTGCGATTACCGGCCATACGGCGGCAGAAATTATTTCGCTGAAAGCCGACGCCAGTAAACCCTTGATGGGCATGAGCACTTATAAAAATGCACCGGATGGCCGGGTGTTGAAGTCGGATTCAACCATCGCGAAGAATTATTTAAGTGAAGCCGATATAAAAAAACTGGAACGCGCCGTTTCGGCTTTTTTTGACTATATCGAGGGCATTATCGAGCGGCGTAATACCTTCACCATGGAAAGCTTTGCCGAAAGCGTGAACAAATTTCTTGCCTTTAATGAGTACCAGATTTTGGAAGGCTACGGAACAGTCAGTCGAAAGCAGGCAGAACAGAAAGCCATTTTAGAGTATGAAAAGTTCAACAAGCAGCAACGCATCGAATCTGACTTTGATCGTGAAGTGAAAAAGCTGCTGCAAAAAAGGGACACAGAGGAATGACCGAGTATAAAACCATTGCCGAATCCACTAATTTTATCGTTCTGGATAAATACACCAAGGACGCTAAAGTCAACGAAAGCTACCAAAGCGAATACGATTTGGAGCGAGAATTCATTCAGGATTTGCAGAATCAGGGTTATGACTATGCGCCCGATTTAAACACGTCCGAGAAGTTGCTGGCCAATGTACGCGAGCAGATGCAGGCCCTGAATAATGTGCAGTTTTTAGAGAGTGAATGGCTGCGTTTTGTGGAGACCTGGCTGGATAGGCCCAGCGATAGCATCGTTGATAAAACCCGCAAGATTCATGACGACTACATTCACGATTTTGTGTTTGACGATGGCCGCATCCAAAACATCTACCTGCTGGATAAAAAGAACATTGCCCGCAATAAGGTGCAAGTCATCAAGCAGTTTGAACAAAAAGGCAGTCACGCCAACCGCTACGATGTGACGGTGCTGGTCAACGGCTTGCCTTTGGTGCAAGTCGAGCTGAAAAAACGCGGTGTAGCCATTCGTGAAGCTTTTAATCAGGTGCACCGTTACAGCAAAGAGAGCTTTAACAGCGAGAACTCGCTATATAGATATTTGCAGCTGTTTGTGATTACCAACGGTACGGATAGCCGTTATTTTGCCAATACCACGCAGCGCAACAAAAACAGCTTTGATTTCACCATGAATTGGGCGAAATCCGATAATGGCCTGATTAAAGACTTAAAAGATTTTACCGCCACGTTTTTCCAGAAAAACACCCTGCTCAATGTGCTGCTGCATTATTCGGTGTTTGATGTCAGCGATACTTTGCTGGTAATGCGCCCCTATCAGATTGCCGCCACCGAGCGCATTCTGTGGAAAATTAACAGCGCCTATCAAGCCAAGAACTGGAGCAACACCGAAAGCGGCGGTTTTATTTGGCACACCACCGGGTCGGGCAAGACTCTGACCAGTTTTAAAGCGGCACGTTTGGCCACCGAGCTGGATTTCATCGATAAGGTGTTTTTTGTGGTGGATAGGAAAGATCTGGATTACCAGACCATGAAGGAATACCAGCGCTTTTCGCCGGATAGCGTCAATGGTTCAGACAGTACTGCCGGGCTAAAACGCAATCTGGATAAAGATGACAATAAAATCATTGTCACCACCATCCAGAAGCTCAACAACCTGATGAAGAGCGAAGGCGACCTGCCCATCTACGGCAAGCAGGTGGTGTTCATTTTTGATGAGTGCCACCGCAGCCAGTTTGGCGAAGCACAGAAAAACCTGAAGAAAAAGTTTAAGAAGTTTTACCAGTTTGGCTTTACCGGTACACCGATATTCCCGCAAAACGCCTTGGGTGCAGAT
>Ga0208508_1000479_pt1 | contig 10836 bp, 12 predicted proteins | sample LakWasMeta1_LOW4_2_FD_183853 | JGI IMG/M metagenome (GOLD analysis project Ga0208508, IMG submission 183853) | Freshwater sediment methanotrophic microbial communities from Lake Washington under simulated oxygen tension - Sediment Metagenome... | ecosystem: Environmental > Aquatic > Freshwater >...
TGCGTTAGGGCAACAAGTACAAAGCAGTCTGACTCCTGGTCAATCCATGATTAAACTGGTTCAAGCTGAACTGGTTAAAGTAATGGGGGCTGCCAATGAAGATATTAATCTTCGTGCCGTGCCGCCTGCGGTCATTTTAATGGCAGGTTTACAAGGGGCTGGTAAAACCACCACCGTTGCTAAATTAGGCTTGTGGTTAAAAACCAATAAAAAGAAGAAAGTCGGTGTAGTCAGTGCCGACGTTTATCGCCCTGCCGCGATTAAACAATTACAAGTGTTAGCCAATGATCTTGATTTGACGTTTTTCGAGAGCGATTTAACACAAAATCCTGTTGATATTGCCCTCAATGCCATTGATGCCGCGAAAAGAAAATTTCTCGATGTCATTATTGTCGATACCGCAGGTCGATTGCATATTGATGATGAAATGATGGGCGAAATTAAAGCCCTCCATGCGGCAATTAATCCGATTGAAACCCTGTTTGTAGTCGATAGCATGACGGGGCAAGATGCTGCGATTACCGCTAAAGCGTTTAATGATGCCTTACCTTTGACGGGGGTTATTTTAACCAAAGCCGATGGTGATGCACGCGGCGGGGCAGCGTTATCTATTCGTCATATTACAGGCAAGCCGATTAAATTTATCGGTATGGGCGAAAAACCCGATGCCTTAGAGCCATTTCATCCAGACCGTATCGCCTCGCGTATTTTAGGCATGGGCGATATGCTCAGCTTGATTGAAACGATTGAACAAAAAGTTGACCGTGAAAAAGCGGAAAAATTTGCCCAAAAAATCAAAAAAGGGCAAACCTTCGATATGAATGATTTCCGTGAGCAATTGCAACAAATGGAAAGCATGGGTGGCGTTAGCTCTATGCTAGACAAACTTCCTGGTGTTGGTAATGTATCGCAAGAAATGCGCGATAAAGTTAATGACAAAGCATTAGCGCGGCAAATTGCCATTATCAACTCCATGACTCAGCAAGAAAGACGCTATCCCGATTTGATTAAAGGCAATCGTAAAAAACGCATTGCGCTGGGGGCAGGTCAAGAACTGCATGATGTCAACCGTATGCTGAAACAATTTTTGATGATGCAAAAAATGATGAAAAAAATGAAATCAGGCAATATGGCTAACATGATACGCGGCATAAAAAACAATGTACGCGGCATGAGAAAATAATTTTTTTACCGATTTAATTCATTTTTACGCGATAATTGCTTGATTCTTTTTAATTTGTTCTTCACTTATCAATAAAATCGCGTAGAATAGATGGATTAACAATACCAAATGTTTTTTTGAGGATATTAGATGGTTACTATTCGTCTTTCCAGAGGTGGCGCGAAAAACCGCCCTTTTTACCAAATTGTTGTAACTGATAGCCGTAGCGGTCGTGATGGTCGTTATATTGAGCGAGTTGGTTTTTTCAATCCATTAGCGCGTGGCAATGAAGAAAAATTACGTTTAGACAGCGAACGCGTTTCTTATTGGAAAGCTAACGGCGCACAAACTTCTGAGCGCGTAGCACAATTAATTAAAGTCGCTCAAAAAGCTGCTGCGTAATCTGTTTGTCTGAACAACAGCATATACACGTTGGAAAAATTTCTGGCGTTTTTGGCATTAAAGGGTGGGTAAAAGTTTTTTCCTATACCGATGATCGAGCGAATATTCTTCATTATTCGCCGTGGTTGCTAAAAAAAGCTGGCGAAACCAAAACGTTAAAAGTCATTGATGGAAATCTACAAGGTAAAGCGGTAGTGGCTCAACTTGAAGGTATTCATGACAGAGATCAAGCAGCAAGCCTGATGGGCTGGGATATTTTTATTAACCATGAGCAATTGCCAAAAGCGGCTAGTGGTGAATATTACTGGTCTGATTTAGTCGGCTTACCCGTTGAAAATACTGAAGGTATTACCTTAGGTGTGATTAGTGGCTTACTGGAAACAGGTGCTAATGATGTCATTATTGTTCAGGGTGAACGCGAACGGTGCATTCCGTTTTTACAGGGACAGACTGTTATTAGTATTGACCTAAACGCAGGTAAAATGGTTGTTGATTGGGATGCTGATTTTTAAAGCGCATTATGCACTTTGACGTAATCAGTTTATTTCCCGATATGGTAACAGCGGCAGCAAGTGTCGGTGTCACTGGTAAAGCACTGGAACGTGGCATAGTCAGTTTGTCGGTCTGGAATCCTCGTGATTATACTCACGATAGGCACAAAACAGTTGATGATCGCCCTTATGGCGGTGGACCTGGCATGGTAATGAAATACCAGCCCCTGCACGATGCTGTTAATGCGGCAAAACAAGCAGGCTATAAAACCAGTAAAGTGGTTTATTTAAGCCCTCAAGGCAAACCACTTACCCAAGCCTTGTTAGCCAACATAGCTCAAGATTCGCAACTCATATTAGTCGCAGGGCGTTACGAAGGCATAGATGAACGCTTTGTTGACTTGGATTGCGATGAGGAATGGTCTATTGGCGATTATGTCATCAGTGGTGGCGAATTAGCTGCGTTAATAGTCATTGATGCAATAACTCGGTTATTGCCCGATGTCCTCGGCGATGAACAATCCGCCGTACAAGATTCTTACTCTGATGGTTTGCTGGACTGCCCGCACTTTACCAGACCGGAAGAGATAGCAGGACACACTGTGCCAGCGGTGTTAATGAGTGGTAATCATGCCGATATAGAACGCTGGCGCATGAAACAAGCTTTGGGGCGAACGTGGCAGAGACGACCCGATTTATTAGAAAAAAAAACGTTAAATGCAGAGCAAAAGCAACTGCTGGAACAATTCAAAGTTGATGTTAAAAGGTGTGGTAATGAATATTATTGATGTATTAGAACAAGCACAAATGAAACAAATCCCTGATTTTAATTCAGGCGATACGGTTGTGGTACAAGTTAAAGTAAAAGAAGGCGAACGCGAAAGAATTCAAGCGTTTGAAGGCGTTGTCATTGCAAAACGCAATCGTGGTTTAAATTCTGCTTTCACCGTTAGAAAAATTTCTCATGGCACAGGCGTTGAACGTGTTTTCCAAACACACAGCCCAATGATTAGCGAAATTACTGTTAAACGTCGTGGCGATGTCCGTCGTGCTAAATTGTATTACTTGCGTGATTTGACAGGTAAAGCAGCGCGTATTAAAGAAAAACTTTAATCGACCCGCTTTATCGGGCAATAAAAAGGTAGCTTAGGCTGCCTTTTTTGTATCCTCGATTTGGCTGTGAATTTTACAGATAAAAATAAACATTGAAAAAAATCAAGATGTTTAGTATTATTCTCAGTCTTTTATCAAGCCTTTAATCGCAAGACAAGTAACAATACATGAAAACATTTAGTGCAAAACCAGAAGAAGTTAAGCGCGATTGGTATGTGGTCGATGCAGAAGGAAAGACGTTAGGTCGTCTAGCTTCTGAAATTGCACTGCGTCTTCGCGGCAAACACAAACCAGAATACACGCCGCACGTTGATACTGGCGACTACATTATTGTTGTTAATGCAGAAAAAATTGGCGTTACAGGCAATAAAGAAAAAGATAAATTATATCAACATCACACAGGATACATTGGTAACCTGAAAACTGTTAGCCTCGGTAAATTAAGAAAAACGTTCCCTGACCGTATTCTTACTACTGCGGTTAAAGGTATGTTACCTAACAATCCATTGGGTCGTGCAATGTTCAAGAAATTGAAAGTGTATGCAGGTCCCGCGCACGATCATCAGGCTCAACAGCCAAAAGTTTTAGACATTTAAGCGAGTAGACCATGGCAGCAGCTCAGTATTATGGAACAGGTCGTCGTAAATGTGCAGTAGCACGCGTTTACGCAACATCAGGCACTGGAAAAATTACCATTAACACAAAATCTCTTGAAGATTACTTTGGTCGTAAAACCGATCAAATGGTATCTCGTCAACCACTAGAATGTGTTGATATGATTGGCAAATTCGATGTCAATGTTATTGTTAAAGGTGGTGGCCCCTCTGGTCAAGCTGGTGCTATTCGTCACGGTTTGACCCGCGCTTTGATGCAATATGATGAGGCATTACGTCCATCACTTAGAAAAGCAGGTTTTGTTACCCGCGATTCTCGTATTGTAGAACGTAAAAAAGTCGGTTTACACAAAGCGAGAAAACGTCCTCAGTACTCAAAACGTTAATCGTTTTAAAAACAAGAATCGGGCTACTCTTCTTAACGAAAGTAGCCCTTTTTTTATGGGCTAAGCAAATTATCGAGTAATTACGCGTTATTTTTGTATTGGGGAAAACTATTTAGCATTTGAAAAATGATTTTTTTCATTAGCAATGTTAAACTCCCCACAGTTAATAATGCTGTAGCTTCAACAGATACTGATAGATTTTCAAAAATGTCCAATAACTCTCCAATACTAGAATTTAAGAGCGGTAGTTTTTCTGTACCTATTTTGATTCTATTTACTGATGATTTAAAAGCCATTGGGCAACAACTTCAAGAAAAAGTTGATTTAGCTCCCGAATTCTTTAAAAACTCACCGTTAATTTTTGATGTCCAAGAACTGAATAAACAAGGTTATCCTGTTAATATTCCAGTTCTGGTTGAAATTATTCGACAATCTGGTTTATTACCGACAGGGATACGCGGCGGTAATGCACAGCAAAATAAAGCAGCGTTGGAACTACTGATTCCCGTTTATTCTGTACACATTGGTACTACGCCTCCTGATACTCAAAAACAAAAAAATATTACGCCAGAGCCTATAGTCGATGTTAGTACTGCAACGACTACACTGATTACCCGTCCTATTCGTTCTGGACAACGTATTTACGCCTCGGGTGATTTAGTCGTATTAGCTCCAGTAAGCGCAGGTGCCGAAATTATGTCTGAGGGCAATATCCACATTTACAATACCTTAAGAGGACGAGCCTTAGCAGGCGTACAAGGTAATACAGATGCCCGTATTTTTTGTTCTGATTTACAAGCAGAGCTTATTTCAATTGCTGGAAATTATAAAATCAGCGAGGATATAAGCAGTACCGTAGGTAAAAAATCTGTTCAGGTTTATTTACAAGGTCATACGTTAATTATTCAAGATATTGTCTAATATCGCTACAGTGGAGGAAACAAGTGACAAGAATTATCGTTGTAACATCTGGTAAAGGCGGCGTGGGTAAAACAACCACCAGTGCCGCCATCGCTATGGGGTTTGCACAAAAAGGTCACAAAACAGCCGTTATTGATTTTGACGTAGGCTTGCGTAATCTCGATTTGATTATGGGCTGTGAACGCCGTGTTGTTTACGATATTGTCAATGTGATTTATGGCGAAGCAACACTTAATCAGGCATTGATTCGGGATAAACACTGTGAGCAACTGTATATTTTGCCTGCCTCGCAAACTCGCGATAAAGACGCACTTAGTCAAGAAGGTGTCGGACAGATTTTAGAAGAATTAGCGGCTAAAGACTTTGAATATGTCGTCTGTGATTCACCTGCGGGTATTGAAAAAGGGGCGCATTTGGCAATGTATTTTGCTGATGATGCGTTTGTGGTGACTAATCCAGAAGTGGCTTCAGTACGAGATTCTGATCGAATGCTAGGTATTTTATCCAGTAAATCACGCCGTGCAGAACAGGGTTTAGAACCTATCAAAGAATATTTGTTATTAACCCGTTATTCACCTGAACGAGTAAGAATTGGCGAGATGTTGAGCGTTGCGGATGTGCAGGATATTTTGTCGCTGCATTTACTGGGTGTTATTCCAGAATCAAAATCTGTTTTAACTGCGTCAAATTCAGGGATGCCTGTTATTCTCGATGAAAAAAGTGATGCAGGTCAGGCGTATGCAGATATTGTGGCACGTTATTTAGGTGAAGATAAGCCGCATCGTTTTATTGAAGAGAAAAAAGGACTTTTTGGGAAATTTTTCGGGAGTAAGTAATGAGTTTATTGGATTACTTTAAGATAACCAAAGCTAGTTCGGCATCAGTTGCGAAGGAGAGGTTGCAGATTTTGGTTGCTCATGAACGCTCTTTCAAAAATCAACCTTCTTATCTTCCGCAATTACAAAAAGAATTAATAGATGTTATAAAAAAATACGTTAACATCGAACAGGACGCTATAACCGTTAGGCTTGAACAAGATGAACATCAGGAAACACTTGAAGTTAATATTGTGTTACCTGAAAAATCACGCTAGAAAATTATTAATTTTTAATCAATCACAATCAAAGGTAAAAAAATATGAATAGTGTAATCGGTGATGCAGCAGGTAAAATCTGGCAATACTTAAACGATAATGGTCCGTCCAGTGCGAATAAAATCGAGAAAGACACAGGTATTAGCAAAAACGATATACAACGTGCAATTGGTTGGCTATCTAAGGAAGACAAGCTGATTATTGAAGCTAAAGGTCGTGTTGAAACCATTTCTTTGAAATAAGTCTTATCAAATAAAAGCCAGTCTCTCCTAAGCTTAACCCAGAGGGCTGGCTTTTTTCTGAATCTGCATAGCTCTGAAATCGCGTCTTTACAAAGCCTCAATAAACGCTTTCACATCGGCTACATCAAACCACCACGCCAATTCTTTTTGCGTTATTGGATCATATAAAACAGGAATACGAATAGCATAATCCGCTTGCCAGTGTTCTTGTTCAGCAATATCAACTAATTCAATCGCCTCATTCGGCAAGCATTGTTTAACAATTGCCTCCGCCTCTTCGCACAAATGACACCCAGCCGTGCCTAGTAACAATAAGTGCATCATTAATGTTTAGTCAGTTTGTCTAAATAACCCATGAACAACGCTGAAATGACAAAAGTCAGGTGCATAATGACATACCACATCAACTTGTCATCCGCTGTCGCATTGATATTCATAAACACTTTCAGTAAATGAATCGAAGAAATAGCAACGATAGATGAAGCGACTTTCATCTTCAAAGAGCCGTAATCATGCGTTCCTAGCCAATCCAGTTTTTCTGTGGCTTCACTCAAATCAAGGCGGGAGACAAAGTTTTCGTAGCCGCTAAACATAACTATCAGAATCAAACTAGCTACTAGCGTTAGGTCTATCAAGCTGAGCAAAGTCAATACCAAATCAGATTCGGCGGTTTCAAAAATATGTGGCAAGAAGTGATAGAGCTCTTGAAAGAATTTTATAAAAATCGCTAACAGTGCCAAACTCAGACCTGCATAAATGGGTGCGAGTATCCAACGACTGGCATACATTAATTTTTCGAGCGATTGTTCTAGTTTTTCGTGGAATAGCATGATTTTTTACTCATTTAATGTTAGCACGCGGTAAATAAGCCTCCGAGGTTTGACTTACTAATGATGCAAATGTGCCGCTAACCAACGCGCTGCCACTTCTTCAGCGATACCTTTACGCCGCGCGTAGTCTGCTAACTGCTCTTTATCTATTTTACCGACATTGAAATACTGAGACTCAGGATGGGAAAAATACCAGCCGCTTACTGCTGATGCGGGATACATGGCATAACTTTCAGTTAATTCAATACTAGTGTGTTCAGTTACATTGAGTAACTCAAACAGTTTTTCTTTTTCAGTATGATCTGGGCAAGCGGGATAACCAGGAGCTGGACGGATACCTTGATAACTTTCGTTGATAAGTTGTTCTGGCGTGTGGTCTTCAGCTTCGGCGTAACCCCAATAGTCTTTTCTTACCAACAAATGCAGATATTCAGCGTAGGCTTCGGCAAGTCTGTCCGCTAAAGCTTTGAGCATAATGGAACTGTAATCATCGTGATCTTGTTCAAATTCAGCTAGTTTGGCTTCTATGCCTATGCCTGTTGTCACAGCAAAACCGCCGATATAATCCGCCTTGCCGCTGTCAATTGGCGCAATAAAATCTGATAAACAATAATTAGGGCGACCAGGTGCTTTGATGTTTTGCTGACGCAAGTGGTGCAAAGTTTCGCGGATTTGGCTACGCGATTCATCGCTATAAACGATGACATCATCATCAACGCTTGCGGCAGGGAAAAAGCCCAACACTGCGCGTGCGTGTAACCAGTTTTCACTGACGATTTTTTTCAGCATTTCTTGCGCATCGTTAAAGAGTTTTCGCGCTTCCACGCCCACCACTTTATCATCTAAAATTTTTGGATAACTGCCTGCCATTTCCCACGTTTGAAAAAACGGTGTCCAGTCGATGTAATCTACTAAGGTCGCCATCGGTAAATTATCTATAACTTTTAGACCTAAAAAGGAGGGTTTGACTGGTTCGTAATCACGCCAAACGTGTTTATTGGCTCTGGCATCTTCTAGGCTGTGTTGTTTGGTTTTGGCTTCTCTGCCTTTGTGGCGTTCTCTGACTTCTTCGTATTCTGCACGGATGCCTTTGATAAACTCGTCTTTTAAATCGGTACTCAATAAGTTACTAGCAACGCCCACACCGCGTGACGCATCGGTAACATAGACGGTTGCACCAGAATAATGCGGTTCAATTTTTACGGCAGTATGAGCGCGTGAGGTTGTCGCGCCGCCTATCATGAGTGGAATAGTAAAACCTTGTCGCTGCATTTCTTTGGCAACGTGTACCATTTCATCCAATGACGGGGTGATTAAGCCGCTCAAACCAATAATATCAACATTTTCCAATCTGGCAGTTTGCAGGATTTTTTCCGCAGGCACCATTACGCCTAAATCAACCACGTCATAGTTATTACATTGCAACACCACCGCAACGATATTTTTACCGATGTCATGCACGTCACCTTTCACGGTTGCCATGAGAATTTTACCGTTGGTTTGTCTGTCACCTGCGGCTTTGTCAGCTTCCATAAATGGCATTAAATACGCCACGGCTTTTTTCATGACCCGCGCCGATTTAACCACTTGCGGTAAAAACATTTTACCCGCACCGAATAAATCACCGACCACGTTCATGCCGTCCATTAACGCGCCTTCGATAACGTGTAACGGGCGTTCAGCTTCTAATCGGGCTTGTTCAGTGTCTTCGTCGATGTAATCGGTGATGCCTTTGACCAACGCGTGTTCTAAACGTTTACTGACAGACCACGAACGCCATTCTTGATTTTCTGCTTTGGCTTCGCCCGTACTACCATCACCACGGTATTTTTCTGCCAGTGTTAATAATCTATCCGTACCATCTCCATCATGACGGTTTAACACCACATCTTCGATGGTGTCGCGTAAGTCTTGGGGAACATCTTCATAAATGGCAAGCTGCCCTGCATTGACGATACCCATCGACATACCCGCTTGAATGGCATGGTATAAAAATACCGCGTGTATGGCTTCACGGACTGGATTATTACCACGAAACGAAAACGATACGTTAGACACGCCGCCCGAAATCAAGGCATTAGGACAAGTGCGTTTTATTTCCCGTGTGGCTTCAATAAAATCCACACCGTAGTTATTATGTTCATCAATGCCTGTTGCAATGGCGAAAATATTGGGGTCAAAAATAATATCTTCGGGTGGAAAATTGACTTGTTCGACCAAAGTTTTATAGGCCCGTTGGCAGATTTCGATTTTTCGCGCTTTGGTATCGGCTTGTCCTTCTTCATCAAATGCCATGACGATAACCGCCGCACCATAACGGAGTACCAGTTTGGCGTGTTTAATGAACGCTTCTTCGCCTTCTTTCAAGGAAATGGAGTTGACTACGCCTTTACCTTGAATACATTTTAAGCCCGCTTCCAAAATATCCCATTTGGACGAATCGAGCATAATCGGTACTTTGGCAATGTCAGGTTCGGCGGCAATCAACATTAAAAAGCGTACCATCGCTTCTTTGGATTCCAGCATCCCTTCATCCATGTTGATGTCGATAATTTGCGCGCCGTTTTCGACTTGTTGTTTAGCAACATCCAGCGCGGCTTCAAAGTTACCATCAATAATTAAACGTTTAAACGCGGCTGAGCCTGTTACGTTGGTGCGTTCGCCCACATTCACAAATAAGGAATCGGAGGCTATAGTCATCGGCTCTAAACCAGAAAGACGGCATTTTTTTTCTAATGTGGGAACAATACGCGGCGGGTATTTTGATACGGCATCGACTATGGCTTTAATGGTAGCAGGCGATGTACCGCAACAGCCGCCGATAATATTGAGATAGCCTTGTTTTGCCCAATCGGCTAATTCTGCCGCCATCATTTCTGGCGTTTCGTCGTATTCGCCAAACTCATTGGGTAAGCCCGCATTGGGATGAGCAGATACGTTTGTATCAGCAATAGATGATAATTCAGCAATATATTGGCGTAATTCAGTCGCGCCTAAGGCACAGTTAAAACCAAACGAGATAGGATTAACGTGTTTCAAGGAATGCCAAAACGCGGCGACGGTTTGCCCTGATAGGGTTCTACCCGATGCGTCGGTAATTGTGCCTGAAATCATGACAGGTAATTTGTAACCCAGCTCATCAAATACCTGCTCTACTGCAAAAATGGCAGCTTTGGCATTGAGGGTATCAAATACGGTTTCAATTAAAATAATATCCGCGCCGCCTTCAATCAATCCGTGCGTAGCTTCGGTATACGCTGTAACCAGTTCATCAAAAGAAATATTGCGAAACCCAGGATCGTTGACATCGGGTGACATGGAGGCAGTACGCGCTGTCGGCCCTAAAACACCCGCGACAAAACGCGGTTTTTCAGGTGTGCTGTATTTTTCAGCCGCCTGTCTGGCTATTTTTGCCGAAGCAACATTAATTTCATAAGCCAAGGATTCCATACCGTAATCCGCCATAGAAATCGTGGTCGAATTGAAGGTGTTAGTTTCAACAATATCCGCGCCTGCCTCGAAATACGCGCTGTGTATCGCGTGAATAATATCGGGTTGTGTTAAAGACAATAGGTCGTTATT
>Ga0208508_1000483_pt1 | contig 10823 bp, 6 predicted proteins | sample LakWasMeta1_LOW4_2_FD_183853 | JGI IMG/M metagenome (GOLD analysis project Ga0208508, IMG submission 183853) | Freshwater sediment methanotrophic microbial communities from Lake Washington under simulated oxygen tension - Sediment Metagenome... | ecosystem: Environmental > Aquatic > Freshwater >...
CAGAAACTTTACGGTCAGCATCCGCCAGGTTCTGCAAATGCTCCATAAGAATAGTCTCTTCAATATCTGAAGATGCCAGCTCAACCTGGCACTGCTCAAAATGGAGTCTTGCTTCCTGCTCGGCCAACCGGCCGGCTTCGAGCTTATCGCGCAGCGGGTGCAGTGATTGCTCATGCTGCAGGCGTGTACGTTCATGCTGCATTAACGTTTCCTGGCATTCGTTCATGCTGTTGCGGGCATTTGTAAGCTCAGCTTCGCGCGCCTGCTTCACATTCAAGGCGGCTTCCAGATTCGCCTTCAGCGTTTCCATCCTGGTAGCATCGAGCGTGGTTTCAACCTCATCACAGCGCATTTTCAGGCTGGTTTTTTCTTCAAGTAAAAACTCAACTTTTGAATTCAACTCATTGATTTTATTTTCAATAAGCTTGATATTGAAATTACTTTCCTGATGCGTGCGTTCAAGAGCCTGCAAATGATGCCGTGCATCATTGAGCAAAGCTTCAGCGGCTTGCTTGGCCTGCTCCTTAGCAGCTTTTTCAGCCTGCATGATTGCCAGGCTGGCTGTCATATCATGAATCAACGCTTCTTTCTGCGCTTTTTCAGCCTGCAATTTCTCTGATTTATCCAAAGCCAGGGTGCAATCGGTTTCAAGCAGTTTTTTTCTTTGTAGGGTATTGCTTTGCTGCTGCTTTAACTGCTGCAGGCTTAAGCTCACCTGGTGTGCCTGCTGCGTTATATGCTTTAAGTGCTGCTGTTGCGCTTGCTGCCCGGCCCTCAGCTCCTGCAGCTCTGCTTCAAATTGGCTTACCTGCCTGACCGCATCAGCAAAGCGCTGCTGCAATGCCGGCAGCTGCGACTTCAGCGAATCCAGACGCGCCTGGCGTTCCAGCACACCATGCATCAACGACTGTGCGCCAAAATAAGACACGCTATGCCGGGTATAGACATCGCCGTTTTGATTCACCAGGCATTCACCGTCTTTAAGATGCTGGCATGCGACCACAGGGTCGCCCCCCTCTTCCAGCAGATAAACACCGCTGAGCCAGTCTCGCAAAACATTACGATAGTTTTGATCTACGCGTTCCAGCTGTGCATATAAAGGTAAGTGGGGAGACTTTTCTGCACCAAGCTCTTCGGCATGCTGTGACTGAGGGTAAGCCAGGCAGAGCGCTGCAGGCGGTTTACCCTCCACTGATGACTTGCCTTCGCTCCGAGGCTTATCATGAAGAACAGCATTCAATCTCGCGCCTAGCACAGATTCCAAAGCAGTTTCCCAGCCGGACTTGATGCTGACAACCTGCCAGATGCGCGAATGATCGTTCAAGCCTGAATGCTTCAGCCATGCGGCCAAGGCTGATTCATTATTGGCATTACGCATCGATTGCTGAATCTTATCCAGCGAACTTACCTCAGCTTCATGCAAGTGCAGCTCACGCTGTGATTCATGAGAACTATCACGTGCCGCTTTTAAAGCAGCCTGAACCGCCGCCTCCCTTTCCAGAGTGCCGGCAACATTGGCTTCAGCAGCAGCCATCTCGGCTTCCAGTGCTGACAGCTGCGCCTGTCTGGCAAGCAGCGCCTCATCATCCGGCATCTGCAATGCAGATAGATTCTGCTGCAAACGCTTTATTTGCTCAGCCGTATCAGCAATGGTGCGGACGATATGGCCGATATTAGCCTGCTCTAGCCGCTGCCGCTGCTCGGCATTTAACCATGCCGTATGACTGACATTAAAATCGGCAAGCGCGGCCTGATGCTCCTGCTGCCGTACAGAAACAGCTTCCCGGTCTTCTGCAAGGGTGATTTCAGCACCTGAAAATTCAGCATTAGCGGCCTGTAATTCAACCTGCGCCAGCATAAGCGCATTTTCGACGTTGGCCTGCTGTGCGGTGTTTTTTTCAAGCTGCACGAGCAACTGCTGCAATTGCAGCTGCATGCGTTCGCGCGCATCTGCGGTATTTTTAACCTGATTCTCAAGGTTGGAAACCGCGGCATTGGCTTCATAATAGTTAGCCTGCGCAGCATTCACTGCGTCATTGGCAGCTACATGCTGCTGCCTTGCTGTTTCCAGTATGCTTTCGCTGTTACGCAAATTAGCCATTTGCGACTCAAGCTCATTTACCAGCTTTTCTACATTGCGCTGAGCCTTTTCCCAGTGCGCTCCGGCATCTTGCTTTTTCAGCAGCCATACCTGGCCCCTGGTGAGTTTCAGCACCTCATGCAGGCGGTGATATTCACTTGCCACGGCAGCCTGAGATTGCAACCTTAATATCTGCTTATCCAGCTCACGCAGAATATCTTCTACACGCGTCAGATTCTCTCTGGTATCACGCAGGCGCAATTCCGTCTCGCGGCGGCGCTCTTTATACTTGGTGATACCGGCAGCCTCTTCCAGAAAAACACGCATCTCTTCAGGCTTGGCCTCAACGATGCGGCTGATGGTGTTCTGGCCGATAATCGCATAAGCGCGCCCGCCAAGGCCTGTGCCAAGAAACAGGTCAGCCACGTCGCGGCGGCGAACTGCAGTATTGTTAATATAGTAGGTTGAGCCTTTATCACGCTCAATGACACGTTTTACGGAGATTTCAGCGTATTGAGACCACTCGCCGGATGCGCCGCCAAAACTATTGTCAAACACCAGCTCTACGCTGGCACGGGAGATAGGTTTGCGATTGCCAGACCCATTAAAAATAACTGCATCCATCGCATCTGCCCGCATTTCTTTGGCAGACGACTCACCCAGCACCCAGCGCACTGATTCCATCACATTGGATTTACCGCAGCCATTAGGGCCTACAACGCCTACGCGCTGCCCATGAATGTGCAATGTTGTTGGATCTACGAAAGATTTAAATCCAGCTAGTTTTAAATGAGTTAAACGCAAAATGTTTTTTTAATTATAGGTTTCGATTACAGCGTTATAATAACGTTTTTTAAGCCAAAAGCAGCATTTTCAATCATGACAGACCTATCTTTAGGCGGAAAACCAACCGCCCAACCCAGCAAAACACTGGAAACCTTTGAAAACCCGAACAAGGCACGTGATTTTCATATTCATATGGAGATTCCTGAGTTCACTTGCCTGTGCCCAAAAACAGGCCAGCCTGACTTTGCCGTAATCTATCTGGACTACATTCCAGACCAAACCTGCGTGGAATTGAAAAGCCTGAAACTTTACATGTGGTCGTTCCGTGACGAAGGCTGTTTCCACGAAGCTGTCACCAACCGCATACTGGATGACCTGGTTGCAGCAACCGACCCTAAGTTCATGCGCGTAACAGCCAAGTTCTATGTGCGCGGCGGTGTTTTCACCAATGTAATTGCCGAGCATCGCAAAGCAGGATGGCAGCCGCAGCCACGCGTTGAGCTGACACAATTTGAAAGCCAATCAAACATTCGTGGCTAGGCTTGTAAAGCAGGCAGCCGGAGCCCATCTGCTGTTTGTATTGATTTTTTGAGAATTTCATCAAAATAGGCTGAAAATGATTGACAAGCCCTATAGCCATCTTTATTATGGCGCCTCGCTTACAGCGCTATTGTGTTAAGCGAAATAATGCAGGTTTTGGGGGTATAGCTCAGCTGGGAGAGCGCTTGCATGGCATGCAAGAGGTCAGCGGTTCGATCCCGCTTACCTCCACCAAAAATGTCAAAAATCACTTCGATTTATTGACTGATTGTAGTAAAATACTGCACTTGTAGTTAGCGGTAAAAATTCTTAGGTCCCCATCGTCTAGAGGCCTAGGACACCTCCCTTTCACGGAGGCGACCGGGGTTCGAATCCCCGTGGGGACGCCAAAATTCGCGTAAATTATTAATAGCAATTTACCGGCAAAATTAAAAAATTCGGGTGCGCAGCAAATGACACCCTATTTTAAAGCAGTAAAGATTCTTAGGTCCCCATCGTCTAGAGGCCTAGGACACCTCCCTTTCACGGAGGCGACCGGGGTTCGAATCCCCGTGGGGACGCCAAATACTTGGCAGCATGCTGATTTTTACAGTCTACGCATGCAGTTCATTATTTCTTATCTGCTTCAAACTGCCACACTACCCTGCAAATCATAAAATTTCTACCACTCTGAATACCAGTCCCTGCGCACAGCAACCACCTCAAGTAGGCAGATTGCAGCAATCGCCATTTAAAGCGTTAACACCTTACCTGCAGCACCATTCCTACAAATAGCAAGTAAACGGCTCAATAGCGCTGCATGCGCGTCATAAGCCAAAAATACTGCCTACTGCATACCCCATGCATCAGCCACAACCGCCGCAGCATAAAAAAGAAAGTATGTTAGATAATACTAAAAAACAAAAAACGCCCGATAAAGGGCGTTTCTTGTTTTACCTGCAATCTAATTTCAATTAGTAATTAATAGCTATTGTGGTTGAGGCAGTATCAGAATGCTGATCTTGAGCAATCACCTTAACTGATAACGTGCCAGACTCACCTTTAGGAGGTTTGCCTTCCAGCGTTAATGTTGATGGGTCAAATTTAACCCATTCTGGCAATGGTTTACCATCCGTCAATGTTGCACTGTAAGTTACTTGTGCATCTGGATCGCTATGCTTGAATGTCTCAGCTGGAATCTCTTTCTTGAAGCCAGTGCCTGAAACCACGTTGATCACGCCTAACAAATCAACATCAGTAAAGCCGCCGCTCTTCTCAATTCCACCCTCATTTTCGCCATCATCAATCAATGTACTTTCAACATCTACCGGCGCCTCAATCAAGTTATCCTTGTTAGGCTCATAGGCGACCGGGTAAGGACGATACGGCTCAACGTCACGCACTACAGGATTGATTCTGTAGAAAATACCATTACCGTTTGATGTCAAACCGCCCCAGCCTGTGCAGCATTGATCAAAATAATGATCTTCATGCTCGTGATGGTCTTCATCTTCTTCATCATCATGATGATGGCGACGATGGTGTTCATTACGGCTGGCATGGAACCCATGCACTACACCACCGGTAACAGCATAGAATGCCGGAAGATCAGAAGCCTGCGGCGTACCGGTAAGCTGCAGACTTTGTGCAGCACTTGCCACCAAAGTCGGATCAGCTATCCACCATAAAGCGCTATGATCCTGCTGTGTAGGGCCATCAGAATAGATTTGCCATGTTCCGCCAATACCAGTTTGGATGTAAGCCTCTGTAGTATTCTTATTACCGGCAACATAACCGGAACCCGCCTCTGGACTCCATGATTTGAAAATTACATCATAGATTGGCTCATTCGCTGTTGGAACCCAGATACCATTCAATTTGACACGATCATATACACCACGGCTAGTACCGGCAGCAAGCACTACCGCTACGTTACCATGCCTGTCACCATCAAATGTAGTCACTACCGGACCCCATACATTCAGGTTACCTTGCGTAGTACTGATATTTACACGGCCTGTAGCATCAACAGCACGCGCGCCTTCCACGTGAGCACCATAGAGAGATGTATCATCGCCGTAAGGACTTGCGTAGACTTGGCCCAGATTCAATTCCTGGCCATTAGCAAGCACGATGTCATTACCCAGCAGGCTTACATAGCCCGTGAACTGATTACCAGGGTTGCATAATAAAATATTGCCACGCTCTTCTTCAGAGACTTCTTCAGTATCAGGGTCAATCACATAGCGTGCTGCGTCAAACAGGGCATTGCCGCCTACCTGGATCGTACCAACCTGACCAATATCGCCGCCATTGCTGTTAACTACCAGATTGCCTGAAATTGTAAAATAACCGCTACCGTCCTGATTATCAGACAATACGACAGCCTGCGGGGCTTCGTCGTCTTCAAGCTGCATGTTTGCGTCAATGCGCAGGTTTTTTGCATTGGCCACGATAGACAAGCCATCTTCATCGGCCACATGTACATCAGAATTGTATGCCTGCACCTCTAGCAAGTGAAAGTCGTTGGCAGGATTTGAAACATCAATGCACGGACCAGTACAATTCGCCTGATCGGCAGATGTAATCAATGTGGCTTTTTCTTCAACCTTGATATATGTATCTTCAGCAAAAACGCCTTCGACCTTAAGCTGGCTGATTTGACGGCCGGCAGTCGCATACAGGTTTTCAGCTTCTACAGTGCCAAAAACGATATCGCGGTCCGCATTTACCGTCAGCAAACCATCAACTGTCAGATTACCTAACATCACATCAGCAGCATTAGCGCTTGTTGCAGTCACATCTACAGTGTCTGCCTCGATAGGTGAATCTATAGCCAGATTGACGTTGGCAGTGCCTGTACCAGATGAGGCTTCAATCGATACCGTTTTGGCTCTAATACCAATCACACCATCACTTAAAGCGACCAGCTGTTCTTGATTATAGAGTGTTGCCGGCCCCTGGTTGATGACAGAAGCTGCAAAATCATTAAGAGATTTAGCACTCATGTAAACAGCGCCGTTATCTGCAACTACCGCGCCGCGATTTTGTACCAAAGTGGCAAAATCACCTGCGGTTACATTAACGCCAACCAGGCTGCTCTGCGCATCATCAAGGGTCAGCGTAACCGAGCCACCTGCCGCAAGCACTACTGAAGGGTCCAGCTCACCTGCATTCATAATCGTAGTGCTGATCAAACCCTCATTCAACACGGTTGGTGCCAATAGTGCTGCGTAATGTGAATTAATCTGGGCGCCACTTTCAACAGTGACATAGCCTGTTGAATTTGAGCTATTAAAAGTGAATGCTTTATTGCTTTCATTAAGAAAAGCATCTGTATCTGTATCCATGGTGCTGGCAACAATACCCTGTACATTCACAGATGAGCCGCTGCCAAAGATGATACCGTTAGGGTTAATCAGGAATACCTGACCATTTGATGTCAGGCTACCAAAAATCTGTGACACTCCGCCGCCAACACGGTTAAGCGAAATGGAAGAAGTGCCTGGCTGAACATAGTTAACTGTATATCCATTAGCAATGTCAAAGGTGTTCCAGTTATAGATAGAACGATTGACACCAGTGGTAATCGTCATGGTTGTACCGGAAACCACAGGCGTACCGCCATTAGGTGTTCCATTGAGAACCGGCAACGGTGCAGCAAGTGCAACTGTTGATGCAAGCAAAATTGCGGCAGATGCCACAGCTTTAGACAAACGTGACCGTTTGCCTTTTGCCGCTGCAAATTCATTCACAGCCACAAAAGTCTTGGTCTCGTCAGACCATACCAGTTTGTAAATATTTTTATTCATTTTTATTCTCCTATCGCGCCATCCATCGCACAACCGACGCCAATTATTTTTTAGAACTTTTTTCTGGTTCAGTTAAAAATACTTAACGAATGCAGCCCAAACCCGATTATCGATTTTGCTGCCATCAGAATCCTTACCGTTAAACCCTTCATTACGAATCGGATTCTGCCCGATACGATGCGCATAAGTTAAACGCAGAGAATAGTTACCCGCCTCGGTCCACACTGCACCAAAACCAGCACTCTTAAGTGCGTATTCATTGGTATCAGCAGACCAGCTATCGTGATTCACTTTGATGTGCCCGTAATCATAAAAACCAATCACCTGAAGCTGCTGGGTAAATTGATGACGTAGCTCTGCTGTCAACTGATAGCCTGAATCACCCATTGCTTCGCTTACTGGATAGCCACGTACACCGTATGGACCACCTAAAACCATTTTTTCTGAAGTATCCAGGTTGTTCCATGAGAATTGCCCGATGCCGCTCAACCACAGGCTGTCCTGCGCGCCGAGACGTTGCAAACGGTTTAATGTCCAGGCCACTTTTGAATAACGGCCATCACGACGGGCTGTCATTTTGTCGACAAAAAGATAATCAGCATTGCCGCTCAAATCCAGGTCACCTGTATGAAAGTCAACAGACCCAGTGGTCACGCCTGCGCCGCCTAGACTATCAATTTTGTTACCGGCAAATTCCAGGCTGAATACATTTAACTGACGGTCGCTGATTTCTGTCTTAAATGCATCATCATTAAACTGACGACGCTCCAGATTCGCATTAACGAACAGATTAGCGGTGTTAGTACGAATCACTGGGTATTTAGCCTCAATGCCATACGTGCGGCCACGTCCTTCAGGATTCATCACGCCATCACCATTGACTACATCATATTTCAATGCTGAATAATTGGCGCCAAGACGCAAGCCATTAGAGCCAACCGGGAAATTGAACCCTAGCCTGCCGTAATTCATGCCCAATGTTTTACTGCCTACGAACGTGAACTGCTCACCGCGTCCGAATGCATCTTCCAAAGAGAGGTAGGCTGTAGCCTTACCCAAACCTGTAGAACGGTTGCCATAGTTATCAAACATCAACATACCTGAAGCTACAGGCGTATCACGCAGCTTCATTACCACATCGGTTTCCCCCTCAAGGGCACCCTTCTGCAGAAAAGCAGATGCAGAAACGCCAGGAAGATCATTCAGCAAGTTAGTACTGCGCTGAACCGCTACCACATTAAGCGGACGTCCTTCAGCCTGGCCGTAAGTGCCGAAATTTTTCGCAACGTTTTCATTTAAACGCAACTTATCTTCCGGGCCTTTTTCGATAATCAATTTACCGAACTTTGATTCAAGAATCTCTATATGAACAACACCGTTCACCATATCCTGCTCAGGCAGGAAAACCTTAGCCAGGCGGCCTGATTTGCGGTAATGGTTAGCAATACGATTTGCTGCACGCCTTAGCTCGGCGATACCCATTTCTTTTCCAACACAGTCTTGCAACAGTGCTTTCAAGGCTGAGTTGTCAAAAACAGTATTGCCAGTAATTTCAAAATCTTTAACAACAACTTTGATTTTGTCTTGGGCAATAGTCTCATCAGGCGTGGCAACATCAGTAGTTACCGCACCTCCTGACGTTGGCAGCGTAGGAACTTGCTTCTCCTGCTCCTTCATCAAGGTACCTGCATCTACCGGTGAAGCGGCGTATACCAATCCCGACGTTGCCGCCAGCAACAAACTTATCAGCGCATATGATGCGCCAGCACTAACATTCGATTTTTTTTCCAATTTACCCACCCTTTTTAAAGGCTTATCACCAAAAATTAAAACGGCAATATTTTTACCGCCTTATACAATGGTTTCAAATTTACCATATTTATATAATTTTATTAAATATTTATCATTTATTTGAAGTGATTTCTACTTTTTTGTTTCAAATGTATCATTTTGTACACAAAAACAACCATTGATAATCAAATGGCATATGTTGTAAACGATGCATCAATGCTACGCATACACATAACCTTCAATAGATTAGGTGCTGCCAGCCCTGTTCAATGCACTCTAAAATATGATGGGAAGTAGCCGCAGGCTACACAAGAATTGGCCAAATAAAGCCAGAATTGGATTTGATAACTTACCCTAAACCAGTCATAAAATTAACGCATACCTATTGCGTCAAAATTACGAACTTGATAATCCGATAATACTTTTCTTACATAGGTAATTGTTTCAGGGAAAGGAGGCATTCTGTTTCCGTATCGGCTTACAGTGCCCTCGCCGGCGTTATAAGCAGCAAGTACCAGATGCAAGTCATTGCGGAAAAGTGTCATTAAATATGAAAGATAACGTGTACCGGCTGCAATATTCTGTACAGGGTCATACGGATTCGCCGCCCCATATACTTTTGCTGTAGCAGGCATCAACTGCATCATGCCTATAGCGCCTTTAGCGGATACGGCCTTAGGATTATAGTTAGACTCGGCTTTAATGACGGCATGAATCAAATTGGAATCAACGCCACTACGCCTTGCTGCACCTGCCACCACCTCTGCATATGCAGAATGAGAACCGTTTGCCGGCTGAGTCTGAATTGAAGAAACATCACCGCCAGCTGGTGCCAAAATCACTTCAGCAACTGGCGCCGTGGCAATGACATCAAAGTTTTCATCAACCGGGTTATCGGTCAGATAAATTACACCATTCCTGTCACTAAAATATGCATCTGCATGAGCAATGCCAGACAGCAGCATAAATAACGTAGCCGTCAATTTGAACAAAATAATAGTGCAATCTTGATAACGCATCAGCATTAGCCTTGCAGATTACTGCCAATTAACCACATCGGCATTATCGCCCTCGCCGCCAGGCTGGCCGTCTTTTCCGTAAGAGAACAGATCAACATCGCCATGTTCACCTGGCTGGCGATAATTGTAAGGATTACCCCAGGGGTCAGGTGGAACCGCCTTTTTGAGATACGGCCCCGCCCAATTCTTCTCATCGGCAGGTTTTACATTTAACGCAACTAATCCTTGCTCTGTAGTCGGGTAATGCCTGACGTCAAAACGGTATTGATCCAAAGCTTTTTCAAGCCCGTCAATTTGTGCTCGGGCAGCTTTTGTTTCAGATTTACCAATCTGCGAGAAATAGCGCGGGCCAACATAGCCGACCAGCAAACCTATGATCACCAATACGACAAGCAGCTCTAAAAGAGTAAAGCCTTTTTGTGCAAAAGTATGGCGTAGTTTGTTCATGATTAATGCGCCCCCATTAGCGCATGAAGGCCATGTAGCAATGTATCTGGAGAAACTAGCCCTTCATAACGGACCCAATCAGCAGATTTGCCATCTGAGAGGAAATAAACCGGCGAGTGATTCATCTTATCAGCCCGATAAGCACCCATTGCAACCTGAATCTGGCGTGAATCATCTTCTGTACCGGTGTAATGATCCCAGCCTGCACCTGCATGATACTTTGCAGCATAGGCTTTTAATCTACTCGGGGTATCAAACTCGGGGTCAATTGAAATTGACAGGATATGCACGCGATCAGCATCTGCACCCAGTTTCTTCTGTAGCTGCAACAATGTCTGACTCGTCATGGGGCACACGGTCTGGCATGAG
>Ga0208508_1000485_pt1 | contig 10791 bp, 11 predicted proteins | sample LakWasMeta1_LOW4_2_FD_183853 | JGI IMG/M metagenome (GOLD analysis project Ga0208508, IMG submission 183853) | Freshwater sediment methanotrophic microbial communities from Lake Washington under simulated oxygen tension - Sediment Metagenome... | ecosystem: Environmental > Aquatic > Freshwater >...
AGTTAAACTGCTGCAAATGTAATTTTTATTTTGGCGTAAGACAAATGATTTTTGGAATAGTTATTATGGTTTTTGAAGCAATAAAAAAAGCCCCAAATAGTGTCTAACTTTTTGGGGGCAGTTCAGGGGATAGGTATCTTTTTAGTTTTTGGATTAAATTAAGTTTATTTCTGAGCTTTAATTTTAGCTACATATTGGGTCAGCTTTTTGCCGTAAAGTGATTGTGCTACTTTTGGTGACATTGATTTTTGAATGGTATCTAAATATTTGATATTGATATCATAAATATCGGACAAGGCGATATATGGAGCCACTTCATATTCTCTATTGTTGATGGCAAAATTAGTGGCAAACAAATATTTACGTCTGGTGTTATTATCCTGTTTTGTATTTATGCTATCTAAAGTTTTTGAGTTATTGCTTTTTATGGCATTAAATTTTTGTTCAATCATGTTAAGATTTTCATCTCTAAAACGAGTATTTATTTTTTGATACTCTTCATATTTTTCTTGATTTTTAGAGCCTGAAATTTTCGCGCTTGAAATGTAAGAATCCAGATTGGTATCAATATTTATGTTTCCAGGTTCGGCAAAAAACAAAATGTTATTGTCCATTGAATTTGTAACACCTCTGTCTAAAAATAAATACAGCATCTCGGCTGATTTTAAATCGATGTCAGTTTCAAATTTTGAATTTCCATCAATATTGATGGTGTCAATTGCAACAAGACTGGTGTCAACCACTCTTTGTATGTATAAAGTTCCTTTTTTTAAACCTTTGATATTTCCGGTAAGATGTAGATTTGTTTTTGATACTTCTTTGTTACAAGAAGCTAAAAGTAGAATTGTAAAGAAAGCAATAATTGATTTTTTCATTGGTGTTTTTGTTTTTTGCAAAATAAAGCAAATTGTTGCAAATAGTAGCTATTGTGCTCTTTGAATTTCATAAAAAATCCCAATCTATTTCTAAATTGGGATTTTATGAATTAATGATTTGCATTATCCTTTTAACCAAGCTTCTTTCAATGCTGATTTTGTTGCATCAGTTGCTTCGAGACTTTCATTTTCTTCATAAGGAAGTTTTACTATTCCGTTTATGACTTGTTCTTTTCCATCACGTTTTATTTTTATGGAAATTGGGTCGTTTTCTTTCCAGTTTTTGCTATCACCTAACAATTCAAAGATATTATCAAGCGAATAAGGTTTATCATTGATAGCCATTAAAACATCACCGCCTTTGATACCAAGGTTTGTGTAGAATTCGTTTAATTCAATATTTGGAACAACAATTATTTCCTTGGTTTGTTTATCTACTGAGATGTATCTTGTTCTGCCTTTCATAAAAATATCGGCTGGTTTTTTTGAAGTTGAGTTTGTTAATCCAACTTTTGCCAAATAAATAGCGTAGGGAATAGGTGTTGGTCCTGAAACATAAGTCTTCAGGAAATCACCCACTTCCGGATAAGTCAATTCGGTGATTTTTGCAAAAAGCTCATCATCATTAAATGCTTTCGAAACCCCATATTCATTTGATAATTTTTGCATTAAATCAAGAATTCCTTTTTTCCCATTGCTATTTTCCCGGATGATAATATCTATGCACATTCCTATCAACGTTCCTTTTTCATAGACATTTAAATATTGGTCTTTATAAGGCGAAATCAATACGTTGCGGCTCATCGTTGTAAATGGCATTGTGTCATTCATTGCATTTGCTCTCTGAATTTTTTCTGCTATTCGGGTATAAAATTCACTTTCGTCAATTAATCCTTGATTTATTTGAAAAAGGTTGGCAAAATATTCAGTTACACCTTCGTACATCCATAAATGCTCGGACATTTTTGGAGCGTTGTAATCAAAATTTTGAATTTCCTGAGAATGAATAGTTAAAGGAGTCAGAATATGAAAAAACTCGTGCGAAACTACGTCTTTCATCATTTTTGCCAGCTCATCTTTTTGCATCATTTCCGGAAATACGACGGTTGTTGCAGTAGGATGTTCCAAAGCTCCAAAACCATTTGCATCATTTTGCAAAGAGGAAAGATATAACAATACACTGTATTTTTTTGTGGTGTTTATTGAACCCAAAAAATGTTTTTGAGCAGTCATCATCGTTTTCATTTCAGGAGTGATACTTTCGGCAGTGACTTTCCCGGTGGGAGAATATACGGCAATTTGGATATCCATATTGTCAACAGCAAAAGAGGTGTAATTTGGTTTTGAATACATAATTGGGTTCTCAACCAATTCAGCATAACGCGAGGTTACAAACAAATCATTTGTGGCAGTTGAATCCTTGTCAATCATTGAGGTTGCTCCCCAAAGTCCAGCTGGATGCAAAACCGTTAATTGATATGGAACTGACATATAATCCGTAAAATAACCAACAAAACAATGTGTGTTGAGCATTACATTTTTGCCAGCATCGATATTTGAACCACAAGGTGAAAATATATCTTCGCTGCCAAAACCTCTGCCTTTTTCTGTGTCAAAGGTGTCGTTTACCAAATAAGTGATTTTATCCAAGTTTTTTGCATTGGCAATTGACCACGAATTCTCATCGGTTTTTTTTACAGTCAATAGATTTCCTTTTTTATCAAAGGCTTTTAAATCATCAATATATTTTCCAAAATTATCTTCTGAATAGGTTCCCGGGACAGTTTTTGGAATATGATAGGTGATTTCATCTGTTTTGATTTTTGGAGATTTTACCGTGACCAAAACTTTGTCGTCTTTTATTTCATTTAGATTAATGTTAACCTGAACTTCTTCTTTTGAAGAGGCAACTGAAGAACTCGTGGTTTTACAGCCCCATAGAACTGACGCGAATGCAAATGCAAAAATTATTTTTTTCATTTATTTTGATTGTTAGTTTGACTATTTGACTTTAAAAGGATGAAATTGTTACAACCCATATAGGTTTTATGGATATGAAAAAGTATTAATAAAAAAAAACTCCTGTGATTCAGGAGTTTAATTTTTAATCAAGTTTATTTTTTATATAATATTTGCCGTCTAAATCTTCGTCAAAATCATCAATTTTAGCAGGTTTAGGTTTAGGTTTACTTGCTAAAGCTTTCTTTTTCCACATTTCAAATTTTTCTGCGGGCATCTTTTTTTTCATGATCTCAAGAACCTCTTTTTCGGCTAAGCCAAATTCTTTTTTGATGATTTCAAAAGGGTTTTTTTCCTCTAAGGCAAACGTAACAAGTTTTTCTGTTTGTTCCCAATTTAATTCTGTGCGGTTACTCTTCTTCATTAGGTGAAAATTAATTCAATTATTTATAAGGGTTAATGATTAATAGATTTGTTTTCAAATTATTGACCAATATTAATAAAAAAAATAATTACTTTTTTATCTAAAGCCAATTTTTTTTATGGTTGTTAGTTGTTTTCCGCAGAACGTTGTTCTTGGAATGGTATTTTTAATAAATTATTCAATTGATTGTTCTCTTCGGGCTTCATATAGGTATCAATGCCATAGATGATTTTGTCTTTTGAAAGTGTCATAAACGTACCAAATATTCGATCCCAAACCGAAAAAATATTTCCATAATTGCTATCAGTATAAGGCAATGTGTAGTGATGGTGTACTTTGTGCATATCTGGCGAAACTATGAAATAACTCAAAAAGTCATCCAGTTTTTTTGGCAAGGCAATATTGGCATGAGTGAATTGTGTGGAAACAACGGATATTGTTTGATACATAAAAACCAACCACATTGGTGCACCAACTATTAAAACACCAAGAGTTGTAAACACAAAACGGATGACACTTTCTCCTGGATGATGTCTGTTTCCGGAAGTTGTATCTACCCAGGTATCGGTATGATGAATCAAGTGAAATCTCCAAAGAAATTTGACTTTATGTTCAATTAAATGTACCAAATAAGCTCCGATTAAATCTAATAATAGCAAACCAATCAGGGCATAAACCCACAAAGACATTGACGGCAGCCATTGTAAAACGCCAAAATTATTGGCAATAGTCCAATCGGAAGTTTTTAATAGAATAAAGGCCAAAGAAAAATTAATGAGGATGGTTGTAAAAGTCAGAAAAAAATTTATTCCGGCGTGATGCCATTTTTTATAAGTAAACTTAAAAAGAGGAAAAGCATTTTCTATCAGCCAAAAAATGGTGATTCCGCCTACGAGAATCAAACTTCTATGAGAGGAAGGAATAGTGGAAAAGTAAGAAACAATTTCATTCATATTTCAAATATTTGGTTTCAAATCTAATGATTTTTATATCATCTTAATTATTCAATTACACGAAATGTTAGATTTATTCTCGGACCAATTGGTTTTGACGTTTTCGGAATTTGGTGTTTCCAGAAATGTTGGGTTGTTCCTTTCATTAGTAATAAACTTCCGTGTTCCAGAATAATGCTTTTTTTCTGGTCTTTGTCTGTATTGTGTTTCAACTGGAAAATACGTTCAGCACCAAAGCTCAACGAAGCAATCACGGGATTTATCCCTAATTCTTTTTCGTTATCGGCATGCCAAGCATTGCTGTCTTTTCCGTCGCGATACTGATTGAGTAGAACGGTGGTAAAATTCGTGTCGGTAACACTTTCGACATAAAATTTTATCTTTTGCAAAAGCAGATTCCAAGGATGTGGATGCATTTTTATATTGGAATAAGAATACGGTTTCCCTTCATTTCCAAATAAAGCTGTCAGGCGAGGTTGCTGATGGATTTTTCCATAAACTTTTATTTCATCTTGTTGCCAAGGAATATCAGTTTTTAATTGGGTGAAAATGGTATCAGCCTCTTTTTTGTCAAAAAAATGAGGATAATAAATGATTTCTGCATTTGGCAAATGGAGAACTATCTGCTCTGATTGAAAAAGTGAATTCATATTGCAAAAATAAAGAGAAAAACGAAGATTTTAACTTTGCTTTTCTCTTTAAAAAATATATAATTTTGAAATTATGCTACAGCCTGGTCTTGCAGTAAATTTTTATAGATCAAACCAGCTACAATGGCGCCCAATATTGGCGCAAGCCAGAATAACCAAACTTGAGATAATGGCTCACCGCCTACAAATAATGCCTGAGACAAAGAACGAGCAGGATTTACAGAAGTATTGGTAATAGGAATACTAATTAAGTGGATTAATGTTAAGGCCAAACCAATTGCAACTCCAGCGAATTTACCGTTGGCAAATTTATCGGTTGCACCAAGGATTACCAAAAGAAAAAATAGTGTCAATATAAATTCTGCAATAAAAGCAGATTGCATGGAATAACCATCAGGAGAAAAAGCACCGAAACCATTGGAAGCGAACGCACCAGCTTTAGAAGCATCAATTGCAAAACCTGCTTTTCCTGAAGCTATTGTGAATAAAGTTCCTGCAGCAGCAATGGCTCCAACACATTGAGCAATGATGTAAGGTACTAATTCTTTGGCTGAAAAACGACCTCCAGCCCATAATCCGAAAGAAACTGCCGGATTAAAATGACCGCCGGAAATATGACCTACAGCATAAGCCATTGTCAAAACGGTTAAACCAAATGCAAGAGAAACTCCTACGAATCCAATTCCTAAATTAGGAATTCCGGCAGCAAAAAGTGCGCTACCGCAACCTCCAAAAACTAACCAATACGTTCCAAAAAATTCTGCTAATAATTTTCTCATAATGTTAAATTTAGATTGTTAATTATAACGAAATTAAGTTAAAATAATATCTAGACCAAAATTATATGTTAAATTATTTGCAAAAAATGATATATTGCTTTTTAAGAAGCTTGTAATCATTATTCATTACCTCGATAAGAATTGAAATTAGTTGCTTCGAAAGTGTTTCGTCAAATAATAAATATTTACCCCTAAAATGAAAGCATTTGAAATGATTATAGGCCATGATATTGCTAACATAATGCCATAAACAACAAATAATATCGCTCCAATTGAATTTATTATTCGTAATGTACTAATATTTTTCATTAAAAATGAAATCATTAATACTAATGATGCTAAGTAACCTACCCATTCTGTTAAAGAAATATCAAACATTTTATTTTTTTTAATGAGGAGCAAAAATAGGGTATAGTTACGAGTTGAATGGCACAAGTTTTAAGTTTTTTTAAGAACAATATTTTCAAGTACTTTTATTCAAATTTCAGTCGTGTTTGCAAGAACAGTATTTGTTGTGTTTCGCTTTTTCGAAACATTCTTTGCCTTCATTAAATGCAAAATAGGCGAGCCCTAGAGTTCCTACGCTATCAATGTAATCCAGATTTGTTAGTTCATAAATCCCGCTGCTTATCAGTAAAACGATGGACATATAAATGCAAACTTTTGTACATTCAGCATCAGCAAGTATGGCTTCAGAATCCAATTGTTTTCCCACTTTTTTCTTCTCAATAATTAAAATCCACATTATTATGATGGAAGCAATAGAAATTATGACTCCCCAAAAAGTGGTCTCAGGTTTGTTTCCTGTCCAAATGTTATAAATAGCAGATATTACCATTCCGATGACTAGTGCATAAAATGAAAAACCGGTTATTCGCAAAGCGGTTTTTTCAAAATTATCTCGATTACTGTTGGGATTTAACTGAATGCGTCGCACCATATGAGCAATGCCCAATCCGGAAATCACTTCTATAAAGCTGTCCGTTCCAAAACCAAATAATGCTAAACTTTCGTCTTCGTAACCAAAATAAGTTGAAACAAGTCCTTCTATAATATTGTAGACAATAGTGAAAAGGGCTAATCCAAAAGCCAACTTGTAAAGGCGTTTTTTGTCAGTTGGTGATAAAGTTGATATTTCCATTTTTTTTTGAATTTCAATATTCAAAGTTCGTTATTCTTTGTTCAACTTTCTTTTTTTTTAAACAAAAAAAAGCCTGCAAGTTTTCACTCGCAAGCCTTTCGGTATAAATTAATTTTTAAATCTTATTTAATCATCTCAAAACTTCTCTTTACGAAAGCCGTAAGTTCTTCGCCTTTCAAAAGGTTTTGTGATAATTTAGCCAAGTCTAAAGCTTGTTTTACCAAACTTTCCTGTGCTGATTTGTCTTGGGTATTCAAAATATTGGTAGCCAAATCTGAATTAGTGTTTACCACCAAATTATACATTTCCGGCATATTTCCCATTCCGAACATTCCGCCGCCACCTGATTGACTCATTTCTTTCATTCGACGCATAAATTCTGGTTGCGTGATGATGAAAGGTGCTGCTTGACTGTCCATCGCTTCCAGTTGAACAGAATATTTTTGCTTTGGAACAAAACCTTCCAAAACAGTTTTTAAGCTTTCTTTTTCTTCATCCGATAATTTAGAAATTGTAGTTTCTTCTTTTCTGATCAAATTATCAATATGATCTGAATCGACTCTGACGAAAGTTAAATTTTGATTATCGCCTTCAATTTTTTGGATTAAATGCGGAATAATTGGCGAATCCAAAAGCAATACTTCGTATCCTTTTTCTTTTGCGATTTCGATATAAGAGTGTTGCGCTTCTTTATTTCCTGCGTATAGAACAACCAGTTTTCCGTCTTTGTCTGTTTGTGTTTCCTTTAGATTTTCTTTCAATTCATCCAAGGTGAAGAATTTATCATCAACCGTTGGATACAAAACGAAAGCGCCTGCTTTTTCATAGAATTTCTCTTCTGAAAGCATTCCGTATTCCAAAACAATTTTGATATCATTCCATTTTTTCTCGAATTCTTCGCGGTTTTCGGTGAACAAAGATTTCAATTTATCGGCCACTTTACGGGTGATGTAGTTTGAAATTTTCTTCACCGCAGCATCAGCTTGCAAGCTGGAACGAGAAACATTCAAAGGAATGTCTGGAGAATCAATCACACCTTTCAGCATCGTCAAGAATTCAGGAACAATTCCTTCTACGTTGTCTGTAACGTAAACCTGGTTTTGGTATAATTGAATCTTGTCTTTTTGGATTTGCAAATCGGAACCCAATTTTGGGAAATACAAAATTCCGGTCAAGTTGAATGGATAATCCACATTCAAATGGATGTGAAATAACGGTTCTTCAAATTGCATTGGATACAATTCGTGGTAGAAACTTTTATAATCTTCGTCTGATAATTCAGTTGGTTGTTTGGTCCAAGCCGGATTCGGGTTGTTGATAATGTTGTCAACTTCAACTTCCGTAAAAATTTCTTCTTTGTTTTCTGATTCAACAAATTCGCCTTTCTTTTGTTCGATTTTTTCTTTTCTGGTTCCAAATTTAATTGGAATAGGCATAAACTTGTTGTAACGATTCAACAACTCCTTGATTTTGTAGTCTTCCAAAAACTCTAAAGAATCTTCGGCGATGTGCAAAATAACTTCGGTTCCACGAGTGGTTTTGTCAGAAGGTTCCAAAGTAAATTCAGGACTTCCGTCGCAAATCCAGTGTGCTGCCGGTTCGTCTTTGTATGATTTGGTAATGATTTCCACTTTGGAAGCCACCATAAATGCAGAATAAAATCCAAGACCAAAATGACCAATAATTCCTGAATCTTTAGCGGAATCTTTGTATTTTTCCAAGAATTCTTCAGCGCCAGAAAAAGCGATTTGGTTGATGTATTTCTCCACTTCGTCGGCAGTCATACCCAAACCTTGGTCAATGATGTGCAATTTCTTGCCTTCCTTGTCGATTTTTACTTCCAAAATTGGGTTGCCGTATTCTACTTTGGCTTCGCCAATGCTGGTTAAATGTTTTAATTTTAGGGTAGCATCTGTTCCATTGGAAATCAATTCACGCAAAAATATTTCGTGATCGCTGTACAAGAATTTCTTGATTAAGGGGAAGATGTTCTCTACCGAAACGTTAATTTGTCCAGTTGCCATATTTTGAGTTTTTAAGTTTTATAATTGTTTACTTTCTACTCAAATAAGATACCAATTGCAGTCAAAGTGACAAATTGTCGGAAACGTTAATTTTGATGCAAAAAGCTTTTATTTTGAAACATTTTTTGGGAGCTTCATTGTATCTTTGCATAAAGTTTAATCTTAAAAAACCTATGAATATGAAAAAAACAATTACACTGATGATGGTGGCTATTTTGTTCTTTGCGTGCAAAAGCACATCAGGTACAACAAGCGCAGCTGCAAAAAGCGAGCCGGTTGCCAATACGAAGTTGGACAAAAGTTCCCAAGTGGCAATCAAAGGAGATTGGAAAATTACTAGCGTGACTTATCCTGGTTCCGACTATATTAAGGTGAATTCTTTTCAAATCGCCGATTCTAAATGTTTCGTTGGAAGTACTTGGAATTTTATTTCGAACAATAACAAAGGAAGTATGAGTTTAACAAAGTCTGATTGCCCGGCTTTCAGTTCTCCAATTGTTTGGAGCATCAATAAAGACGGTGTTTTTGTGCTTAAAATTGTAGAAGCCGGAACAAAATCTAAAACAGTCACTCAAGGGTATTTACTGAAAGTGGCGAATCAAACGGCAACTTCATTTCAGTTAATAGACACCATCAATGTTGGAGGTCAAAGCAAGGAAGTTACTTATCAATTTGAAAAAATAAATTAAAATCAAAATAATTATGAGAAAAATATCAATTTTAGGAATAAGCAGTTTGTTTCTATTGACTAGTCTTTTTACAAGTTGTGACTCAATGAAAAATGCGAATAATACTCAAAAAGGAGCTGGTATTGGCGTGGCCACAGGAGCGCTTATTGGAGGAATTATTGGAGCTAGTTCTGGAAATGCAGCTTGGGGTGCAGCTATTGGTGGTGCCGTAGGAGGAGTTGCAGGTGGTCTTATTGGCAATAAAATGGACAAACAAGCCAGAGAAATTGACCAAGCATTGCCAGGAGCAGACGTAGAAAGAGTAGGCGAAGGAATTCGTTTGGTCTTAAACGAAAATGCGGTTCGTTTTGATACCAATAAATCAACATTGACAACACAAGCAAGAGCAAATTTAGATAAATTGGTTCCGGTATTTACCGAATACGCCGATACTAACATCGAAATTTTTGGATACACTGATAATACAGGCAGACCAGAATATAATTTAAAACTTTCAGGACAAAGAGCGGAATCGGTTAAAAATTATTTAATTGCAAAAGGCCTAGTTGCTTCCCGTTTTAAGACTACTGGTTTAGGAATTGCGGAACCCATAGCGACTAATGACACTCCTGAAGGAAGAAGTCAAAACCGTCGTGTGGAATTTGCCATTACAGCAAATGACAAAATGAAGGAAGATGCCAAAAAAGAAGCGGGAAAATAAAATTCAATAATTCATAAATAAGTAAAGCTGTTTCGTAATGAAGCAGCTTTTTTTTGTTTTCTTTAATTAGTTGAATCTAGGAAGGAAATCAATACAAAATTATATTTTTCATTTATATTTGCCTTATGCAACTATCTGTCATCATCCTCAACTACAACGTGCGCTACTTCTTGGAACTTTGCGTTCTAAGTGTTCAAAATGCCATACAAAACATTGATGCTGAAATTATTGTTATCGACAACAATTCTCAAGACGACAGTTGCTCAATGATGAAACTGCGTTTCCCGAATGTAAAACTCATCGAAAACAAGGAAAATTCAGGTTTTCCAAAAGGGAATAACATTGGAGTTGCCGCTGCCAAAGGCGAATATATTTGCATTCTAAATCCCGACACAGTTGTCGCCGAAGATACTTTTACGAAAGTATTGGCTTTCGCCAAAAAGCAAAATGATTTGGGGATTGTTGGCGTAAAACTCATTGACGGAACTGGAAATTTTCTGCCTGAAAGCAAGCGAGGAACTCCTACGCCGTTTGTGGCTTTTACCAAAATCACGGGTCTATATAAAATCTTTCCCAAGACATTCGGAAAATATTATG
>Ga0208508_1000489_pt1 | contig 10767 bp, 7 predicted proteins | sample LakWasMeta1_LOW4_2_FD_183853 | JGI IMG/M metagenome (GOLD analysis project Ga0208508, IMG submission 183853) | Freshwater sediment methanotrophic microbial communities from Lake Washington under simulated oxygen tension - Sediment Metagenome... | ecosystem: Environmental > Aquatic > Freshwater >...
AAGCTGATAAAATTGAACTCGTTGCGCCTACTACCGAACAATGGATTGAAGTTTGGAAAGCCGATGTAAGTCCTGTCTGGCATATAGAAAGCACAGGCATTGCCATGATTCATTTGAATAGTGCAGGGCAATGGCTACCCGAATGGCATCCGTGGCCAAATGAAACCGTGAGTTTAACCGTGACACGTCCTGAACCTGTCGCAGGCAAAACCCTCACCATCGACAGTAGCACCTTACGCATTACTCAAGGGAAGCGAATGCGTGAAGCGGAATTAAAAGCCAGTCTCAGAAGTTCACAAGGCATGGCACATACGTTTACTTTACCCGAAAAAGCCGTATTGCAATCAGTGGCGATTAACGGTCAAATTCAACCGTTGCGGCTGGAAGGTAGAAAACTCACCTTACCAGTCAATCCTGGTAAGCAAGACATTACCCTAACATGGCAAGAACCTACTGCTATTAGTTCGATAACGCGGATGTCAGAGGTTGATTTAGGCGCAGACAGTGTAAACAGCAATCTAACGCTAAAACTAGGTGAAGACCGTTGGGTATTATTTGCATTTGGTCCAACATTTGGTCCGATTATTTTATTTTGGGGTGTGTTGATTGTTATTTTTCTGGTCTCACTAGGGCTGGGTAAAGTTCGCTTAACGCCGTTAAAAAACTGGCATTGGTTTTTATTGTTAGTGGGTTTAAGTCAAATACCAATGGAGTCGGCAGGCTTGGTAATTGGCTGGTTGATGATATTAGGGTGGCGGGCTAGCCAATCAAGTGAACAAACACGGTTTTTTAACCTACTACAAATTAGCATCGGTTTACTAACCTTGGCATCCTTATCGGTGTTATTTTCTGCCGTTGCTCAAGGCTTATTAGATGCACCCAATATGCAAGTGACAGGCAATCGTTCTTCTGCCTTGGCATTAAATTGGTATCAAGATAGAAGCGCGTCAACCTTACCCGCCGCGAGTGTTATTTCCCTACCGCTAATCGTCTATCGTTTATTGATGTTAGCGTGGGCGTTATGGTTAGCTAGTGCGTTACTCAACTGGTTAAAATGGGGTTGGGGATGTTTTGCTAGTAATGGCTTATGGCGTAAGAAAGTCGTGGTTGCAAAGAAAGCAGTAGTGGTTGAGTCAGAGTCACCTAAAACATAAGTTACAGGTAACACAATGAGAAAATTCCAAAAGACTCCGCGTAAGTGTGCCGTGTGTGGCAAAGATTTTCCACCACGAGAAGTGGTGTCAGGCGAGACGGTGCGGGATGTCATCACAGAGCTGATTCTACACGACCATCCCGACTGGTCGCCTGATGAGTTTATTTGTCGCTCAGATTTGTCTCGATACAATGCTAATTACGTTCAGTCGCTGATTGAGTCGGAAAAAGGCGAACTCAGCTCCCTTGAAAAAGAAGTGATTGATAGCTTGCGACAGCATGAACTACTCGCCATGAATGTTGATATGGAGTCTGAAAAAACATGGTCATTTGGCGAGCGACTCTCTGATCGAATGGCAAATTTTGCGGGTAGCTGGTCTTTTCTTATCGGTTTCGGTGTCTTTATGGCTGGCTGGATCAGCATGAATTCTTTGGTTCTCTACTGGCATCCCGTTGATCCGTTTCCTTATATCCTGCTCAACTTATTGCTCTCCTGCCTAGCGGCCATTCAAGCACCCATCATCATGATGAGCCAACAACGTCAGGAGGCAAAAGACCGTTTGAGATCACAACACGATTATCAAGTGAATCTGAAAGCAGAACTTGAAATTCGACATTTGAATGAAAAACTCGATCATCTTCTTTTACACCAATGGGAGCGTCTGATGCAAATTCAACAGGTACAAATTCAAATGCTCGCACAATTGGAAAAAAGATAAGCTTTCAAATTATTTACAGATTTACAGGGGGGGTATCATGGCAACAGGTAAATTATTAATTATCGTAGGCATTGTTTTATTAGTGCTGGGCATAATCATCAACTACGCACCGTGGGTATGTAATTGGTTTGGTAAATTACCTGGTGATATTCGTATCGAAGATAATAATAAAATGCTTTTTATTCCTATTACATCAATGATAGTTGTCAGCATTATTCTAACTATTATTGTTAATCTGTTTTTTCGACGCTAATCGTTTATTATTCAAATGGATTTCTTTTTACAGGAACCCAAAATTTATCATAATCACTTTTTAAAAATTCAGTCATTTCATCGCACGGTAATGGTTTACTAAAATAATAACCTTGAATAATATCGCAGCCGTGTTTTCTTAAAAAATCGAATTGTTCTTTTGATTCCACACCTTCAGCAATCACTTTTTGTTTGAGTGAATGTCCGATTTCAATAATGGCACATGCAATTCTGGCGTTTTTAGAATCAATAGTCATGCCCTTAACAAAGGATTGATCCATTTTTAAAACATCAATCGGAAAGTTTTTTAAATAGGATAAAGAAGAATAGCCGGTCCCAAAATCATCTAGTGCCAATTTTATACCCATTCTTTTTACTTGCTGTAATTGCAAATCAATAAATCTGGCATCACCAATCAACATAGATTCAGTAATTTCTAACTCCAGATGTTCTGCCGCTAAACCAGATTCATCAAGTGCTTTTTGTATTAGTTCTAAAAATTTAGGCTCATTAAACTGCTGTGCTGATACATTAACGGAAATTTGTGGTAATGGATAACCTGTATCAAGCCATGTTTTAAGTTGTTGACAAGCAGTGCGTAAAATCCAAGAACCTATTTCAATAATTAGCCCAGTATCTTCAGCGAGAGTAATAAACTGATCGGGTGGAATCATTTTTTCATTATTATGAAGCCAACGAATTAATACTTCTGCACCACATAATTTTTTGCTATGTGCTTCATATTGAGGTTGGTAATAGAGTTGTAATTCATTTTTTGCAATCGCTTTGCGTAGCTTTAATTCCATTAACAATTTGTCTTGTGAAGGACTTTTATGATCATAAAATTCATACTGGTTTTTGCCTTTATTTTTAGCATAATTTCGCGCTATGTCAGCATATTTTAGTAATACTTCCGCTTTCAGTATAGTATCTGTAGTCCTGCAATCTTCTGGGTAAACCGCAATGCCAATACTTGAACCAATAAAAGCCTCATGATTATTAACATACATTACTTCCGATAATCGTTGACTGATTTCCGTTGCTAAGCTGGTCGCTGAGTAAACAGTATCGGCATAAGTTTTATCAGTTATCATCAAAATAGCAAATTCATCGCCACTTAATCGTGCCGCAATATCATTGGCACCGATTAGTTCTTTTAATCGATCAGCGACTATTTTCAGCAATTCATTACCTGCATCGTGACCAAGCGATTCATTAATAACTTTAAAACGATCAAGGTCTATAACAAAAATAGTACCGTGGGTACCTTCTTTGGCGGTGGCTATAAATTTTCTTAATCGTTCATAAAACATGGAGCGATTAATTAAACCTGTTAACTCATCATAGTAAGAGAGCTTTATAATGCGTCTTTCGGCGTGTTTTTGTTGGGTAATATCAAGCAGGCTGGCAAAATAAGCGATACTATTATCGTCTTTAAAAATGGCAGAAACTTCCAGTTTTACTGGAAAATCACGACCTTTTTTAGGTAAGCAAGTGAGTTCTCCAGACCATAAGCGTCTAGGATTATTAGCAAAAAAATCTGTTTGTAAATGGGTTAATTTACCTTTGATAATAAAAGATAATGGCTTTCCTATTAATTCATTACTTGGGTATTCGGTTAATAAAGAAAAAGCAGTATTTACGTCAGAAATACGAAAATTTTTATCTAAAAATATAAAGCTTAAATGTCCATTTTCAAACGCTTTAGGCAGTAATTCTAATTGTGTTTTTTTATTATCATTCTGATTAAGAAAATATCCAGTCACTATTAATTTCAATTCATTATCATAGTTATCAAAAATAGGTATTCTATTTATTTCTAAGATTTTCTTTTTTTGTCCTATTGTGACTATTCTTGTTTCTTTGACGGGTTCTTTTAAATGCCAAGCACTTTTATCCTGAATGAAACTAACTTTTAATATATCTGCATTACTGTTTGAGTAATGAAAAAGCTCTGAATCTGTTTTTCCTATGTAATCAATATCTTGCAAGTTAAATATTTTTAAGTAAGTATCACTCGCGCCTAACCAGCGTCCTTTATTATCTTTTATACAAAGAAAATCTGGAAAATGATTTATTAACATTTGCGCGTTAATTTGAAATGAATCACTAGGCATATTAACAGGAAGATAAACATCTGAGTCATGCTGATCCGATAAATCTTTTTTTGTTTGCTTATAATAAACAAACATCAAAATAATCATGAACACAGAATTTACTATCAGTAGCGTGTTTTCATAGTGCATTTCCATGAAAAACTCGCTTATTATTAAGTACGCCAGATTAATGCCTACAAATAATATAGGCATAGCTATTAATATTTTAGACTTCATAACTTTTTATTAGGTAAATTATAAATAAGCCAAATAGGGTGGACAAAATAACCTACATTTCTGAATTAAACACACATTCTAAACTATCAACGCGCTGAAAACCTCTTGGCAATGCGAGTCCTCGTTTTGCACGGTTTGCTGTGTAATGCGCTATATCTGCTGCTTTTAGGGTAACAAAGCGTTTACCTGAGATAATTTTTAATGGGCAGTTTTCCGCAAGGGTAATAGCGGCAATAACAGCATCTGTTTTGTTTTCTAAATCAGCTATGGGAATTTGTATCAATTTATTGCCTTTGCCTTTGCTTAAGGCGGGTAATTCAGCAACTGGAAAAATTAACAAGCGTCCTTGTAGTGTGACTATTGCCAGTAAATCGCTATCATTCTGCAATAGTGCAGGTTTTAACACACTCGCGCCGTCGGGTAGGTTAATCAGTAGTTTACCCGCTTTATTTTTACTTAATAACTCTTTTAGCTGAACTTTAAAGCCATAGCCATAACTGCTAGTTAGCACCAGCCAATCATCAGGGTTACCCGCTAACAGATGCTGAAAAGACGCGCCTGCAGGTGGGTTAAGTCGTCCTGTTAAAGGTTCGCCTTGGGTTCTTGCTGACGGTAAATCATGCGTTGAGGTGCTGTAGGCACGACCTGTCGAATCAAGTAGATATACTTGTTGTGTTGAGCGAGATTTTACGGCCGCTAAAAAGCAATCTCCTGAGCGGTAACTTAAACTTTCAACATCAAACTCATACCCTTTGGCGGCGCGTATCCAGCCTTTTTCTGACAGTATGACGGTGAGCGGTTCGTTATTGATGAGTTCGGTAGTTTTCAGGGCTTGCGCAGCTTGTCTTGCGACGATGGGCGAGCGACGTTCATCACCGTATTGTTCAGCATCTTTAAGAACTTCTTTTTTAATTAAGCGGTTAAGCAAGCTTGGCGAGGCTAAAGTTTTTTCTAATGTTAGACGTTCTTTTTCGAGTGTGTCTTGTTCACCACGAATTTTAACTTCTTCAAGTTTTGCCAAATGACGCAGTTTTATTTCTAGTATGGCTTCGGCTTGGGTATCACTTAAATCAAACCGCGCCATTAAGACGCTTTTGGGTGCATCTTCATGACGAATAATGGCAATGACTTCATCAATATTGAGGTAGGCAATCAATAAACCATCCAGTATATGCAAACGCGCCAACAGTTTATCTAAGCGATATTGTAAACGGCAGCGTACGGTTTCAGTCCTAAACGCTAGCCATTCAACTAAAATTTCTCGCAAGCCTTTCACTTGCGGTTTGCCATCCATGCCTATCATGTTCATGTTGACACGATAGCTTTTTTCTAAATCGGTGGTGGCAAATAAATGCGACATAACGGCTTCAACATCAAGGCGTTTGGCTTTAGGAATGAGTAACAAGCGGGTGGGATTTTCGTGATCAGATTCATCACGCAAATCGTCCAGCATCGGCAATTTTTTTGCCAGCATTTGTGCGCCGATTTGCTCCATGAGTTTAGAGCCTGATACTTGATGGGGCAGGGCGGTGATAATAATATTACCGTCTTCTAACTCATAAATAGCCCGCATTTTTATCGAGCCACTGCCTGTTGCGTACATTTTTTGGATGTCATCGCTAGAGGTAATAATCTCAGCTTCGGTCGGATAATCAGGGGCTTTAACGTGTTCAAATAGGGTTTCTAATGAGCTATCAGGATTATCTAAGAGTTCCACGCAGGCGTTAGCGACTTCACGCAGATTATGCGGTGGAATGTCGGTTGCCATGCCCACAGCAATACCCATAGTGCCGTTGAGTAGAATATTGGGCAAACGTGCAGGTAGTAATACGGGTTCTTGTAGTGTGGCATCAAAATTATCTGCCCATGCCACTGTACCTTGTCCTAATTCACTTAATAATGTATTGGCATAGCCTGTTAAACGTGATTCGGTGTAACGCATAGCGGCAAACGATTTAGGATCATCAGGTGAACCCCAGTTACCTTGTCCATCTACTAAGGGATAACGATAAGAAAAACTTTGCGCCATTAATACCATTGCTTCATAACAAGCAGAATCACCGTGTGGGTGATATTTACCTAATACGTCACCGACTGTTCTGGCAGATTTTTTATACTTAGCCGCCGCACTGAGACCCAATTCCGACATAGCGTAAACAATACGTCGCTGTACAGGCTTTAAACCATCAGCAATATGCGGTAAGGCACGGTCGAGAATGACGTACATGGAATAATCCAAATACGCTTTTTCAGCAAAATCCTTTAAGGGCAGTTGTTCAAAATTTTCTTGTAATCCCACTTAAAACTTATCCTCTGATAGCTCAATCGCTAAAATGCGGTTTTTGTGTAAATTTTCTTGGCGCATTTGTTTGCGCAATAAGGCTTCGGCGTAATATTGTTGTTCAATCTCATTTTCCACATCTAGCCTAGGTACTTTAGTTGGTTTGCCTTCGTCATCCATTGCAACCATTGTAAAGTAACAAGAGGTCGTATGTCGTTTGCTATCGGTGCGTAAATCTTCAGCGACCACTTTAACACCGACTTCCATTGAGGAGTGTCCGACATAATTAACGTGGGCGTAAAAGGTGACTAATTCACCCACATTGACTTGTTGTTTAAAAAACACCTGATCCAGTGCGGCTGTAACTACATACTGTTTACAATATTTAGCAGCACACGCATAAGCGACTTGATCCAACAGTTTTAACAATGAACCGCCATGAACATGACCTGAAAAATTTGCCATGTCGGGTGTCATTAATACAGTCATAGTGAGTGATTTTTCTTGTTTATTCATCTGTAACCCCTTTGAATTGCATATTGTATAGCAATTAGCACACTTGTATTCGCCAACTCGCGTATTTGGTGTGTAGTATTGTTGTGAAACTACGAATAGCTATGTTTTTCGCTAAAATAATAATCCTTTTCCTATATAGGGGATGAACGCGAGCCTTATGTAAAAGGCATTAAAAATTGCGCATAATGTATATTATGTTAAATTAAATAATACTAACTATTACCACGGTACAACCATACTGTCCCCCCTCTCTGTTAGTTTGGATTTTGAGATATTCTCAAAATCCAAACTCATAAATTTAACCAAATGTAAGTTTAGCTTCTAAATCATTGCGAGAGTCGGCATTTTTTAATGCTTCATCCATACTGATATGTCCTGATTTGTAGAGATCATGTAACGCATCATCAAATGTTTTCATACCTTTGCTACCACTGCTTTTCATCGCTTCTTTAATTTCATTAAGTTCACCTTTTAAAATTAAACTTGATACATGTGGTGTGTTAATCATGATCTCAATTGCGGCGCAACGTTTTCCTTGTAAATCTGGAATTAGGCGTTGAGAAACAACTGCTTTTAAGTTGGTAGCAATATCCATGAATAATTGCCGATGTTGGACATGAGGAAACATATTAATAATACGTTCCATTGCTTGGTTGGCATTATTTGCGTGTAGTGTTGAAATACATAAATGCCCTGTATTGGCTAGCTCTAATGCCGCTTCCATTGTTTCTCTATCACGAATTTCACCGATTAAAATAACGTCAGGAGCTTCACGCAAACTGGCTTTTAATGCTCTTGCATAAGAAGCAGTATCAACGCCGACTTCTCGTTGATTCATAATGGATTTTATGTTGGGATGTGAAAATTCTACAGGGTCTTCAATGGTTAAAATATGCCCTGCTGAGTGAGTATTACGATGATTAATCATCGCCGCTAAGGTTGTTGATTTACCAGAGCCTGTACTACCTACCATTAACAATAAACCGCGCTTTGCCATGATAAGTTCTAACAAAATTTCAGGCAGACCTAATTCTTCAGCGGTAGGAATAATGGATGGAATTAACCGCATAACTAAACCAATGGTTTTGCGTTGATAAAACGCATTAGCTCGAAAACGCGCACTCCCATCAGGCATAGCGATAGCAAAGTCTAAGTCTTTATTTGCTTGAAACTCATCAATTTGCTCTTGAGTCATAATGCCTAACGTAGCTGATTTTGTTAACTCAGGTGTTAGCAAAAAGTCATCTAATTTAACCACTTTGCCAAATACTTTGGCTTTAATAGGTGAATCAACTGTTAAAAACAAATCAGATGCACCTAGTTCAATTATTTTTTTCAAATAAGGCATGATATTTAAATCACCTGTCGGAGCCTTACCTAACACTTCAATCGGTTTATTATCTTTAGCAGACTGGATTTCATCGCTAGTACAAGGTCTAATTAATAATGCTAAACCATTATCCTCTACCTCGATACGCACATTAAAATAATCGTTATCAGGTGTAACGTAATCAATGGTCAATTTATTCGAATTAATCAAAATATCTTTTTGCTTTTCAGTGAGTAGACTAAAAGCAATTTGATCTGTCATTGAATCAGTTAGCTCGGCTTTACCTAACGGTTTATTTTCACCCGCTAAAGATAACATTATTGGTGAGCCTACCTTCAAAGACAGATTATCAGCTTTTTTTTCTAACAGTAATTTTAGATAGGGTTTTAAATCTATGGTACTAACGGACTTAGACATAATGAATAGGGAAATACTGAGTGAGAATAATTTTTAAAGTTATGTTTGTATGGCGTTTTTTATGGTTCATCGTCCTCATTTTTTTCTTCTAGTGCAAGTGTCCCTTGCCCTAAATCTCCGCCTTCGGCTAACTTAATTTGTAAACGTAATTCGTTAGTAGAATCGGCATTTCTTAACGCTTCTTCGTAACTTATCTGACCTCGATGATATAAATCAAATAAGGCTTGATCGAAAGTCTGCATACCCAATTCACGCGATTTTTTCATAATTGGTTTAATACTCGATGCCTCGCCTTTAGCGATTAAATCGGAAATCAACGGCGTATTTAATAAAATTTCAATTGCCGCACACCGTTCGCCATCAACCGTTCTAACCAATCGTTGCGAAATGATAGCGCGTAAATTGACAGAAATATCTTGCATCAATTTGGCGTGTTTCTCTATCGGAAAAAAACCTAATATTCGATCAATCGCCTGATTGGCATTATTTGCGTGCAATGTCGCCATTGCTAAATGCCCTGTTTGTGCAAATTCAAGTCCAAAATTCATAATTTCCGCATCACGAATCTCGCCAAGCACAATGACATCGGGAGCTTGGCGCAAAGTATTATGCAACGCAATCTCCCAACTTTTAGTATCAACGCCAATTTCTCGTTGCATCATCACACAATTTTTATGTGGATGTACATACTCGATAGGGTCTTCAATAGTAATAATATGCCCATAACTATTTTCATTGCGGTGATCTATCATCGCCGCCATCGAAGTAGATTTACCCGAACCTGTACCGCCTACCATGATAATTAAGCCATTCTTTGCCATCATCACGTCTTTTAAAACGACGGGCAGTCCTAATTTATCAAAATTAGGTATTTCAGCGGCAATCACCCGCATCACCAAACCTTGGTAACCTTGCTGTACAAAGGCATTAACACGAAAACGTCCTACACCAGGTGGTGCAATAGCAAAATTGCATTCCTGAGTCGATTCAAATTCCTTGAGTTGCTTATCATTCATAATGCACTGCGTGAGTGCTTTAGAATCGTTAGGCGATAACACTTGTTTCATTACTGGTATCATTCTGCCCTTAATTTTTACAGCAGGTGGAAAACCCGCCGTAATAAATAAATCAGACCCTTCCTTTTCCAGCATTAATTTAAGCAACTTAATGATTAAGGACATTGCCTCATGTTTTTCCATTAGCGTTCCCTTTGTGTAGCGTGATTAATATGTGCAACTCATTGAGATGGCGGCAATTTAAAGTTAACTGCCCTGCTCTAAGTTAAATGCCGCGTGTAATGCTCTTACCGCAAGTTCCAAATATTTCTCATCAATCACCACCGAAATTTTAATTTCTGAGGTAGAAATCATTTGAATATTAATACCTTCGGCAGCGAGCGTTTGAAACATGGTGCTAGCAATGCCTGCATGTGAACGCATACCGACACCGACAATAGACACCTTAACAATATTATCATCGCCCGTCACTTTTCTCGCGCCTAACGCAACACACGTTTGTTCCAATGATGCTTTAGCTCGTTGGTAATCATTACGATGCACCGTAAACGTAAAATCCGTGGTAGCATCATCGGCAATATTCTGCACAATCATATCCACTTCGATATTAGCTTCAGCAATCGGTCCTAAGATTTTAAACGCCACGCCAGGTAAATCTGGCACGCCCGTAATAGTTAATTTTGCTTCGTCTCTATTAAACGCAATGCCAGAAATTAAAGCACTTTCCATTTGTGATTCCTCGTAAGTAATA
>Ga0208508_1000495_pt1 | contig 10728 bp, 9 predicted proteins | sample LakWasMeta1_LOW4_2_FD_183853 | JGI IMG/M metagenome (GOLD analysis project Ga0208508, IMG submission 183853) | Freshwater sediment methanotrophic microbial communities from Lake Washington under simulated oxygen tension - Sediment Metagenome... | ecosystem: Environmental > Aquatic > Freshwater >...
GCATCCGCTGGTTCCTTCGGACATTCCAGTTTATGGTTATATCTATGATGTTAAATCCGGACAATTGATTGAAGTTCCAGAAGCTACAGCGGCTGGAAAATAAAAATGAGGCAAAAATGTTCAGCCGTTATTATCGGAGTTGGTCCAGAGCAAGGCTTGGGCGCTACACTCGCCTGCTATTTTGCTGCAAAAGGGTTGCACGTTTTCATCGCCGGACGAAGTGAAGACAAACTTCAATTCATTGCGGAAAAAATCAGGCAAAATGGTGGTTCAGCCACCCCCGTAGTTGCCGATGCAACGGTTGAACATGAAGTAGCCAACTTATTCAACAAGATACAAGGTGATGGTTACAGTGTCGATATTGCTGCCTACAATGTAGACAGCAATATTCCATTACCTTTGCTGGAAACGGATACGGAAACCTTTACCAAGCTTTGGCAGCAAAACTGTCTGGGTGCTTTTTTCTTCGGCAAGGAAGCCGTTAATGCCATGAAGGATCAGTACGAGGGAACGCTGTTTTTTACCGGTGCGACCGCGTCATTACGGGCAAAACCGCCGTTTACTGCCTTTGCCTCTGCGAAAGCCGGATTAAGGGCATTGGCACAAGGCATGGCAAGAGAATTTGGTCCTCAAGGCATCCATGTGGTGCATACCATTATCGATGGCGTCATTGATGGCGACCGGGCAAGAAAGCAATTCCCGGATTATGTCAAAGCCAAAGGCAAAGAGGGCTTATTACAGCTTGATGCCATCGCTGAGACCTATTGGGCCATTCACAAGCAACACCCCAGCGCATGGACACATGAACTGGATTTGAGGCCGTTTAAAGAACCGTTTTAGGAGAGCGAACATGTCTGAAACCAAAAACTGGATCTTACGAGGCAGTTATTTTGAAACCTGTAACTGCGAAATTGCCTACCCTTGTGTATGGCTGCAACCGCCCACAACCGGCGATTGCAAACTGTTGGTGGCATGGCATATTGACCAAGGGCATCTGGATAATCAATCTCTGGACGGCTTGAATGTTGCGTTGGCTTGTTGCTCGCCGGGAACTATGATAGAGGGTAATTGGCAAGCGGCCTTGTATATCGATGAGAGGGCCGATGACAGTCAATTTGATGCGCTTGTGCAAATCTTTAGCGGCCTGCAGGGCGGACTCCGGCAATATTAATGAGCTTTGTCGGTGAAGTTTTAGGCGTAAAAAAGTAAAGATAGACTATCGGGAGCAGGGCAACAGAAGGCAATTGAACATCCCGGGTATAGCCCAGGCCGATATTGAAAGTATTCAAGGTGTCAATCAACATCCAAAAGTTTCCACCTATCAACACCGAAAAGTTTCCAGGTGGATGAGTAAAATTATTGTTTTTCAGCTGCCTTTTTTCGTTGTTTGAACCGGTAAGAATCGTTGCCAGTTTCGAGGATATCGCAGTGATGGGTTACACGATCCAATAAAGCCGTAGTCATTTTTGCATCACCGAATACCTGCACCCATTCGGCAAAGTTCAGGTTTGTCGTGATGATCAACGAGGTCTTTTCATACAATTGGCTGACGAGATGGAACAATAAGGCCCCACCGGATTCAGGGAACGGCAGATAGCCGAGCTCGTCCAAGATAACAGCATCCATCTGTATCAACTGCTTAGCCAGATTACCGGCCTTGCCAAGCTGTTTTTCCTTTTCCAGTTGGTTGACCAAGTCGACGGCGTTATAGAAGCGGATACGCTTACCGTGATGAATAGCCGATACCGCCAGGGCTGTTGCCAGATGGGTTTTACCGGTACCCGTGCCACCCACCAGAATCAGGTTATTCGCCTGATCCATGAAATTCGCTGTGGCTAATTGTTCAATATGAGCTTTAGATAAAGGACTTTCTTCCCAGTTGAAGCGGATCAGATCTCGATGGTGGGGGAAACGGGCTGCTTTTAATTGGTAGTTCAGGCTACGCGCCTGACGATCCGCCTGTTCAGCAGCAATCAACCGATCCAACCATACTTCAGGCATCACGGGCTTTTGTTGGGCGGAAAACTCCGTGCGCCACTCGTCCCAAGCGGCGGCCATACCGTAAAGATGAAGGGTTTTGAGTTGGGCATAGCGATCAATGCTCATGCTGTAGCCTCCGTAAGCTGTCATAACGGCTACAATCGGCCACAGGTTCAAGTTGCAAGGTCGGCGTAGATAGCTTGATGTCCTTCAGGATTTTCGGTCGTTCTGCTTCGGTCAAACGCCGCATTTCGTTCAACACAATAGCGGCAGCGATGACACCGGTTTGCAAAGTTAGGTCACAAGCGACTTCCAAGGTGTCCAAGCCGGCATTACCCAAGGCTCTGGCCATTAACAGTAGTTCTACAAAGGCGCGGTCGCCTTTGTCCTGTTTGAGCAATCGGTCGCGTACCACACCGATAGGTACCGGCAATTCCCATTCTTGAAACGGTACGCCATGCCGCAGGGCACCGGGCTTTTTCTCCAATATCGGCAAATAATGCCACGGATCACAAATGAGCTGGTCACGTCCAAAGCAACGTGGATGTTCGGCAACGATATGACCTTCAGCCACTATCCTTAATCGATCAGCCGTTATTCGTACGGATACCACGCGGTTTGCCCACTCAGCAGGTACGCTGTAACGGTTATGGTCAACTCTGACCAGACAGGTGCTTGATACCCGCAACGTTTTCTCTACATAGCCATCAAATTCTGCTTTTACAGGGTTCAGCAGCGACTGTTCTTCGGCAAAGCAATCGGCGATGGTGCGGCTTGTTTGCTGGGGATTTTTGCGACCTGCCAACTCCTGGCAGCGCAACGCCAACCACGCGTTGAGTTCAGTAAAATCCTGGAACTTGGGCGTCGGTGTAAACAGCCATTCGCGCACATTACCAACCTGGTTTTCAACCTGGCCTTTTTCCCAGCCAGATTCGGGCGTACAGGCCACAGGTTCAAATAAATAGTGATTAGCCAAGGCTAGGAAGCGGCGGTTGAATTGACGTTCCTTGCCGGCAAAAATAGCATCGACGACGGTTTTCAGATTATCGTAAACCATCCGTTTTGGGGCACCGCCAAAGTAAGCAAATGCCTTGATGTGGGCATCCAACACCATTTCTTGGGTTTCACGCGGATAGGCGATAACCAACATTTTTCGGCTGTAAGCCAGTCGAAAATGGGCGGCTTTGATGGTCTGTGAGACACCGCCTAACACTACGAATTCATGGCTCCAATCAAACTGGCAACTTTCTCCAGGCGGAAAAGACAGGGGCACAAACGCCTGTGTAGTAGAGGGACGCTGGCCTGCTTGTTGTTTCCAGCTCAATACAAACCGTTGCACTGGGCCATATGAGCCTTGATAGCCTTCGACTTGCAGGCATTCGAATAGCCGTTGTGCTGTTCTGCGCTGACGTTTTGGCCGTTTTGCATCCAATTCCAGCCAATCGAGCAATTGTTTTTGGAATTCACCTAACTTGGGTGTGGGCTGGTTTTGACGCTGGTAAATTGGTTCGTCTTCAACTTTTAAGGCTTTGCGAACGGTGGGACGTGACAGTTTAAGGCTGCGGGCAATTGAACTGATACTCTCGCCGCTTATAAAATGGCGGCGTCTGATTTCGGCAGTAAATTCCATCGGTAACAACCAGGGTGGCTCCGGCAAAATGCCAGATGATTACACACATCGGGGTGGAAACTTTTCGATGTTGATTTCCCCGATTCCCTGGTAATTTTTGCATGTTGATTAACAATGCGTAACTTCTATTTCAGAAAATTTTATTGAATGATTAGGCAATTATCCAGTCATTCTCAATGAATTACGATACTCTATACTGCAACACTTTAAGAGCATCAGTGCAGTTGTTAATCAATTCGCAACCACTAAAAGCACAGAAAGTAAAAGTCTAGGAAAGATGACAAGTGAGTTGTTAGAATACTAGCCCCAAGGATGCCCCAAGTAAATGAATTACGACCTTTTCCCCAAAACTTTGCAAAAATACCTTGGCCAATAAAAAAATTTAATTTTATGTCGAATTTCTACTGAAAAGCTTTTATTTCTGATCGGACAAAAACCAGCCAGGCACCGGTGATTAAAACCTGCGATTTCATCATAGAGGTTAATAATATGATTGGATACCTTAACGCTAACCAACTGAGTTTTATCGTGATTCTTGTCCTCACCTTTGGACTGCTAGTCACGGAGCGGATACGGAACGATATTGTCGCCATGCTCATTGTATTAGCCTTGGTCGTAACAGGTGTTTTAAGTCCGTCAGAGGCGCTTTCCGGGTTTAGCAGCGAGCCGGCGATCATCGTCGTCAGCATATTTATCATCAGCGGCGCATTCCATCAAACAGGCCTTGCAGAGAAGATCGGCGTCCGGATCAGCGGCTTGGCTGGCAGCAGCTACAGCAGAATATTGTCGGTAATCATGTCTTCAGTGGCGCTTTTGTCCGCCTTCACTCACCACGTGACGACAACGGCTGTCATGCTGCCGGTAACGCTTGATCTTGCCCGCAAAAGAAATATCCCGGCTTCCAAGCTGCTGATGCCGCTTTCGTTTGCCGCTTCGCTCGGCACAACCATCACCATTATCGGTGCTCCGGCATTTCTCATTGCCAGTGACATTTTGCAGAGGGCTGGGCGGCCGGAACTGGGTATTTTTTCCGTTACACCGATAGGACTGAGCCTTTCTGTAATGGGTGTGTTGTTCATGCTGCTCATTGGCCGTTTTCTTCTTCCCGTGCGGGAAAGTACTGAAGAACCGGCCAATCGATTTCGCCTCGACAATTACATTACCGAAATCAAGATATTGCCGGACTCCCCGTTCGTGGGAAAGACCACAGAAGAGATCACTGCGGATGGTCATTATCACTTTACTGTGGTCGGCTGGTTCCGCTCTGGTCGCAAACTACATGGCCTGTTTAGTCCGCGTCAATTGAAAGAAGGCGACGTGCTGCTTATCATTACCACTCCCGAAGATGTGGTTGCCTTTCGAGAAGAGCCTGGCATAGAACTGCATCCGGTTGCCCAGTACGGAATTGATCCCGCCAATTCCGGTGGAGGAAAAGAAAAAGATGTGACAGAGCAATTGGTGCAGGTGGTAGTCGCGCCAACCTCCGAAATAATAGGCAGCACCATTCGAGATATCGATTTTCTGTGGCGTTACGGCGCCATTGTGGTTGGCCTATGGCGACAAGAAGGATTCCTGCGGCAGGAACTGGCAAGCATCAGGCTGGCTGCGGGAGATGTCCTGGTGCTGTTGGGAGACGAGGAATCGTTGGCTCGCATTTCACAGGATCATGCCTTCCTGATGATGGTCCCTTTTCACGGTGAATTGCAACTCCGCCGTAAGGCTCGATTGGCAGCGGGAATTATGCTGGCAACTATTGTGGTCGCGGTTTTCAATATTATCAGTCTGGAGATCATCATGCTGGCAGGCGCAGTGGCGATGGTGCAGTCAGGCTGCATTACCGCGCGCCAGGCTTACCAAGCGATTGATGCCCGTATTTACGTGTTCATTGCCGGCGCGATTTCGCTCGGAACCGCTATGCAGAAGAGCGGTGTTGCCGGTCTTCTGGCTCATTGGCTGCATAGCGTCATGGCAGGGTGGAGTACGCTATTTATTTTGCTGGTGATCTTTGCAATTGTGGCGGCAGTGACGCAGTTTATGTCGGATGCTGCTACCACCGCGCTGTTCGCGCCGGTTGCCGTCTCTCTTGCGCAGGCCATGGGGCACTCGCCTGAAGCGTATGCGGTTACAGTAGCGATGGCCTCTGTGGTCGCGTTTCTCACACCGATTGGGCATCACGGAAACCTGTTGGTCTATGGCGCAGGGGGGTATCGGTTTATCGACTTCATACGGGTCGGTACGCCCTTGACAGTTCTCGCCGCATTGGTCGTGACAGTGCTGGCGCCTCTGTTCTGGCCAGAGTAATAGACAAACTTTCAAGAAAATATGTCATTGCGCCGGCTGGGGGGACAATGCGACCTATAAGCTAAAGCTCGACGTGGATACCAATTTCAACCACGCGCTCCGGTGGAATCGCGTAAAACGCAGTAGCTCGGGCGGCGTTACGCGCCATGAAAGCGAATACAGTCTTGCGCCAGAAGGACATGCCGGGAAATTCCTGCGAAGGGATTAACGTCTCCCAGCCGAGATAATAAGTCGTTTTGTCCAGGTCGACGTTTAACCCATAGCGTTCACATTCCCTTAACGCCACCGGCACATTCGGGCTTTGCATGAAGCCGTAGTAGGCGAACACGCGATAGAATCCCTGTCTCAATTGGCTTACCTCCAGCCGTTCGGATGCCGGAACTCGCGGAACATCGTTTGTGATGACGGTAAGCAATACAACCTGTTCATGCAGCACTTGATTGTGTTCAAGATGATGCAGCAACATCGGTGGTGTTTCAGCACTGCGTCCAGTCATGAAAATCGCTGTTCCGGATACCCGCAGCGGAAGATCCTGGTCGATTCGAGCCAGGAGCTTATCCTGCGACATTGTCGTGTCCCGGAGCCGGTATTCAAGGATTGTCCGGCCTCGACGCCAGGTCGACATCAGGATAAAGACAATTCCTGCAACCAGTAGCGGAATCCATCCTCCATGCTGGATTTTTGGCAGATTAGCGCCTAGAAAGGCAAGATCCACGATAAGAAAGGAACCAAATACCGTTCCCGCGGCAATAAGACTCCATTGCTGCCGTCTGTGCATGACAAAAAAGGCTAACACAGTCGTAATCGCCATAGTCGACGTGATCGCTACACCGTATGCACCCGCCAGCCTGACGGAGGAACCAAAGCCCAACACCAGCGCCACAGTCGAGATCATCAGCATCCAGTTGATGCCAGGAACGTAAACCTGACCAATCGTTTCCGGAGAAGTCTGGATAATCCTAAGGCGCGGAAATTCCCCCAGCTGGACTGCCTGCCGGGTTAAGGAGAATGCGCCGGAAATTACGGCCTGTGAGGCAATCACCGTGGCAAGAGTGGCGAGCAGTACGAGCGGGTAAATCGCCCAGCTTGGCGCCAGCTGATAAAAGGGTTCCGTGATTCCACCCGGATTTCCCAATATCAAGGCGCCCTGTCCAAAATAGTTCAAGAGCAATGCCGGCATGACTAATGAAAACCAGGTCAATCTTATCGGAAGACGGCCGAAATGCCCCATATCCGCATAAATAACCTCTCCGCCGGTCACGGCAAGAAACACTGCACCGAGAATCAGGAATCCCGTCCAGCCATTATGTAAAAAGAATTTAATCGCGTAGACAGGACTCACGGCGGCAAGAACTTCCGGTTGGCGCAAGATGCTCACTACGCCGAGCAGAGCCAAGGTCAGAAACCAGATGAGCATTACCGGACCGAAGACCATTCCGACGCTGGCGGTCCCTTTCTTTTGAAACAGGAACAGCAATACCAGCACCAGGACGGTGATAGGAACCACGTAGGGTTTTAAAGCGGGAGTCGCTATCCCAACTCCTTCGATCGCGCTTAATACCGAAATCGCCGGCGTAATCATACCATCACTGTAAAGCAGGGCCGCACCGAATAAACCGAGAGCAATCAGTATCTTGCGGCTTCTGAGCGAGGTATCGGGCCAGGGTCTCAATAAGGCCAAAAGCACCAGGATGCCCCCCTCGCCGTCATTATCCGCGCGTAGCAGGACCAACAGGTATTTAACCGAAATAACGATAACCAACGCCCAAAAGATCAGCGATAACACGCCGAGCACATTGATCGTAGTGACAGGAATCTGTATAACACCATAGAGGGCTTGGCGAAACGCATAAAGAGGACTGGTGCCGATGTCGCCATATACAACTCCAAGCGTTGCCAAACTAAGCGTAACTAATTGGCCTGTATCCTTGCCATCCTGCTCTGTTTCGCTCGGATTTTTATGCGGCTCTATTTCAGGCGGTCGTGAATTTTTGGAGTAAATCATAAGTGATTCCTTGTTCAATTTGCATTGTGCCACAGCACTCAAACCGGGTCCCATTCAACATAACGGATGACTGCCGATAAATACGCATCCCAAAAAGAATGATAAGAATCGGTCTTGCCACAAGAGGTATTCTTAGTCTCGTTCACGGTTAACATTCTATGCATAGCGCATGTACAATGGACAAATCCGAAGTCCATTGCCGTAGTTAAGCATGGAAATGCCGAGCATAAAAAGCCTGCACGAAATACAAGGCTATTTTTATATGGTCTTGCCTCTTTCTGCGGCTTCCCTGTTCTATTCGTTGTTCATTTCCACTTGCAGAGGGTCGCGAAAATGCAGATCGTGTTGCATGTTGGGAATTTCGATCCGGTGTTCCTTGAACTTTTCCCAGATTGCGAAGTTGATTTGGCTTTTGAGTGTGGCCGGATTGTGCAGGAAGTGAGAAGTCCACACGCGCAACTCAAAATCGATCGTATTCTCGCCGAACTGCATCAGCCGAACACTGGGCGCCGGTATATCCAGCACACCCTCGGTGTTTTTGCCGATTTCCAGTAATAGCTTCTCGACCTGGCGTGCGTCGGTGTTACTCGCGACACCGATCGGGATGCTGAAACGCCGTCTGTGGGTGTCATGGCTCCAGTTGACCACCTTTTCTTTGATGAACTCGGAGTTGGGGATAATAATCGCAATTTCCTCATTAGTGCGAATAGTGGTGCTGCGCGCGCCAATGGTAATTACTTTCCCCGCGCTGCTGCCAATCTCAATGCGATCGCCGACCTGTATCGGCCGTTCTCCGAGGATAATGAGGCCGCTGATGAAGTTCTCCACAATATTACGCAATCCAAAGCCGAGTCCAACGCCCAACGCTCCAGCCAGCACATTGAGCGAGCTCATCTCAATCCCCAGCGTTTGCAGGCTCATCATGATGCCAAGCGCCAATACCACATAGCCGGTAATGCGCGCGATGGCGTCTTGCAGGCCAACATCCAGCTTGGTGCGCACCAGTAGCCGATCCCGCAACAACCGCCGGATCAGTCCCGCTGCCAGCACGATCACCACCAACATGAAGACAAACTGCACAATTGTGGCGATGGTAACAGGTGTCTTGCCGAGTGTGATAAGCGGCTGAGTAAATATTTGAAAAGCTTTTTCCCAATTCATGATAGTCTCCCCAAAGCTCTTCCGTAGATTGGCAGATTTCCGTCCGCGAGGAAACCGGCCTCGGATTGAATTAGAATAAATAAACCTTTATCTTCTGTAATGACCAATAAAAACCGGACATTTTCCTAAAACACTTTTCTAGCCTGTCTTGGGCCTGCCGAGGGGAAGATTGCCACCTTTTATCATTTCACGCTCCATAAGTAACTGTTCGTTTTCATTACGTAACCGTATCAATTCAGTTTGAGCAGTCAGGATCAGGACTGATTTCCTTTCGGCTGAAACGACTGCAGGGCCTCGTTCTGTACTAATCCAGCGTCCAAGCGTGTTAAAAGGTATGCTCCGGCTATCGGCTGCTTGTTCGTGAGTATAAACTTTAATAAGACTAAACCGACTTTTTCGCACCGTGGATTTGGGAATTTCTACGCTGGTTCTTGTAAAGTGTCAAGGTCTTGAAAGAGTTTGCACTCAGTGTATGCTCGATACTGTTGGCATGCTGAAGCCAATGAAAATCCGAAAATTGGCCAAGCGGCGAGTCGATCTGTCGAATTCATGGATTCGCCGAGAGGCAATCCACCAATGTTGTGAGAGTTGTGGGGATGTTCTGTCGAAAAAAATCGTCCTTCGAGCTCACCAAATAACTCAGTCATGGAAATTTAATTGCCTGGCCGGCAACCTTGGTCTCGCGGATGCTCATTGTTTCAGGAAAATTCTCGCAGTGTTCTTTTTCCATCCAGTCTGGACAAACCCGGGGTTTGGACCATTCGACGATATGATCGCGCGCGCCCTTTCTGAAATCGGTTTTACGTGCGCCGTTTTGCCCAAAAACCACATCTATCTCCATGGCTAACAACAGAGCGATCAATCAATAGCTACCGTAGTAGCGGTCGGCCAGCACCACGTCGCCAGACTCAAGGGTGTCGAGCAACTGGCGAAACAACGCATGCTCACCTGTCTTTTTGCCTTTATACGGCCCCATGGCCGCATCCAACAAGGCGCCACTCCCCAGGCAAATGAGCACGACCAGCCGGGCAATTGGAAAACCAAGCCCAGGATTTTGACCGCTCTGCTGAGGATATACCGCTTGATCCTCTGGCGTATCAGGCATCGTTACTGCCGTTCCATCGACCAGTTTGACACTCCGACCCCGCCAGTGCCATGCCTCAGGCGTGTGCTCTACAATCATTCGTCCCGTCTGTCTCGCCACGTGGCTAACCATCTCCAACGGTAGATTCTGCCGGGCTTTACAATAGGCGCCTGTCCCGGTACTAAAAGGTTCCAGGCCATTGAAGACCCGACTGACCGCGTAGGCATTGACTGTGTTCTGGCAGGATCCATCGCTGCTCAGTATCTGAGTGATGAACATCGAAAGCGTCAACGTCGGCGTATAGAGGCGTTCACGATGCTCGGGGAGCTGGGCTTCGACAACATCCAGTAATTTCGGGTCGGTCAGCAGGTTGAAAAAACCGTAGCAATCTGTTGCGCTGACGCGATCAGCGAAGCGCTTTTAATGAGTCTTTGTATTTTTGTCTATGGCCTGCATAATCACTAGTGACTCTGGACGATAGTCAGTTGTTTGCGTGCCAACATCCTATCACCTTGACAGACACCTTTTCATCTAAATTCAAGTGCTTGGGCACATATTGCGCGGGTG
>Ga0208508_1000496_pt1 | contig 10724 bp, 10 predicted proteins | sample LakWasMeta1_LOW4_2_FD_183853 | JGI IMG/M metagenome (GOLD analysis project Ga0208508, IMG submission 183853) | Freshwater sediment methanotrophic microbial communities from Lake Washington under simulated oxygen tension - Sediment Metagenome... | ecosystem: Environmental > Aquatic > Freshwater >...
TGGGTATTTCAAAGCCATATCTTCGAGTGATGGATCCTGAAAAACCACAAAAGGAGGAACGCCTAATCTTTTCGCTGTTTTTTTACGCAGGTCACGCAACATCCCCATCAAAACCTCATCAGCGACTCCGGTTGATTTTGCAGCAGTTACAATGGCTTCGTCTTCGGTTTCGTTGTATTCATGGTCTTCTGACATCATAAAGGAAACTGGTTTTTTGATAAAATCCAGTCCTTTTTTGGTAATTTTTATGACACCATATGTTTCAATATCTTTAGATAATAATCCGGCAACCAATACTTGTCGCAATAAAGCCATCCAATATTTTTCATCATGGTCAGAACCAGAACCGAAAAAGGTTTGGCTATCCGTTCTATGCGCTTTAATGACTGCATTTACTCGACCAATCAGTGTAAAGACAACTTCTTTGGATTTATAGATATGTTTTGTATCGCGAACCACTTCGAGCAATTTAACGACCTGATCTTTTGCTTCAATCTTAACTTTTGGATTGCGAACATTATCATCCATGTCGCCGCCTTCTCCTGTTTCATTATCGAATTCTTCACCAAAATAATGAAGCAGAAATTTTCTTCTTGACATCGAAGTTTCAGCATAAGCCACCACTTCCTGCAATAATGCAAAGCCAATTTCCTGCTCGGCAACGGGTTTTCCGGATAAGAATTTTTCAAGTTTTTCAACATCTTTATACGAATAATAAGCCAAGCAATGTCCTTCGCCTCCATCACGACCGGCACGACCTGTTTCTTGATAATAACTTTCCAATGATTTTGGAATATCATGGTGAATCACAAAACGCACATCGGGTTTGTCAATTCCCATTCCGAAAGCAATCGTTGCAACAACAACATCTACGTCTTCCATAAGAAACATATCCTGATGTTTGGCTCGTGTTTTCGCATCTAAACCTGCATGATAAGGAACTGCACTTATTCCGTTTACTTGTAAAACTTCGGCAATTGCTTCTACTTTTTTACGACTTAAACAATAAATAATTCCTGATTTGCCTTTGTGTTGTTTTATAAAACGAATAATATCGGATTCTATATTTTTAGTTTTGGTACGAACTTCATAATATAAATTAGGTCTGTTGAACGAAGCTTTATAAGTTGTTGCGTCAACCATATCCAGATTTTTCAGGATATCTTCCTGCACTTTTGGAGTGGCTGTTGCTGTAAGACCTATAACCGGAACTTCACCTAATTGCTTGATAATATGTTTAAGATTCCTATATTCAGGTCTAAAATCGTGACCCCATTCTGAGATGCAATGTGCTTCATCAATGGCTACAAATGAAATAGGCACCGTTTGTAGAAAAGTTACATATTCTTCCTTGGTCAAAGACTCTGGTGCAACATATAACAGTTTGGTCAAACCAGAAGAAATATCTTTTTTAACTTGAGCAATCTCAGTTTTGGTAAGAGATGAGTTCAAAACATGGGCAACCCCATTTTCGGATGATAAACTTCTAATGGCATCGACTTGATTTTTCATTAAGGCAATTAAAGGAGAAACAACAATGGCTGTTCCTTCCTGGACTAAAGCGGGCAATTGATAACAAAGTGACTTGCCGCCGCCTGTAGGCATAATCACAAAAGTGTTTTCTTTATTGAGAATACTTTTTATAACTTGTTCCTGTAATCCTTTGAATTGGTTGAAGCCAAAATACTTCTTTAATTCTTTGTGGATGTCAATTTCGTTTGAATTCATTCTTTATTAATGGTATTTTATCTAAATTTGCGACACATAAAGATACTACTTTCTTTTACACATACAAATATTTATAATAATTCTATTTTGGACACAAAAGAAAATATATTGATTTTGGCAAAAAAAACCATTCTTTCCGAGAGTGAGTCTATAGCAAAACTAATTGATTTTATTGACCTTAACTTCGCTGAAGCCACTCAAATCCTATTTAATTCCAAAGGAAGATTGATTGTCACGGGAATTGGAAAAAGTGCGATTATTGCTCAAAAAATGGTTGCCACATTCAATTCTACAGGAACTCCATCACTTTTTTTGCATGCTTCTGAAGCCATTCATGGTGATTTAGGCATGGTACAACCCGACGATGTCGTGATTTGTATTTCAAAAAGCGGAAACAGTCCCGAAATAAAAATTCTCATTCCTATATTAAAACGTTTTGGCAATAAATTAATTGCCATAACCGGAAATATTACTTCTTTTTTGGCAAAAGAATCCCATTATATTTTAAATACCACTGTTGATGCTGAATCCTGTCCAAATAATTTAGCTCCCACCAACAGCACAACCGCACAGCTTGTTATGGGCGATGCGCTTGCCGTATGTTTAATGGAAATGAGAAATTTCACTCCAGAGGATTTTGCAAAATACCATCCTGGCGGTGCTCTAGGCAAAAAATTATTGTTGCGCGTAAGCAATATGCTTGATGAAACCCATAAACCTAGTGTTGCACCAAATTCAAGCATTAAAGAAGTAATTTTTGAGATTTCGGCAAAACGTCTTGGCGTTACAGCCGTAATTGAAAACGACAAAGTGGTAGGAATCATCACTGATGGAGATATTCGAAGAATGCTAAACGAAAATGATACTTTTACACATTTGACTGCCAAAGATATTATGACAAAAAACCCAAAAATGATACAATCAACCACTATGGTTGCCGAAGCATTAAATATTCTTGAAGATTTCTCCATCACTCAATTAGTGGTTGTTGACAATGGAGAATACAAAGGAGTAATTCATTTACATGACATTTTAAAAGAAGGAATTGTATAATGGAGAAAAAGCAACTTAAAGAAATGTCGTTTTTAGATCATCTTGAAGAATTAAGATGGTTATTGGTTCGAAGTTCAGCAGCAGTAATAATAATGGCTTTCCTCACTTATTTTATAAGTGATTATTTATTTGACACTATCATATTTGGCCCGACAAGACCTTCCTTTTTTACGTACCGTTTTTTTTGTGATTTATCGCACCAATTAAATTTCGGTGAAAGTATTTGTATTGAAGAATTGCCTTTTATTATACAGAATACTGAAATGGAAGGACAGGTAAATATGTTTGTCTGGATGTGTCTTTTGGCTGGTTTTATTTTGGCTTTCCCTTATATATTATGGCAAATTTGGAGTTTTATCAGCCCGGCTTTGTATGAAAAAGAAAGAAAAAACGCCAAAGTATTCATCTTTATTTCCTCATTGTTATTCTTTTTAGGAGTGCTTTTTGGATATTTTGTAGTCATTCCAATGTCGGTTAATTTTGTGGCAACCTTTACGGTAAGTGATATGGTTAAAAACCAATTTACTTTAGATTCTTATATAGGAATGGTAAAAACATCTGTATTAGCGAGCGGAATATTTTTTGAATTGCCCATAATCATTTATTTCCTGACCAAACTAGGATTAGTAACTCCCGAATTTTTACGAAAATACCGAAGATATGCCGTTGTAATTGTGCTAATAGTTGCAGCAATAGTCACGCCTCCTGATGTTGTCAGCCAAACGATTGTTGCCATTCCGATGCTGATTATTTTTGAATTAAGTGTAATTATCTCTTCCATTGTTTATAAAAGAAAAATAAAAAATGAGCAACTTAGTTAAAGAATTCAATGATTATCGTTCTAAAATGAATGAAAAATTATTGGCCGACAATAATAAAATCGTAAAACGAATTTTCAATCTTGATACCAATGCTTATGCAGCGGGAGCGCTTGATGTAAAAACCAAAGAACTTCTGGGATTAGTGGCTTCGGCGGTTTTAAGGTGTGATGATTGTGTAAAATACCATTTGGAAAATTGCCATAAAGAAGGAATTACAAAAGAGGAAATGATGGAAGCAATGGGAATTGCAACGCTTGTGGGTGGAACTATTGTCGTTCCTCATTTGCGAAGAGCGTATGAATTTTGGGAAGAATTGGAAACATTGAATTTGAATAACAAATAAGAAATGAAGTTAAGAGCCGAACATTTAGTTAAAACATATAAAGGACGAAGCGTTGTTAAAGGCATTTCTGTAGAGGTAAACCAAGGCGAAATTGTGGGACTTTTGGGTCCAAATGGCGCCGGGAAAACTACCTCTTTTTATATGATTGTAGGATTGGTTAAACCAAATATGGGGAATATTTATCTTGATGATTTGGATATTACTCATTTTCCAATGTACAAAAGAGCCCAACAAGGCATTGGATATTTGGCTCAGGAAGCCTCAGTTTTCAGAAAACTAAGTGTCGAAGATAATATTTTGAGTGTTTTGCAACTGACAAAACATACTAAGGAAGAACAGGAAGCCAAAATGGAAAGACTGATTGATGAGTTTGGTTTGCAACACATTCGCACCAATCGTGGCGATTTGCTTTCGGGTGGAGAACGCCGTCGTACTGAAATTGCACGTTGTCTTGCCACTGACCCAAAATTTATTCTTCTCGATGAACCTTTCGCCGGCGTTGACCCCGTTGCCGTGGAAGATATTCAGCGCATCGTGGCACAATTAAAAAACAAAAACATCGGAATTCTGATTACAGACCACAACGTTCAGGAAACTTTAGCCATAACCGACAAGACTTATCTGATGTTTGAAGGCGGAATTTTGAAAGAAGGAAAACCAGAAGAATTGGTTGAAGATGAAATGGTGCGCAGGGTATATTTAGGACAGAATTTTGAATTGAGAAAGAAAAAATTAGAGTTTTAAAAAATGGAAAATCAAGAAGAACCAAGTCAGGAAACAAAAGAAAAATGGAACCAAGACCCAAACAACTGGACTGGGGATTTTTTTATTACAACAAAGAGGACAAACGCTTGATGCCACCAAAAAGAAACCCTATTATGGGTTGGACGGTGAACTTTGCCAATAGAAATTCAGTGTTGCTTTTTGTGTTTATTATGTTGTTCATCATACTTTTTATGGTATTTATGATTGAATATAAAAAATAATTACTCCACAGTAATAAACCGCAACTGCTCCACATCGCCATTGAAAATATTGACATCTACATTGCCTTTGATTCCCGGCACGGAAGCTTTCTCTGTGAATTGCCAAAAAAGCCAATCCTCACCTATTTTCTCCCGATAAAAATTATAATTGGCAATCCAAAAAAGGTAGTCAGAGAACTCTTCCTTCAAGAAATCATCATAATATTTCTCGCTGGTATAAATAATGGGTTTCACTTTATAATGACTTTCAACCGCTTTCAGCCAACGCTTCAATCCTACTTTCAGACTGTCTAAAGATTGCTCTTTGGGCAATTTTTCTATGTCCAAAACAGGAGGCAAATCGCCTTTGTGAAGGTGTACCGTTTTGATAAAAAGCTGGGCTTGTTCCAATGAATTTTCGTTGGGACGATAATAATGATAAGCACCGCGAATCATTTTATTTTTTTTGGCGCCAAGCCAATTATCTTCAAATTGTCCGTCTTCTCTGTCATTTCCAGCGGTGGCACGAATAAAAACAAACTCTAGCGGATAATCATTTTCTATGGTTTCGACCAAAGTCCAGTCGATTTTTCCCTGAAATTCAGAAACATCTAGACCAATTGCTTTTCCTTGATGATTTTCCAAAACCTGGTAATTCCGCACATCCGAAATGCGTTTAGCTTCAGCCTGTTCATATCTTAATTTATAGGATTTGAAACCAAGATAATACAGCAATCCATTTCGATAATGATAGCCAATTCCTAAAAACAGCAAAATAAAAAAACCAATTATCGAAAAACGCAACAGTTTTCCGGAGAAAAAAGAACCTTTCTTTCTTGGTTTTCGTCTGATAGTGGTTTTGCTTCTGACCGCTTTCCGCTTCATTAGGCAACCTACTTTTTCAGGAACTTGTTATTCACCACCGACAATAAAACGTAAGTAATGATAATCAACGGAATTCCCATGTATTGGAAGAAAACCAACAAGAACAAAGACAAAGTCAAGAAGACAATTTGAAGGGCGTTTTTCTTGAAAGTAAAATCTTTTATTTTTAGAGAAAATAACGGGATTTCAGCGTTTAATACATAAGCACTAAATAAAGTAATGGCTAACAAAAACCATTGATTGGACAAAATTTCGAAAATAATCAACGAATCCGAATGTTTTAAAACCAAGGGCAAACTCAATATAAACAAGGCATTGGCAGGCGTTGGCAAACCAATAAAAGAATCCGTTTGGCGCGTATCAATATTAAAATTCGCCAGACGGTAACAAGAACCCAAAGTAATAATAAATCCTAAATACGGCAAAATCAAAAGAGGCGAAACACTATCCTGTCCTTTTTGTAATAAATAAAACATCGCCAATCCAGGAACAACACCACTCGTAACCATATCCGCCAAAGAATCCAACTGTAATCCCAGCGGACTGGAAACCTTGAATAATCGTGCAAAAAAACCATCGAAAAAGTCTAAAAAAATACCCAAACACACAAAAAAGAAAGCCATTTCAAAATCGTCTTCGGTTACAAAAATTATGGCAATACAACCGCAAAAAAGATTGAGCAGCGTAATTATATTCGGGACGTGTTTTTTTATGTTCATTGTTATTCAAATTAGATTGTCAAAGTTCACAAATTTAATATAATAAGTGAATGAGAAGTGCGTTTTTTAAAAGAGATTTAACCCATTCAGGGTTTAAAACCGGGAATGGGTTGTTAAAAAAGACATTAGCTCATTAAAAAATTATATTTTTGGAAAAAATTAAACAGATCTTGTATCTGCAAAATAATCAATGTTGAAAAAAATTCTATTCTTCTTCCTCCTTTTGCTTTGCGTCAGTTCGTATGCGCAAACCGTCAGAAAGTATTCGAACGAGTTTATGAATATTGGTGTCGATGCCGCAGCATTAGGAATGGCAAATGCGGTTACTTCCTTTTCTAAAGATGTAAATTCGGGCTATTGGAATCCCGCTGGATTGGTCCATCTTGAAGACCATCAAATGTCATTGATGCACGCCAATTATTTTGCCAATATTGCCCAATACGACTATATCGCTTACGCAAATACCATTGATGATGATAGCGCTTGGGGCATTTCCCTAATTCGTTTTGGTGTTGATGACATTATGAATACGACCGAATTAATCGACAGTCAAGGCAATATTGACTACAATCGCATCAGTCTTTTTTCGACTGCCGATTATGGCGTTACTTTTTCTTATGCTCGAAAACTGCAAGTTCCCGGATTTCAATATGGTGTAAATGCGAAAGTGATTCGAAGAATTATAGGAAAATTTGCCGGTTCTTGGGGCTTTGGATTTGATGCAGGAATTCAATATGAAAAAAATGATTGGCAATTTGGTTTGATGCTTCGCGATATCACAACTACTTATAATGTTTGGAGCATTGACGAAGCCGAATACAAGAAAATTGCCGATGCTATTCCGGGACAAAATCAGGAATTGCCCGAAAGCACCGAGATTACAGCTCCAAAAGTACAATTGGGATTGTCCAAAAAGTTTATTGTTCGTTATGATTACAGCATTTTGGCCGCAGCCAATATTAATATGCAATTTGCCAAAACCAACGATATCCTTTCGACAGATTTTGTCAGTATCGATCCTGCATTGGGGTTTGAATTTGGTTACACTGACTTGGTTTTCTTGCGTGCCGGCATGGGGAATTTTCAAAACATACAACAAATTGACAATTCAGAAAAAGTAGGTTTTCAGCCGAATATCGGTTTGGGATTCAAATACAAAGGCATCCAAATTGATTATGCCTTGACCAATTTAGGGAATCAAAGCGCAGCCTTGTATTCGAATATTTTTTCGGTTAAAGTAGATTTGGGGCTCTTTAGAAATTAAATTATTCTTTTAATACACCATAAATGAATTCATTTTTATTCAAAAAAATATTCTGTTTCATATTGTTTGTCGGTTCAATGAGCAGTTTCGGACAGAACATTATATTGTCAAAAAATGCTCGGGTAAGCATTATCACTTGCGACACGGGCAATGAATCTTATTCGCTTTTTGGACACACCGCGATACGGATTACCGACTTGGAAAACAATCTGGATCTCGTTTATAATTATGGTGCTTTTGATTTTGCCACACCTAATTTTGTCGCAAAATTTACCAAAGGGGATTTACAGTATTTTGCGGTTGTCAATTCCTTTTCTGATTTTATGAACCAATATACTTACGAGAATAGAAGCGTTTATGAACAGGAATTGATTGTTCCTCTGGTTTACAAACAAAAATTATTTGACAATTTGAGAACTGCATTAGCCTCGAGCGAAAGTTATTATACTTACAAATTTATCGATAAAAACTGTACTTCGATGGTGGTGGAAATCCTAAACAAAACCTTGGGTTCCAAAATCATTGTCAAGAAAACCGACACAGATAAAACGTACAGAAGCATTTTATATCCTTATTTTGATAATTCCTTTTATGAAAAATTGGGTACGAGCATCATTTTTGGAAAAAAAGTGGATGAATATGGAACCAAAATCTTTTTGCCATTGGAACTTCATAAAAGTTTAAAACAAATCCAGTTTGAGAATCATTTGCTTTGTAAGAAAAGCAAAACGTTATTGGAATTCAAGAAAGAAATCCCAAGTTCTTGGTGGGATACTATTTATACTTTTGTGGTATTTCTTGGGCTTATCCTTGTTCTAAACAAAAAAAGTATCGACAAGTTTTATCTGTTAATAATGGGATTATTGGGGCTGTTCTTCTGTTTTATGGGATTTTATTCTTTTCACGAAGAATTGGCTTATAATTATAACGTATTCTTGTTTAATCCTGCGCTGCTTGTTTTGTTCTATTTTATGCTCAGAAAAAACAGGAAATGGATTATCAATTTATGCGTTTTTAATATTCTTTCGATGGGTGTTTATCTAATCATTATGATAAATAAAGTTCACTTATTGATTGTGTTGCCGCTTGTGATAACCAATATGGTGATTTTGGCAAAAACAGCAGTCAAGTACAGCAAACGCATTCCTATCGTTTTTTAACTATTGTCCTCTATAAAAAAGGACTGTGCTTATGGTTTTAATTGCAATATTCAAATCCAGAAAAATGCTTCGGTGTTTGATATAGTACAAATCATATTGTAGTTTTACCAAACTGTCTTCCATAGATTCTCCATACGAATAATTCACTTGCGCCCAACCAGTAATTCCAGGTTTTATGACGTGTCGTGTTTCATAAAAAGGCATAATTTCGGCAATTTCCTTTACAAAGAAAGGTCGTTCGGGTCTTGGTCCAATAACCGCCATTTCCCCTTTTAAAATATTGATGAATTGTGGAATTTCATCGATTCTGGTTTTACGCAGGAATTTTCCAAAAGAAGTCACACGACTATCATTTGATCCCGAAAATACAGCTCCTTCTTTTTCGGCATTATTAATCATAGTCCTAAACTTGAGTATTTGAAATATTTTACCATTTTTACCCACTCGCTCCTGTGTGTAAAATAATTTTCCGCGATTTCCAATAATATTCCCCAATGCAATAAAAGGAATAAATAGAGTTCCACACAACAATCCAAATACGGAAATTAATGTTTCCATTATTTTAACATTCAGCAAATAGAGTTTGTTATTATTACTTCTGTTAAAAGGAAAAAATTTATAAAAATCTCTTGTAATATAGTGCACCGGAATACGTTGAGTTTTATCTTCGTAAACTTGTGTGTATTCACGAATGGTTGTTCCGAATTCTAACAAATGGAGTAATTCTTGGTATAATTCAACCGTAATATCTTCCGTTTTTTGTGAGGCAACAACAATTTCGAATAAGTTATTTTCTTTAACAAAAGAAACTAAATCATCAACACCTATATGTTGCACAAAATGGTACTCGAAAAGGCCATTATTGGTACTATCGGAGTTTACATAAGCAACAATTCTATAATGTGGATCAGAGTTTTCCAGTCCCAAAATTAATTCTTCTACCTGATCCCGTTCACAAACCAAGATCACGTTTTGCACAAATCTATTGGATGCCAAAAACTTGACATAAAAAGTTCTCCATAGCACCAAAGCCAAAAGCAATGTAAAATAAAAAATTAAAATTTGAAATCTATTATTGGGTAATTCTGCCGAGAAAATTGGTGTCAGCAAATAAAATAGAACAGTGGTTGATGCAGTAAGAATAGTACTTCTCAACACCTGATATTGATTACTGGCCACCTGTAGGTTATACATTTCGAATACAGTTCCAATAATATTGAGGTAAAGAGCAATCGCAATCACATAATAAAAATCGCTTGTTGAGGCTTCGAGATATACTAAATCCAGAATATTCCCGGTAAAATACAATGCCATTAAAACAAAAACAACATCAAAAATCCTTAGCAATATTTTTCGCTCCGAGACTTCAAAATGTATTTTGTTATTCTTATTCATTGTTACTATTACTGGTTCTATTATAAAAAACAAATCTACACAAACATCCGATGAAATCAATAAAAAATCGATAACTGGCGTATCTCATCGGTTAAACTGATTTACAAGGGTATTTATCTTATTATTTTTACTATTGACTTCTCCTTTAATTTTAGTAAAAAGAGTTATTTCCTGAGTATTGAAGCGCTAGACTAAATATTTGCAAAATTAATTACCCAGTTTATAGCCTTCACGAACCAACTGCCATTCTTTTTTTAGGTGCTTCTCCTAAATAAACATTAAGCAAAGACAAGGAATAGACAAATGCCGGAGCAGCAGTTCGCATCGCGGCGTGATTTATGGTAAAAAACCAAAAGGCAACAAAACACAATAAATACATATTAAACTTGTT
>Ga0208508_1000499_pt1 | contig 10683 bp, 6 predicted proteins | sample LakWasMeta1_LOW4_2_FD_183853 | JGI IMG/M metagenome (GOLD analysis project Ga0208508, IMG submission 183853) | Freshwater sediment methanotrophic microbial communities from Lake Washington under simulated oxygen tension - Sediment Metagenome... | ecosystem: Environmental > Aquatic > Freshwater >...
CAAAATTCATGCGTGTAACAGCGAAATTTTTTGTGCGTGGCGGTGTTTTCACCAATGTGATTGCCGAACATCGTAAAGCAGGATGGCAACCACAACCGCGCGTAGAATTAACACAGTTTGAAAGCCAATCCAACATTCGCGGTTAAGCCCGGAATCCAAGCCGGAAGGTTCAATCCGGCTTATGCCTAAATTTTAGGAATTTAAACAAAATAGAATGAAAGTGATTGACAAGCCCCGCGCCCATCTTTAATATTGCGCCTCGCTGACACCGCAATAGTTTTAAAGCGGAAAAGATGTAGGTTTTGGGGGTATAGCTCAGCTGGGAGAGCGCTTGCATGGCATGCAAGAGGTCAGCGGTTCGATCCCGCTTACCTCCACCAAAAACTTTAAAAATCGTTTCGGTTTATTGGCAGCTTGTAGTAAAATGTTGCACTTCTAGTTAATTAGCTAGAAAATTTAGTTAAGCAGTAAATTCTTAGGTCCCCATCGTCTAGAGGCCTAGGACACCTCCCTTTCACGGAGGCGACCGGGGTTCGAATCCCCGTGGGGACGCCAAAATTCGGCAAATTGTTCATTTTAACAATTTCCAGCGAGGCTCAAAATTAAGGGTGCCACATTAAGTGACGCCCTATTTTTTTAGTAGTAAATTCTTAGGTCCCCATCGTCTAGAGGCCTAGGACACCTCCCTTTCACGGAGGCGACCGGGGTTCGAATCCCCGTGGGGACGCCATCTTCACAAGTTGTGACTGTCAGTACTTGAGTCACTTTTGAAGGTAGCAGCATCAATCACCATATCGTAAAAACATAGCCAGCACATTTCTCGATAATGTCCTGGTTTTTTTGTTTTTAACGCCTACAGCAACATCAGGCGGCACCACTAAAACATCACTCATAACGCGTCCGGAACTGCAATGCAGCACTTCGCAGCACCAATCATTTCGCTATGATTATCATCACACGCGTAACCCTATCCTAATAGAACCAAGCCCGGCGCAAATAGACGCACCGGCAGGATTATGATTAAATGAGCCGATGCGCATACAGATATGCGCCATTACAAACAGCTCAATGGGGTGACCAATACATGCAATATGTAATCAAGCTGCTGAATATAAAAGGGCTGGTTTTTATTTCGATGTTCATGTTGCTGCTGACGCTGCTCCCGCTGACCGACTTCGATTATTTCTGGCATCTGAAGACCGGGGAATATATCGTCAAGCTAGGCGACCTGCCCCAGGGCGACATTTTTTCATTTACCTACCTTAATCAGCCATGGGTGCTGCACGAATGGCTATTTGAGGTCGTGCTTTACAGCATGTTTGCGTGGCTGGGGCCGTTCGGGGTGAAACTGCTGACAGCCACACTCGCAATGGCGGCTCTCGGAATCACCTACGCAACCCTGAAACGCTTCACCGCAACGCCTTCAGTCGCATTCGCCCTGTTACTTGCCGCCTGCGTACCGTTCAGCCTTGGCATTTCACCAAGACCGCAACTGATTACTTATGTATTTTTTGCAAGTTTCCTTTATATCCTGCTGAACTACAAATACTTTCAGGCAAGCCGTTATTTATTCGCCTTGCCTTTGCTCATGGTCATCTGGGTCAATGCGCATGGCGGTTATCTGGCAGGTATCATGCTTTTAGGTCTGTTTGTCGCATGCGAATGGGCAAATTACCTGATTTTTTCAGAACGTGATTCGAAAAGGAAACATCAGCTGCTTCAACTGACTATTTCGGCTGCCGCAACCACCATAGCAAGCGCAATCAACCCTGAGTTTATCGGGCACTGGCTATATCCTTTTCAGGTTGCAGGTATGGATGTAACCAGGCAAATATCAGAATGGAAAAGTCCAGGTTTTCAGGATTGGGGGACAAGATCCTACCTGCTCATTGTCATGGCATTTTTTATTTCATACACGTATATGCTGCGCAAACCTGACCTGACCGAATTTATCATTCCTGCATTCTTTATGCTGCTCGGGTTTGCCGCAATCCGGCATGTACCACTGGCCACACTGACACTCGCCCCCTTTATTGCCATCGCCCTGCCACAAAACAACCTGGCAGAAACCCATGCTGCATGGCACCGCACAAAGCTATGGCAGCTCTATAAAAAATGGATAGGTGGCGGTAAACAGGTCGGCCATGGAGAACATTGGCTGAACTGGCTGCTACTGTTAATCATCGCCATTGGTTTGACAATGTATTATCCGGTTTATAACGCCAGGACCGAAAATCAAATCAACGCCATACTGCCGGTGAAAGCTGCGGACTTCATCAAGCGTGCAGGCATTACCGGACACATGTTCAATAGTTACAACTTCGGGGGGTACCTCATCTACCGCTTGTATCCGGATCAAAAAGTGTTTATTGATGGTCGTGCCGATATGTATGGCGATCACTTTGTGAATGAATACGTAAAAATTGCCAAAGTACAGCCCGGCTGGGAACAAGCATTCGATAAATACAATATTGATTATGTGATTACCGGCCTCAATGAGCCGCTGTCGCAGTTGCTGCGGATGCGCGGCGACTTCCGCCTGGTCTATGCGGACGCACACCATTCAGTATTGGTGCGGAACGTGCCGCAGTATGCCGGCATTATTGCTGAATATGGGCGCTAAACGCCTGAAACCGCTACATTCAGCCTTTTTTGCGTACCAAGGCAACAAAAGCCCAGATCAGAGCCAATGGAATCAGTACCGGGAATAAAAAAGGAAACATAAAAGCTGTAAAGATTCCGATAGTGACAATCAGGCAGCCGAGGATAATAATGCCGGTTCCGGCAAAAGCCAGCGTTAAAAGAATCGCAAGGCAGATCAAAGCGACCAGTGCGACTACCAGGCCACCAGCGCCCAACACCCCCTTTAATGGGCCGTCAATTTCCTGGCCATTGATCACAATGGTGGTTGCGCTGTTTTCAAAAAACAAGCCCCACAAAACCAGGGCCATCATCAAGGCAGCAAAAACAAGGGCAAAATTCTTTTTCATAAGTTGCGTCCCATTGATTTAAAAACTTCAGAATACTTCAAGTCATCGCCATTAATCACGCACAAATACAAGCTATCAGAACACAATAACCAGCCACCAATCTGCACTATATGCTCAGTGAATATTGCTCACTTCTGGTAACTAATTATCGAGCAATCAGCATACGCTCCATGCACAATAATCTAAAGATTACACCCATACAAAAATCAGATTTTATCCCATCTTAAATTTAATTAGGTGTAAACTCCAATGCTAATAATAGCAATAATAAAACGGATATCAGATGAGCCTGTTATCGACACTTAAAAAACATGTTGCCCGATTGATCAGCATGAAGCTAATGCCTTGGCTTTTATCCGGGCTAGTCATGTTCACGGGGTCCCTCCTCACCTACAGCCTGTGGGTGAGTGCGCAGCAGGATGACAGTAAAAAGCTGCGCTCAAATCTGGAATATTCTGCGGATGTTACAGCCAACAATATCTTCAATCGTTTGAACGCTTTCCAGGTCATGATGCGTGGCGTAAAGGGTTATATTGATGGCTCTGATGTAGTAACCTCCGATGAGTTCCATCACTATATTCAATCACTGCAGCTTGATACTTATACTGGCTTAAGAGGGGTTGCTTTAGTCCATCTGGTGAAGGACGCTGACAAAGCAAGTCATATTAAAGAAAAACGCCAACATGGGTTTCCGGATTACAAAATCTACCCGGAAGGTAAGCGTGACTTTTACACCCCGATTACAACGATTGAACCATTCGATGAGGAAAATTCAAAAGCGTTAGGTTTTGATACGTCAACTGCATCTGCCGCACGTATTGCCATGGCACGTTCACGGGATGACAATGACATCAGAGTCACCTCACGCTTCACATTGATACAGGATATAAACAAAGCCAATGTACATGCATTTGTCATGTACCTGCCCATCTACAGGAAAGGGGCTCCGCTTAACACCTTAGCTGAAAGACGTAAAGCAATCATAGCCTGGGTAGATGTGCCCTTCCGTTTGAATGATTTAATGGCAGGTCTCAGCGGCGAAATCGACCCGGATATTGATATTGAAATCTATGACAGCGATAAACTGACTGACACATCACGTTTATATCATTCCGATAAAACCAGCTATGCCGAAAGACACGCAGAAGGCGACCTGCAGACAATACGAATGCTGGACATTGCCGGCAGCCGCTGGACGATATTATCAAGTACAACACCGGCTTTTAAAGCGCGGATCATCACCAGTAACAAATCAGCATTGGTCGCACTGACAGGCATTGCACTGACAATGCTGCTGGGACTGTTAACGTGGTTCCTGATGAGAGGCCGCCAGAGCGCCGATGCGCGCTATCAGCAGTTGTTTGACCAGGCAGGCGATGGCGTTCTGGTCTTAAATTGCAAGCATGAGTTTCTGGAAGCCAACAATGCGGCATTGCAGATGCTGGGTTATGACCGTGATACGATTTTCAGAATGCGCATGCATGACATTCTGGCAGAGCGTGAACTGGTGTGGCTCGAACCCAGTGTCAAAAAAGTCATGACAGGTAAAGTCATATATGATGAATGCACCTTCATCCGCAGTAATGGCGAAGAGTTTATGGTGGAAGTAAGCTGCCAGAAACTCGGGACTGATACTTATTTCCTGAACGTGCGTGATTTATCAGAAAGAAGAAAAACTGAAGAGCGCATTAAACAGCTCACACAGCTCTATCAGGCGCTGAGCCAGGTCAACCAGGCGATTGTGCGCATGGAAAATGAAAATGATTTGTTCCCGTTAGTGTGCAAGTGCGCCGTTGATTTCGGCGGAATGAAAATGGCATGGATTGGCCAGTTGAACGAAACAAGCTCGGAAATATCACCTGTAGCCGTCTATGGCAGCGGCGTTGAGTACATTGACAATCTATCGCTCTCAATCCTGGAAAACTCACCCGGAGGTCAAGGTCCAACAGGTACCGCATTAAGGGAAAACCGCATCATCATCATTAATGATTACCTTACCAGCCAATTAACAAAACCCTGGCATGACAGGGCAAATCAGTTTGGATGGGAGTCAGCCGCTACCTTCCCTATCCAGCGCAATGGCAAACCATTTGCAGTACTGAACGTATACCAAACCAAGCCCAATGGTTTTGATGAGGAAATAACCAATTTACTCAAAGAATTAACTACCGATATCAGTTTCGCACTGAATAATTTTGACCACGAAGCGCAGCGCCTGAACCTGATGCAAGACTTGCAAGGTGCCTATAAGCGCATCAACCATATTCTTAATGTAAGCCCGGCAATTATTTACTCACTGAAAACCAGGCCAGGACATAAAGATTTTGTTGTGGATTTTATCGGCGACAACATCCAGAAACTGACAGGCTATGCGATTAAAGACTGGTATAAACCCCGTTTCTGGCTCAATCATGTTCACCCTGAAGACAGGGCTGCCGCCCTGAAGGCCCAGCAGGACTTACTCACAAATAGCTCGTTAAACCATCAGTATCGTTTTATACATGCCGATGGCAGCGTGATATGGATAGATGACCAGCTCATGCTTATCCGCGACAGCGAAGGAAGGCCAACAGAAGCGGTAGGCGCATGGCTGGACATCACCGACAGTAAAATTGCTGAAGAGCGTTTACGTGTCAATGCGCAGGTGTTTGAATTCAGCCGTGAAGGCATTATCACTACGGATGCTTACAATAACATCCTGACTGTAAACAAAGCATTTACTGAAATTACCGGTTATAAAGCTGAGGAAATCATCGGCAAAAATCCGCGCATGCTGGCATCGGGCATTACAAATAAAGCCTTTTATAAAACCATGTGGCAGCAGATTACTCATAAAGGATACTGGCAAGGCGAAGTGCTTAACCGCCGTAAAGATGGTGAATTTTTCTCCGAACGCCTGTCCATCAGCACGATTCGCAATCAGGATGGCAAAATCACTCAGCATATCGGCATCATCAGCGATCTATCCGAGCATAAACTGGCGGAACAGCGCATAGAATTCCTAAGTAATTTTGATTCCCTCACACAACTTCCGAACCGCAACCTGCTCAGTGACCGGGCGAAGCTGGCATTGGCTGCCGCACAACGCGGGAATGAGCCGCTGGCATTGATTTACCTTGACCTTGACCGCTTCAAATTTGTGAATGAATCACTGGGCCCCAGTATCGGCGACGCCCTGCTTAAAGAGCTTGCAGGACGCCTGATGAGTTCCCTGCGTCCCGAAGATACCTTAAGCCGGCAAGGCGGCGATGAGTTTATCATGCTGCTGCCTGGTACCGACGCCGAAGGTGCCGCTCACGTCGCAAAAAAACTGCTGGAAATCGTATCCAAACCATTCACTTTTGATATGCAGCGCATCACGCTCACGTCAAGTATCGGCATTGCCGAGTTTCCGCAGGATGGCGATAGTTTTGAGCAACTTGCGCAATCCGCGGATGCCGCACTTTATCGCGCTAAACAAACAGGCCGCAATAACTTTCAGTTTTTTACCCAGCAGATGCATGAGCAGGCTTACGAAGTACTGCAAATTGAAAATGAACTGAGGCAGGCGCTGGAACAGCATGAGTTTGAATTATATTACCAACCCCAGGTTGACGCTGTTACATCAAGAATTATTGGCGCTGAAGCGCTCATTCGCTGGCAGCACCCGAAAAAAGGCATGGTATCGCCTGCGAACTTTATACCGATTGCCGAAGAAAGCAGTCTCATTAATGAGATTGGAAGCTGGGTATTGAATACGGCTTTACAGCAATTAGCCAGGTGGCAGGCTGCGGGAATAGCCATCGTACCCGTTGCCGTCAACCTTTCCATCGTGCAATTCCGCCAGGATGCGCTGTACGAATCCATCTGCGATGCGCTGCGCGAAACGAAACTTGATCCAGCCATGCTTGAGCTGGAAATGACCGAAAGTATCGCCATGGAGGATTCTGAACGCACTATCCGCGTGCTGAACCAGCTAAAAGCGCTCGGTGTCAGCCTCTCGATTGATGATTTCGGTACCGGCTACTCTTCACTCAATTATCTGAAACAGTTCAAGATTGATAAACTCAAGATAGATCAGTCATTTGTGCGCGACATGGAACGCTTCCCTGAAGATGCCGCAATTATCACGGCCATCATCGGCATGGCTAAAGGGTTAGGCTTCAAAGCCATTGCTGAAGGCGTGGAAACGAAACAGCAACTGGAGTTTTTACAGGATCAGCAATGCGATCAAATCCAGGGTTACTTGTTCAGCAAACCGTTGCCGGCTAAAGATTTTGAGCAGTTATTGCGCAAAGGAGAGATATTGCTGGGCTAGTTTCAGGTCATATCCGAATCATCCAGCTCGTGATATTCGCCTTTTCTGCCTCAATTCTATTTCACACAACGCCAATGTCTTCATTCCAAAGCTGCGGCTGCACAGAGATAAAATCTTGCATTAAGGCCATGCAACCTGCATCCTGAATTACGACAACTTCCACGCCCCTGGATTTCAACAACGCCTCTTCGCCCATAAAGGTCTGGTTTTCACCAATGATAACCTTGGGAATGCCATAAAGCAGAATCGCGCCGGCACACATGGAACAAGGCGACAGCGTGGTATAAAGTACAGAAGCTTTATAAACGCTGGCTGGCTGGCGGCCTGCATTCTCAAAAGCAGCCATTTCCCCATGCAGAATAGCACTACCGTGCTGAACTCGCTGATTATGGCCCCTACCAATAATGCTACCCTGATAAACGATGACCGAACCAATCGGGATGCCACCCTCAGCCAGACCGATTCGCGCTTCCTCAATTGCCGCCTGCATGAACTTATCCATACTTTTCCTCAATCCCGCCAAGAATTAATTGAATGATAAAAACCTGTCGCTCCACGAGTGCCAGACCTGCAAAAACAGCATGAATATCAATACCGCCCTGCATATTCCAACATATTTGACGCCATAATATATTGATATGACACCACTTAATCGCAGTATAAAAGTATAATTGGGCTACATGGGTAAACATTTCGACATTATCATTATCGGCGCGGGTCCCAGCGGACTATCAGCTGCCACACGTGCCGCTGAGCAACAAGCGGATTATTTACTGCTTGAAGCGACGTCAGCACCGGCAAATACAATCCGCCATTACCAGCGCCGTAAACTGGTGATGGCCGAGCCACGCGCTCTGCCGCTCCGCAGCCCCCTGCCTTTCAGCGCATCACTACGCGAAAATGTACTGGAAACCTGGGAAAAAACCATAGCGGACCATAAAATCAACATCCGCTATAACGCCAAGGTTGCCGGCATTTCACGCACCACAAAACATCTGGCGGTTCAGTTGGAAGATGGCGACAAGATTACTGCGGACCATGTGATTCTAGCAATCGGTGTACAAGGCAATTTGCGTAAACTGGAGATTCCGGGCGGTGACTTACCTGAAGTTCAATACCACCTGGACGATCCGGATGCTTACCAGAATGAAACCATTGTCGTGGTCGGCGGCGGCGACACCGGTGTTGAAAACGCGCTGGCGCTTACCGGCCGCAATCAGGTCATTATTCTTAACCGGGCTGAAGATTTCAGCAACCTTAAGGACAGCAACCTCAGCCACTTGACTGAAGCCAGGCAAAAAGGCGCTGTAGACTGGTTATTACAGACTAAACCGCAGTCTATAGAGGTCAATCATAGCGGCGATTTTCCTATCACACTGTTTGCAAGCACGCCCAATGGTATCGAACGCATCCCTTGCCACAGGATAATCGCGCGTCTTGGTGCGTTGCCATCCCGTCCTGTATTGGAAAACTTCGGCGTAGCGTTTCCGACTGCCGATGCCGGCGCCCTGCCGCTGCTTTCTGCAAGTTATGAATCTAATGTACCCGGCCTTTATATTATCGGCGCACTGGCTGGCTATCCCCTGATTAAGCAAGGCATTAACCAGGGCTATGAAGTCATTGAGCACATCCTTGGCAATCCTGTGGAATCGGCCGATACGGAAATGCTGCGCGAGAAATTCTCGACGTTCTGCAATGACCGCGGTGTTGATGATGTCATTGTAAAAATTCAGAAAAACGTGCCGTTGCTGGCAATGCTCAGTACGCTGCAATTACGTGAACTTGTGCTGGAAAGCAATATACTGCTGCCCGAGCCCGGTGATTATATTTTCAAACGCAACGATTACAGCACCACTTTCTTTTTTATCGTTGAAGGTGAACTCGATGTATTGATCGACGATGACGAGCATCCGGATGACCATCTTAAAACCGGGGAGTTTTTCGGTGAAATGGCGTTGGTATCAGGCCGCCGCAGGCCCGGCACCGTGCGGGCACGTACCAAATGTGTACTGATTGAAACCCCGCGGCGCTTGATGCAGAAACTCATCAACTCGGTGCAGTCAATGCGTCGCGTATTGAATGAAGTTGCAATCAAGACCGTTGTGCAAATCTGCATTGGTCTTTCATTGGATGAAGACGAACTTAATGATGTTGCCAGCCACGCGATACTAAAGAGCTTTGAAGCCGGTGAAGAGCTTTTCCACGAAGGTGACGAGGCCGATGGTTTATACCTGATCCAAAGCGGCTCAGTCACGGTTTCGCGCATGGTCGCGGGCAGAGAAGTTGTGCTGTTCTATGTAGCCGCAGGTAACTATGTAGGTGAAATGTCGCTGGTATCCGGAGAACCGCGCTACGCAACAGTACGCGCAGCGGTAGCAACAGATGCGGTAATGATCAAGGCTGACCGCATGCGCGAAATCATTGCGCGCAACCCGGAAATTCGCAGCTCGCTGGACGCGCGCTACCTCCAGCACTTACAGGATCAGGAAAAGCGTGAGCAGCTGGAAAGCGCCCCCAGTGGCGGTGGCTCATTAACCAGCCAGTCCACACAATCGAATTTAATTTCATTCCTGATCCAGCAAGGTGTCGGTGAAGCCACCGACGTGCTGCTCATCGATGAATCCCTATGTGTGCGCTGCAACTATTGCGAAGATGCCTGTGCCGCCACCCATGGCGGTGCATCGCGCCTGGATCGCGAAACAGGGCCAATTTTCGCCAATATCCGTGTGCCGACCTCATGCCGCCATTGCGAGCATCCGCACTGCATGAAAGATTGCCCGCCTGATGCGATCCACCGCGCTCCGCATGGCGAGGTTTATATCGACGACAGCTGTATCGGCTGCGGCAACTGCCAGCAGAACTGCCCTTACGATGTGATCCAGATGGCAGTCATTCACGAGCAGCCGGAGCGCAGCCTATGGCAAATGATGCTGGGGATTGCTCCCAAGGTGCATGATGATACGGAAGGCACCAAAGTTGCCGTTAAATGCGACATGTGCAAAGACATCAAGGAAGGTCCGGTATGTGTACGCGCCTGCCCGGTCGGCGCTGCGCTGCGCGTAAATCCTGAAGGCCTGCTGGGTTACGCAAGCGGAACCTCGGGCGAAGTCAATTTATTGGGTTCTGATGAAGAATAGAAAGCACAGCTAATGCAGCGCGGCAATATTTTCGATTATAAAAATTATCGCTATTTTAAAATTGCAGTCCTTGTAATTTTGATTGCGTTTGCCGCTTACCTGATCTTTGAACCGGCAGTAGGCCATTATGGCGGCAGCGTGCTCGGTTACGGCCTGGGTACGGTTTCTGCACTGATGGTGCTGTGGATGGCATGGTACGGCATTCGCAAAAGACGTTACCGCAGCAGCGGCTCAACACAGGGCTGGCTATCTGCGCACA
>Ga0208508_1000501_pt1 | contig 10675 bp, 9 predicted proteins | sample LakWasMeta1_LOW4_2_FD_183853 | JGI IMG/M metagenome (GOLD analysis project Ga0208508, IMG submission 183853) | Freshwater sediment methanotrophic microbial communities from Lake Washington under simulated oxygen tension - Sediment Metagenome... | ecosystem: Environmental > Aquatic > Freshwater >...
GACAGTTTTTCGGCGGCCCGCAATAATTCGGCGTCGCCCCGCAAGGCTGCCTCTCTCAGTGCCGCAGTCGGTGCGTGCAATAGTTTGTTGGTGAGCTGGTGCGCCAGAACCGTCAGGACGGCATGCGGGTCCTGCCCGTTCGCCAATTGTTCCCTGGCCTGCTCAAGCAGGGCATCCCGTGTTTGTACGCCGTGCGATCGCAAATCCTTCAAGGCGTTCTGGTTGCCCTGTGCCTGCGTCCATGCCCAGAAGTGCTGAACTTGTAGATCGATGATGACTTCGGCTTCGTTGGCCGCTTCCCGTCTCGATGCCCGGTTGTCTTCGATCACCTGTTCGAGATCATCCACCGTGTAAAGGTAAACGTCGGCAAGCTCCGCCACATCGGCGGCGATATCGCGCGGCACTGCCAGATCAAGCAAAAACATTGGCTTGTTTCTGCGGGCTTTCAGCGCAGTCTGAAGCATCGCCTTGCTCAGTATGGGTTCACGACTGGCGGTTGCACTGATCACGATATCGGCTTCGAACAAGTGCCGGTCGATATCCTGCAGGGGCAGGGCAACGCCGCCATGTTGGGTAGCCAGAGTTTGTGCGTGCTCAAGGGTTCGGTTGGCGATCAATAATCTTTTGACTTTTGCATCGCTCAGATGACGAGCCGACAGTTCGATCGTGTCGCCGGCGCCAATCAGCATGACCGTGGCGTGATCGAGCCGGGAAAATAAACGCTGTGCCATGCGCACTGCTGCAAAGGCAACCGAAACCGGATGTGCGCCGATGCGGGTATCGGTCCGAACCCGTTTCGCCACCGAAAATGTTTGCTGGAACAGGCGATCGAGAGCGCCATTCACGCTATGGGCGTCGCGAGCCGCCTGCCAGGCGGTTTTTACCTGTCCCAGGATCTGGGGTTCACCCAGAATCAGCGAGTCCAGCCCGGCGGCAACGCGAAAAAGGTGCCGTACGGCCTGGGCATCATGGTGTTGGTAAAGGTAGGTCTGCAGGGAATCAACCGACAGCCCGTGTTGCCGGGAAAGCCACTGCATCAGTTCAAGTTCCGCTCCGGAATCAATTTGGGCATAAATTTCGGTACGGTTGCAGGTCGACAAAACCGCCGCTTCATGCACGCCATTCAGCGATTGAAGCGCTTTAAGTGCTTCCTGTAACTGCCCAGCCTCTACCGCCACCGTTTCGCGCAGGGCGATGGGTGCGGTTTGGTGATTAAGGCCGAGTGCGATGAAGGGCATGAATGGACGATGCTGGGGTATGCTATTGGCGGATTCGGCATATTCTAACGTATTGGTGTTCCAATGATTTTTCGCGTGTTTGCACTGGGGCTCTTTCTGCTGCCCGCCCCCCTGCTGGCCGAGCCGCTGATTGACGAGAAAAATCAGGCGGTGGCCGCGATTATGGCGGCGGAATACGCCCTGCAAAACAACGACCTCAGGACAGCGGCGCTGGAATACACCAAGGCCGCACAGCTCAGCAAGGATGTCGGTTTGGCGGAGCAGGCGGCCAGGCTGGCCATGAATGAAAACATGCCCGAGATCGCCCGCAAGGCCCTGGCACGCTGGCATACGCTGTCTCCCGATTCCGCCGACATGTGGGCCATGAATCTTCGTGTCTCGATGCAGTTGGGCGAGGCGGAGTCGGCCTTTATTTTTGCCAACAAGTTGTTGAGTTACGGCACGACGGAGTACGGCAATCTTCTGATGGATGTATTGCGAACGGAAAAAGCCGATGCCGGCGTGATGTCACGCGCGGTGTTGCGAAATATCTCGGGTGGCAACGCGATGCCCGACAACGTGCAGATATGGATCCAGATTCTGTTTCTCGCCGAGGCGCTCGATGAGCCGGTCGCAGCACAGGCATTGAGCGAAAAAATAGCCTCGAAATTTCCGCAAGATCCCCGTGCCTTGCTGATCGGAGCTTCGGTTTTGCGTGAAAAAGGCGAGGAGTCCGCTGCGCTCGATATGGTGCGGCGTGCCAGTACGCTGTCGCCGCAAAATAGCTGGGTTAAGCAGGCGGTCATGTCCGAATTCACCCAGCTGCAGGCCTGGCTGGAAGCAGAAAAATATTTGGCCAGCGGCCCGCAGGACGAAAATAGCTGGCTAATGCGGGGCCGCCTGATTATGGAAGCGGGGCGAAACGATGTCAGCGAAAATTTTCTCGCCTTGTTGCATCAACAATACCGGCAACCGGGCCAGAAAGTGCAGCTCCTGTTCGGACAGTTGAACGAGTCCCTTGGGCGCTGGAGTGATGCCGAACGCTGGTATCGGGGCATAGAGACCGGCGCCGAGCGTGATCGTGCCCAGTTGCGCCTGCCGATCGTGCTGAGCAAGCTCAATCGCTGGAACGAGGCGTTGGCGCATCTGCATGCCATGCAGAAAAATGATGCTGCCGATGGTGAATTCGTCCGCGACAGCTATCTTGTCGAAGCCGATTTGTGGGCAAAGCGGAATGACGATGTGCAGGCGATGAAAACCTTGCAGCGCGGCTTGGCCATATTCGAAGCCGATCCTCTGCTGCTATATGGTCGCGCCATGCAGCACGTCAGCAGCAATCGCATCAATGCCGGGCTGGCGGACCTTAAAAAAATAATCGACGACAATAACCAGAATGCCGAAGCATTGAATGCCTACGGCTACACGCTGGCCCAGCATAAAAAACAATTCGACCTGGCTTTACCCTACATCGAGAAAGCATTGAAGTTGCGGCCGGGGTCCGCCTCGACAATGGATAGTCTTGGCTGGGTCAAGTTCATGCAAAAAAAATACGAAGAAGCGCAGCAATGGCTTGAAAAAGCATGGCGCCGGTCAAAGGATGCCGAAATCGCGGCCCATCTCGGCGAGGTTTACTGGATGCGCGGCATGAAAGACGATGCCAGAAAAATATGGTCGCAGGGGCAAACGCTCGATCCTGGCTACGCGCAATGGCCGCTTATCCGGAAAAAATATTCGCCATGAAAAAAACCATCGTGCTACTTGGCTGCCTGCTGTTGGCGGCTTGTCAGTCTGCGGTCAGGCCGGTAAATGACGCGTTGAATCTGCAACGGCAAATCGAACGCGAAACTCTATTGCAGAAGCAGGCTGACTGGGGTTTTCGCGGTCGCGTCGCGATCAGCGACGGCGACCAGGCCGGTACCGTGAAGATGGTTTGGCGACAGCAAGGCGAGCAATTCGACATCGAGATATCAATGCCGATCAGCAATCAGAAATATCGGTTGCGAAAAGTCGGCAATGCAGTGCGACTTGAATCGCACGGTATCGCCGCGCTCGAAGGCAGCAGTGCTGAAGCCGTGTTGGTGCAGGCGACAGGTTGGCGTATTCCATTCGACGATATGCAACTTTGGTTGCGCGGCATGCGTTCGGATGGCGCCACGACCATTGCCTTTGGCCCTGACGGGCTGCCTGCGCAGTTTCGCGAAAACGGATGGCTGGTGGATTATCGGGCCTGGTATTCGGCAGTGACTCCGATGCCGCAGAAAGTGTTTGCCAGCACGGTCAACAACGGTAAAAACGCGAGCGTCCGTTTGCAGATCGAAAGTTGGGAAACGCAATGAGCGCCTATTCCGAAAGCGATGGCTGGAGCACTTGGTCGGCACCGGCGAAAATCAATTTGTTTTTACGAATTACCGGTCAGCGCAACGACGGCTACCATTTTCTGCAAACGGTTTTCCAGTTGCTCGATTGGGGCGACAGTCTGCATGTGAGAATGCGTGACGACGGCCGTGTGGTTCGCCTGATCGAGAATGATTACGGCGTCGAGGAATCGGATGATTTGACTGTCCGGGCCGCAAAATTGCTGCAGGAACGCGCAAAGATCCGTCGGGGGGCTGAGTTGTCGGTCACCAAGCGCATTCCGCTGGGTGGCGGGTTCGGTGGAGGCTCTTCGGATGCGGCCACTACGCTGCTGGTATTGAATCGGCTCTGGAAAGCGAACCTGGATATCGATTCGCTAGCCCAACTCGGGCTCTCGCTTGGCGCAGATGTGCCGGTTTTTATACGTGGACACAGCGCATGGGCCGAAGGTGTCGGGGAAAAATTAACGCCCATGGATTTGCCGCAGGCCGCTTATTTATTGGTGGATTCGGGGGTGAGTGTGCCGACCCGCGAACTTTTTCAAAATTTGGAATTGACTCGAAATGCGGCTCCTGTGACAATAGCGGACTTCGTTTCAGGAACAGTGCTCGGCAATGCCTTCGAGCCGGTTCTGCGGGCAAGGGAAAAGACGGTCGATAGACTGCTCGAATTTCTGTCCCAGTTCGGCACGGCATGCTTGACCGGCACCGGCGGCGGCTGTTTTGTAGGGTTTAAAGCCCTTGCAGAGGCCCAAGCCGCCCAACAATGTTTGTCGCCAGAGTTCAAATCCTGGGTCGCGAACGGCGTTAATCGCTCGGTTTTGCTCACGCAACTCGAGTGCTGGACTGAAAAACGAGACTTGTAGGGGCGTCGCCAAGCGGTTAAGGCACCAGGTTTTGATCCTGGCATTCGTAGGTTCGAATCCTTCCGCCCCTGCCATTTCAATGCATTCATCACATCGGAAGACCGCCATGAGCATGCAAAATCTGCTCGTTTTCTCAGGTAATTCAAATCTTCCGCTTGCCAAAGCCGTTTGCCGGGAACTGTCGGTGCCAATGGGCAAGGCGATGGTCGGGAAGTTTTCCGACGGTGAAGTCCAGGTTGAAATCGAGGAAAACGTCCGTCGCCAGGAAGTGTTTGTCATCCAATCGACATGCGCGCCAACTGCGGAAAATTTCATGGAGCTGCTGGTGATGGTGGATGCGCTAAAGCGCGCCTCGGCCGGCAGTGTCACCGCGGTTGTGCCGTACTTTGGCTACGCCCGCCAGGATCGACGTCCGCGCTCGGCCCGGGTGCCAATTACCGCCAAAGTGGCGGCGAAAATGTTTTCCGCAGTGGGTACCGACCGGGTTTTGACGGTGGACGTGCACGCTGACCAGATTCAGGGTTTTTTCGATATTCCGGTCGATAATGTTTACGCATCCCCGATTTTGCTCGCCGATATCTGGCGCAATCAGGGTACCGACAACATTATCGTGGTGTCGCCCGACGTGGGCGGAGTGGTGCGCGCACGCGCCATCGCCAAACGCCTCGACGATGCCGAGCTGGCCATCATCGACAAGCGTCGTCCGCGTGCCAATGTATCCACGGTGATGAACATCATCGGTGATGTCGAAGGCAAAACCTGCGTACTGGTGGACGATATCGTCGACACAGCGGGCACCTTGTGTGCAGCGGCGGCGGCACTGAAGCAGAACGGCGCCAAACGCGTAGTGGCTTATTGCACGCACGCCGTTTTGTCCGGAGCTGCAATTAACAACATCACCGGTTCGGCTCTGGACGAGCTGGTGGTGACCGATACGATTCCATTGTCCGATGCTGCCCGCGCCTGCGGCCGCATTCGACAACTGGGCGTGGCGGAATTGCTGGCCGAAACCATTCGACGCATTGCGTTGGGCGAGTCGGTCAGCACGCTGTACGTGGACTAAAATTTCTCGATGGCCGCAAGGCTGTCGAAAACCGCTCACTTGGTCGCGAGTGAGTGTTATCACCGTCGCGAGACGGTTCATTTAAAAAAGGTAGATACATCATGGCAACTCACGCAATCAATGCCAGTGCCCGCAAAGACGAAGGGAAAGGTGCGAGCCGCCGCTTACGTCACAGCGGCTTCACCCCGGCAATCGTTTACGGTGGCACGACGCCTCCTGCTTCCATCCAGTTTGACCACAATCCATTGTGGCTGGCTACCCAGAACGAGTGGTTCTACTCCTCGATTCTCGAGCTCAGCATCGATGGCAAAATGGAAAAAGTGTTGCTGCGCGATATGCAGCGTCACCCGTTCAAGCAACTCATCCTGCACCTGGATTTCCAGCGCGTCGATGAAAACACCGCAATCCGCTTCAACGTTCCGTTGCACTTCCTGAACCAGGAAAAATCCCCGGCTGGCAAGACCGCCGGTATCCTGGTGCTGCATGAGCTCAACGAAATCGAAGTGCTTTGCTTGCCACGCGATTTGCCGGAATTCGTCGAAATCGATCTGGGCGAGCTCAGCGTCGGCGACATCATCCATATGTCGGATATCAAACTGCCAAACGGCGTTTCCCTGCCTGCCCTCAAGCTTGGCAAGAAGCACGATCTGGCCGTTGTTATCGCCAAGCACGCCAAAGACGAAGCCGAAGAAATCGCGGCGCCTGCCACTGAAGTGCCTTCGACCAAGTCGGCTAAAGCCGGTGCAGCACCCGCTGCCGCCGCCAAGCCTGCTGCCAAGAAGAAGTGATGCCTCGGGTGCGCGCCTAGGCGCGCACCCCGGTTTTTATGGCAACTGGATTACGTCTTATTGTCGGCCTGGGAAATCCCGGAGCCGAACACGCCAAAACCCGGCACAACGCCGGGTTTTGGTTTATTGATGCGTTGGCGGAAAAGGCCGGCGCACGCTTTGGTCTTGAATCGAAACTGCACGGCGAGACGGCCAAGATAGAGTTGGCAGGCCGGACGATTTATCTGCTGAAGCCGGCGACCTACATGAATGCCAGCGGACGCTCGGTAATGGCGGCCTTGCGTTACTGGAAGATCGAGCCGGAGGAATGTTTGCTGGCGCATGATGAATTGGATATGCCTCCGGGTACCGCGCGTTTGAAGTTTGACGGCGGACATGGCGGCCAGAATGGCCTGCGGGACACCATGGCTTTGCTTGGGCATGGCAAGTTTCACCGGTTGCGGGTTGGCATCGGCCATCCTGGCCATAAGGACAAAGTGACGCCCTGGGTATTGGGTCGGCCAGGCAAAGATGACGAAGCGTCCATTTTTCGTGCGATAGACGATGCTATTGCGGTCATGCCGTTATGCGTTGAAGGCAATTTTCACGATGCAATGACGAAGCTTCATACCGCCAAGTCGTGAGCGGTTAGCGGTTTGTTGACGGGGATTCCGAATCAAACCTCTGACCATTCACTGCTTAACAGGAACACGAACATGGGTATCAAATGCGGCATCGTTGGGCTTCCCAACGTCGGCAAATCGACTTTATTCAATGCGCTGACCAAGGCAGGCATTGCGGCGGCCAATTTCCCGTTCTGCACCATTGACCCCAATGTCGGCGTTGTGCCGGTGCCAGATCCGCGTCTGGGTCAGCTGGCTGAAATCGTTAAACCACAGAAAACCATCCCGACCTCGGTCGAGTTCGTCGATATCGCAGGCTTGGTTGCCGGCGCGGCAAGCGGCGAGGGCTTGGGCAACAAGTTTTTGGCCCATATCCGGGAAACCGATGCTATCTGCCATGTGGTCCGTTGTTTTGAAAACACCGACATCATTCACGTCAACGGCAAGATCGACCCGCTATCGGATATTGATACCATCGACACCGAATTGGCCTTGGCTGACCTGGACTCCGTCGAAAAAGCACTGAACCGCGCCGAAAAACTGGCTAAATCCGGCGATAAGGATGCCCAGGCCCGCAAGCCAGTTCTGGCCAAAGTGCGTGAAGCACTGGATCAGGGCAAGCCTGCCCGGGTCGCCGGTCTGGATGCAGAAGAAAAAGCACTGATTCGCGATTTGTTCCTATTAACGTTGAAACCAGTCCTATATGTCGCGAACGTCCTCGAAAATGGCTTTGAAAACAATCCGTTTCTGGATGCTGTTCGTGCCCGTGCGTTGACTGAAGGTGCTGAAGTAGTGCCGGTCTCGGCGGCCATTGAAGAAGAAATGTCCCAGCTTGAAGATGCCGACCGTGCCGAATTTCTGGCTGAAATGGGGCTTGATGAGCCCGGCTTGAACCGTTTGATCCGTGGTGCTTACAAGTTGCTGGGTCTTCAGACCTACTTCACGGCGGGCGTTAAGGAAGTTCGTGCCTGGCAGGTTCGCGCTGGTTCGACTGCACCGCAGGCGGCCGCCGTCATTCATACCGATTTTGAGAAAGGCTTTATTCGTGCCGAAACCATCGCTTTTGATGATTTCATCAGATACAAGGGTGAGTCCGGAGCCCGTGACGCTGGCCGTTTGCGTCTGGAAGGCAAGGAATATCTGGTGCAGGAAGGCGATGTACTGCACTTCCGATTCAACGTTTAATCTTCGTGTTGTGAAAAAACCGTCATTTTGTCGTTGACAAAAAGAGCTTGTCCCGCCAAAATTGCGGGCTTCCTGACGGAGGGATACCCAAGCGGCCAACGGGGGCAGACTGTAAATCTGCTGTCTTACGACTTCGGTGGTTCGAATCCACCTCCCTCCACCAGTCAGTAACCAGTTTTATGCGTCATGTTCTTGAAGATTTTTGTTTTGGCAACAAATCAAAAAGTGCGGGAATAGTTCAATGGTAGAACATCAGTTTTCCAAACTGATTACGAGGGTTCGATTCCCTCTTTCCGCTCCATTTGAATAGCGCAGCCGTTTTAGTTGCAGGCTTGTACCGAGTTTTACGCTCACTTAGCTCAGTCGGTAGAGCACTTCCTTGGTAAGGAAGAGGTCGGAGGTTCGATTCCTCTAGTGAGCACCATCCGCGGTTATGCGCAAGCGTAATCATCAGTAATTGAATACATCAGGGTTTACAGCAATGTCCAAAGAAAAGTTCGCGCGCACCAAGCCGCACGTCAATGTCGGCACCATCGGCCATGTTGATCATGGTAAAACCACGCTGACCGCTGCGCTGACCAAGATTGGTGCAGAACGCTTTGGTGGTGAGTTCAAGGCGTACGACGCCATTGACGCCGCGCCGGAAGAAAAAGCCCGTGGTATCACGATTTCGACCGCCCACGTGGAATACGAATCGGCCAACCGCCATTACGCCCACGTGGATTGTCCAGGCCATGCTGACTACGTCAAGAACATGATCACCGGTGCAGCCCAGATGGACGGCGCGATTCTGGTGTGCTCGGCCGCTGACGGCCCGATGCCACAAACCCGCGAACACATCCTGCTGTCACGCCAAGTCGGCGTGCCGCACATTGTGGTCTACATGAACAAAGCCGACATGGTGGATGACGCCGAATTGTTGGAACTGGTCGAAATGGAAATTCGTGAATTGCTGAGCAAGTACGACTTCCCAGGCGACGATACCCCGATCATCACCGGTTCGGCCCGTTTGGCGCTGGAAGGCGACCAGTCGGAAATCGGCGTGCCTTCGATCATCCGTTTGGTGGATGCGCTCGATACCTATATCCCATTGCCAGAACGCGACATCGACAAAGCCTTCCTGATGCCTGTGGAAGACGTTTTCTCGATCTCCGGTCGCGGCACCGTGGTGACCGGCCGTATTGAACGCGGCATCATCAAGGTCGGCGAAGAAATCGAAATCGTCGGTATCCGTCCTACGCAAAAAACCACCGTTACCGGTGTGGAAATGTTCCGCAAGTTGCTCGACCAGGGTCAGGCAGGCGACAACGCCGGCTTGCTGCTGCGCGGCACCAAGCGTGACGACGTGGAACGCGGCCAGGTATTGGCCAAGCCAGGTTCGATCAACCCACACACGGACTTTGAAGCCGAAGTGTATGTGTTGTCGAAAGACGAAGGTGGCCGTCATACGCCGTTCTTCAAAGGTTACCGTCCGCAGTTCTATTTCCGCACGACCGACGTGACCGGCGCTTGCCAGTTGCCGGAAGGCGTGGAAATGGTGATGCCGGGTGACAACGTGAAGATGGTGGTGAGCCTGATTGCCCCGGTCGCGATGGACGAAGGTCTGCGTTTTGCTATTCGTGAAGGTGGCCGTACCGTCGGCGCCGGCGTGGTAGCCAAGATCATCAAGTAATGAAATGCCGGTCGGTTTCGGCTGACCGGATACACGGAAATGGCGGACCGGAAGCGGCCCGCCATCGCCCGTTTAGAGTAAGCCACACGCTAGTAGCTCAATTGGCAGAGTAGCGGTCTCCAAAACCGCGGGTTGGGGGTTCGAGTCCCTCCTAGCGTGCCACTAATTACGGTTTTGCATTTACGTGCAGGACAACAGCGGCGAAAGCCGATAAGAGTTGGAATGAATACGAAAGTAGAAAACGTTAATGCCGCTACCAGCGGTGCTGACCTGGCGAAATACGCAGCTGCAATTGCACTCGTGGCCGGCGGCATTTTTGCTTATACCTATTTCACACAACTGCAGTCAGTGTTGCGTGGTTTGATCGCCTTTGCCGGCATGTTGTTGGGCGCATTGGTTTTTGCGACCACTGCAAAGGGTCACGCATCACGTGATTTCTTTTCGGAAGCGTTGTTCGAGCTTCGTAAAGTCGTTTGGCCAACCAAACAGGAAGCCTGGAAGGTGACCTGGGTGGTAATGCTGGTAGTGGTGATCATCAGCCTGATTCTTTCGCTGTTCGATTTCGTTATCTCGAAACTCATCGCACTGTTACTGGGCTAAGGATTGGATCATGGCAAAACGTTGGTACGTTATTCACGCTTATTCTGGTTTTGAAAATCAGGTTGCCCGCAATCTGGAAGCCAGGATTGCCCGTGACAGCATGCAGGAAAAATTTGGACTGGTGCTGGTTCCTACCGAAGAAGTGGTGGAAATGCGTGCTGGTCAAAAACGCAAATCCGAACGCAAGTTTTTCCCCGGCTACGTGCTGGTCCAGATCGAAACCACTGAAGAAGGCGGTATTCCGCGCATTGACGACGATAGCTGGCATTTGATCAAGGAAACCCCGAAGGTGATGGGTTTCATCGGCGGTACCGCCGAGCGTCCGTTG
>Ga0208508_1000502_pt1 | contig 10667 bp, 8 predicted proteins | sample LakWasMeta1_LOW4_2_FD_183853 | JGI IMG/M metagenome (GOLD analysis project Ga0208508, IMG submission 183853) | Freshwater sediment methanotrophic microbial communities from Lake Washington under simulated oxygen tension - Sediment Metagenome... | ecosystem: Environmental > Aquatic > Freshwater >...
AGCAATGAACGCTTGCAGTTCATGGCAGGCCAATATATCGAATTTTTGCTTAAAGATGGCAAGCGCCGTGCTTTTTCACTGGCTAACGCGCCACATGCGGATAGTTTGCTGGAGCTGCATTTGCGCCTGATTCCGGGCGGTGTATTTACTGAATATGTATTTAATGAAATGCCGGATAAAGCCATTCTGCGTATCGAAGGCCCATTTGGCAGTTTTTATTATCGTGACAACTCCGATAAACCAATGATCATGGTAGCCGGCGGTACCGGATTTGCACCGATCAAAGGCATTATCGAGCACATGATACATAACAATATTAAACGTGAAGTCACGCTGTATTGGGGTGCCAAAGCAGGCGCAGATCTGTATATGCCTGAATTGCCGGAAGCGTGGGTTAAAGAATATCCGCATATCAAGTTTATTCCAGTGCTGTCGGATGCCGTAGCTGAGGATCATTGGCAGGGCAGAACCGGCTTGGTACACCAGGCCGTATTGGATGATATTGCGGATTTAAGTGCTTATGAAGTCTATTGCTGCGGCGCACCGGCCATGGTGGAGGTTGCTCATGTCAGCTTTCAGCAGGCAGGCTTGCCGGAAGATGCTTTTTATTCGGATGCTTTCAATTACGCCAAGCCGGTAACATCGCCGGCAACTGCGGTATAAATTAATCGCAGTCACGATGCAGGGCTGGCTTATTTAAATAGCAGGCCCTGTTTGTTTTTTGCTGCGACCAGCGCCTGAATCAATTTCTCCAGGTCAGTATTCTGTATCAGTTCCTGCGCCAGTTTGGCAGAGGCTTCGGCCTTTTCCAGGTCACCTTCCGCCAAGGCATGCATGCCTTCCAGCAATGCGGCATTGCCTGCTTTTAAACGCAGGGTTTCTTTTTTGCTGCGCCTTTTGAAAGGCAGCCAGCGTAAAAAGTGCACGAAGCGCAGGCAGTAATGCAACCCTAAAAAACTCAGTACGTATAAAGCCAGAAAGAAATTAAACGAAATCTGTATGCGGTAAGGTGTGCGCACAATCAGTACATAGCCTTCATTATTGCTGGCCAGCCATACCAAGCCTGCCAGCAGTAAGGGCATCAGCAGCCACCAGAGGATTCTGTGCTTGATCATGGATTATCAGTCATTTTGTTCCAGTGTCAGCTTATAGCGATTCACCGCTGCAAAACTCTCTGCGAGCTGCGGCAATTCAATGCTGATATTGTTGCTGGATAACTTGTTCAAAAGATTGAAGGCTTTGATTGTGTCCGGGTGTTTGGTATCAAAGTATTCATTCAGCCAGTTTTTAACGGTATTCAAATCTGCCTTGTAAGTCGCTTCGTCATGCTGCAGCAGGGCGATGCGTGCAGTCAGCAGCCTCAGCCTCAGGTTTTCACGTAAATAGAAGGACTGATCAACCGCCAGTAGCGGTGGTTCGGGTTTGTTAATGCGTTCTACTGTGACCAGGTTTTTGATGTCTTCCCAGATGCTGTTAACCAGCTTCTGCAGCGCGGTATCAGCTTGTGCAGGCAGTTTTTCTGCCGCAGCGTTTGCATTCAGGGTGGGCTGGCGTTCGCTGATTAAAGGCAGCTTCCCGCATAGTTCTGACAGGTGGGTCAGTTGCGAACTCATGCTGATGACATCCACTTGCGGTATTTCGCGCAGGTTCTCTATTTCGAGGCTAAGGGTTTCACGCAGCTGGATCGCACGCGGCAATTCCAGAGGTTCAAGGCGTTTATAGGCAGCCTGCAAGGCGAGCAGGGCTGATTTTACATTGCCGCTTAATTGCAGTTGCTGGCTGGCAATCGTGAGCAGTTGTTCTACCTCGGCCACAGCAGTTGATTCACGGTTTTCAGCGAGCTGGGTGTAAAGTGTTTGCAGGGCTTCCTGCTGATCGCGTGATTCTGCAAGTTTCTGTTCCAGCACGATTGTGCGCATATTGGCCTGGGTACTGCGTTCTTCAGCCTGTTTGGCAAGCGCCAGGCTTTGTTTATTGATCGCCTGGTATTGTTCCAGCTTCTGGCTCAGCGAGAGCTCAATCTCGTTAAACTTATGCCGCGTATTGAGCCATTGCCAGGCAAGTGTGGACAGGGCTGCGATAACCAGTACCACCCAGCCTATGCTCACCATGGAAGGTTTGTTCTTTAAAACAAATGGCGCCGGTGTTTCTTGTTCAGTCATGATGTTTAACAAGCTGTGATTTAACAAGTTTTGAGAGGCATTGCAGCATTGCCGCGTCTCCCGGGGCTTCGGCAACCAGTACTTTCAGACCAAGCTGCTTTGGCAGTTCAGCTATTCTCTCATGATTGACGCACAAAGTAACATGCTGCAGCCAGGTTTCGTTTTGTGCCATTTGCAGTAGGTAGCGCATGGCTTCGCTGCTGGTCACGACTACCGCATCCAGCTTGTTCTGCTGCCATTTGGTACTCAGTAACCCGGTGTCTTTTTGCGGATTGATGCGCTGATAACTTTCTGCAAAATACACATGGGCACCACGGGTTTTCAGTGTATCTGCCATCAGTTCACGTCCACCCACACCGCGGAAGATGGCGACAGTTTTGCCGGAAACATTTTGCATCTCAGGCAGCGCCAGCAGGGTTTCGCTGTCGTAGCGACCTTCGGGAATCAGCACATCATCGATATCGTACTGGCTCAGTGCATTGGCCGTCTGGTGACCGATCGCTGCAAATCTTAGTGGCTCCGGTAATTGACCATATTTTTTAAGTACGCGCGGCAAGGCAAAATCTACGGCATTCGTGCTTATAAATATGGCCAGGTCGGTAGCAGCCAATTGCATAATCTGCTGATCAAAAGCCTGATAATTCTCTAAGGCAGAAATCTCGATTAACGGAAACGCAATGGCAGTGCCGCTATGCTGTTCAATCGTCTTGCACAGGCTCTGTGCCTGGTCACTCGGCCGCGTTACCGCTATATGCAAGCCTTCGAGCAAGTGGTCAGAAGTCATGGTCAGATGAGTCAGGCAGTATTCTTATGGCAGCTGGGTCAGAGCGCCGCCAGGATATTGTCGGCACCTTGTGCAATTAACTGGTTCGCCAGTTTTTTGCCTAAAGCTTCGGCATCATTTCTGCTGCCGGTTGCGGTTTCAACCAGCATCTGTTTGCCATCCACACTGGCAACAAAACCTGTGATACGGATGTTCTCGCCTTCACATACTGCGTAAGCACCGAGCGGTACGGTGCAGCTACCGGCCAGGGTGCGGCTCATGCCACGCTCTGCTTCTACACAGACCTGCGTGTCCGCGTGGTTGAGCGGTGCAAGTATCGCAATCATATCGGCACGGCTTGCGCTGATTTCTATGCCCAGTGCGCCTTGGCCAACAGCCGGGATGCTCTGCTCCGGTGTGATGAGCTGGCGGATCCTGCTGCCCAGTTCCAGACGGATTAAACCGGCCGCCGCAAGAATAATCGCGGCATATTGCCCTTCGTCCAGTTTGCGTAAACGTGTTTGCAGATTGCCGCGCAGGGATTCGATCTTCAGGTGCGGGAAACGCGCCTGCAACTGGCTCTGGCGGCGCAGGCTCGAGGTGCCTACGATGCTGCCGGCAGGCAGGTCTTCAAGTGACGCAAAGTCGTTTGAAACAAATGCATCACGTGCGTCTTCGCGCTCACCGGTGGCCGCCAGCACAAAGCCTTCCGGCAGGTTCATAGGCACATCTTTCATGCTGTGTACGGCAAGGTCGGCACGGCCGTCAGCCAATGCGGTTTCCAGCTCTTTCACAAACAAGCCTTTACCGCCGACTTTGGCCAGGGGCGTATCCAGAATCTGGTCACCGGTTGTGGTCATGCCCAGGATAGAAACTTCCGCTTCCGGGTACAGCGCCTGCAAGCGGCTTTGAATATGGCGTGCCTGCCACATGGCAAGCGCACTTTCACGGGAAGCGATCACCAGTTTTTTCGGTGCCGGTGTATTTGAGATTGGGTTGGCGGTGTTGTTCATGCGCTAAGTACAAGCTATTAAAAGAATTTTAATTTTATCATAAGCTGTGCCATAGCCTTGGCTAAACACTCTTTTGCATAAGCTAAAGTTTAAGTCACGCGGATAAGATGTTGCTGGCGGCGGCTGACCGTGATGGTTTCCGGTACGTGTTTTAACAGCGCTACCCATTGCTTTTCCCCATGTTCATCGCTGCTGCGCTTTTCGTAGCCGAGGATATAGGCATGCGCAACCAGGCAATTGCGATGCAGGCGGATAAATAAACTGTCGAACTCCTGTTCCAGATGCGTCAGCGATTCTTCGAGCAGATACTCACGTTCTGCCGTGCGTACGGTGACATATTTAAGTTCGGCGCGCAGGTAAATGATGTCATCAACCGGGACTAACAGAATGCGGCCACGTTCTGTTATCGTGAGATGCGTTTTTCGCGGGGATAGCGGCGTGAGTGCGGCAAGCTGCTGCGGTTGCAAGGCGCGTGCTTTTTGCAGCGCTTTTTCCAGTCGCTCCAGCCTTATCGGTTTTAATAAGTAGTCCACGGCACTCATATCAAAAGCCTGGATGGCGTAGTTATCAAAAGCGGTGGTAAAAATAATTGCCGGGGGTTTTGATAACTTCTGCAAGTGCTGTGCAGCCTCGATGCCATCCATTTCCGGCATGCGTATATCCAGCAGAACGATGTCCGGCTGCAATTCATCCGCGCGCTGCAGGGCTTCTTTACCGTTTTTTGCTTCGGCAACAATATGGTTATTGCCGATATCGGTCAGCAGATCGCGTAAACGGTTGCGGGCAGGGGCTTCATCATCGGCGATTAGAATATTAAGCATGGGCGTCAATGTTTCTGTTTCTGGTGGGGCAGGACAATGTGTACTTCATATTCGCCTTTTTCCTGCTTGCTTTTGAGAGAGGCTTCAAGATCGAAGTGCAGGGTCAGGCGCTCTTTAATATTGCCAAGCGCCATTTTATTGCCATGCTGATGGTGTTTTGGCGTGCTGTAAGGGTTTCTCAGCACCAGGTGAATTTCATTCAGTTTGGTATAGATCTGAATCGTAATCGTGCCGCCGCCGGCAAGTGGTTCAATACCGTGATAAACCGCATTTTCCACCAGCGGTTGCAGTACCAGTGGCGGAATCAAAGCATCTGGCGGCATATTGTCAATTTGCCATTGAATATTCAGGCGCTCGTTCAGGCGCAGCTTCTCAAGTGCCAGATATTGCCGGCACAGGGCAATTTCCTGTGCGAGCGGCACCAGTTCGCGGTTGTCGGCCATCAGTACGCGGAACAGGTCCGCCATGTCTTCTAAAGCGGTTTCGGCCTGTTTGGGCTGGCTGCGAATAAGCGAGAGTACGGCATTGATGCTGTTAAATAAAAAGTGCGGGCGGATGCGCGCCTGCAGGGCCTGTAATCTGGCTTCGGTGACTGCCGGCGAATGGGCACGATAGCGCAGATTGAAATAATATAAAGTAAAAGCACTGATAGAAAGTGCGGAAAAAAGTATCCGCGATAATGCTGGTAAATCATCGAAAACCCATAGCTGCGCAAAGAGGCTGTATATGGCTGAAGTACAGAGGGTGACCAAGGCTAATATTGCGATTAGCCCCTGTTTGTAATTCAACTTTGTGATCAGGGGGTAGCCGCCGTAAAGTAAAAGCAGGCTGCTTAACAGCATTGGCTGCGCCAGTGCTGAAATCGTCGCAATGCGCTGGAAAAAATCCGCCAGGTCAGTGCTTAACGTAAACGCAATCAATGCCAGCGCAGTGTTCGCGATGATGAGCACGCGTAACAGGATGCCCAGATTACGTATATTGGGTAAGCGGCCGGTATTTTTCATGTTAATTTGGCGTATGGCATGCCTTGTTTAAGTCGCTGTATCTTAAAAAATATTTGTTTTGCATTATACTTACAGTATATCGTCGTTAAAGACAAAGTTTAAAGGAAACAAGGAATAAGTGCCTGCGTGAGCAAATTGCTGCGTTGCGCGGTACTCGCAGCCTCGCTGTATACCTCAACTATGGCTTCGGCCGCTACGCTTAACATCGCTTCGCGAGTTAGCCTACGCCGAAACACTGCGTTGGTTTTCTCGAGCTCTGCGTTCGGTGTGCCTTTGGCGTGTGAATAATGCGCTTCAGCGCATATATTCCACGGACACTCCCTTTACGGGAGCACTTTATCTTACTTGGCGACTTATTTCCGTGTTTCCTAAAATAGATAGGCTAAGAAATTGACAGAAAAAGTAAACTCGCTCAATAAAAAAGACACCAGTTGGTCAGGGCGTTTTAATGAACCGGTAGCCGAGCTGGTGAAAAAATATACAGCCTCTGTAGGCTTCGATTACCGCCTGGCGGCCTACGACATACAGGGGTCTATCGCACACGCGCATATGTTGAGTGAGCAGTCGATTATCTCTAAACAGGATTTCACGGCAATTGAAAAAGGGCTGCAGGAAATTGCGCAGGAAATCGAGGCCGGGCAATTTGAATGGCTGCTGGATCTGGAAGACGTGCACCTGAATATTGAAAAGCGCCTGACCGACAAAATCGGTGACGCAGGTAAGCGCTTACATACCGGCAGAAGCCGTAATGACCAGGTGGCAACCGATGTGCGCTTGTGGCTGCGTGCGACAACGGACCAAGTGGTAGCGGGCTTGCATAAATTGCAGGCCAGCCTGCTGGATCTGGCTGAAAAGCATTACGACACGGTTATGCCGGGCTTTACGCACTTGCAGGTGGCGCAGCCAGTAACATTCGGCCACCACTTGATGGCTTATTATGAGATGCTGAAACGTGACGCCGCACGTTTTGTGGATTGCAGAAAACGTATTAACCGCCTGCCGTTGGGCGCGGCTGCATTGGCCGGTACCAGCTACCCGATTGATCGTGAAATGGTTGCGAAAACCCTGGGATTTGACGGCGTATGTGAGAATTCGCTGGATGCTGTGTCAGACCGTGACTTTGCGATTGAATTTACCTTTGCCTCTTCACTGGTGATGACGCATTTATCACGTTTGTCTGAAGAGCTTATTTTGTGGAGTTCGCCGCGGTTTGCATTTATTGATATTGCCGATCGTTTCTGTACCGGTTCATCGATCATGCCGCAGAAAAAGAACCCGGACGTACCGGAACTGGTGCGCGGTAAAACCGGCCGTGTATATGGGCATTTAACCGCATTACTTACTTTGATGAAGGGCCAGCCGCTCGCCTACAACAAAGATAACCAAGAGGACAAGGAGCCGTTGTTCGATACGGCAGACACCTTGCTGGTGACGCTGGAAATCTACGCTGACATGATGCGCGGCATTACGGTGAATAAAGAAAATATGCGCCAGGCCGCCAGTGAAGGCTTTGCTACAGCGACTGACCTGGCTGATTATCTCGTGAAAAAAGGCATGCCGTTCCGCGATGCGCACGAAGTTGTAGCGCTGGCGGTGCGTCATGCGGTAGATCAGAAGGTAGATTTAAGTGACTTGCCATTGGCAACCTTGCAAAAATTCGCAGCGGATATTACTGATGATGTATATGCAGTGCTGACGCTGGAAGGGTCGTTACAAAGTCGCAACCATATTGGCGGTACAGCTCCGGCTCAGGTCAAAGCTGCTATTGCCCGGGCTAAAAAAGAAATGAGTTGAAGATGAACACTTACGCGGCAAGACAGCAATTAACATTACTGGCGCTAGCGCTGATGTTGCATGTACCGTTGTTGTCCGTCGCGGCAAGTAGCGAATCGCTATCAGCGATGGACTGGCCTTTGCAGCCTAAAGAAAGTATCCGGGATTTATCGCGGTTGATTTATCCAAAAAGCCAGTCCATGCAGCAGCGCTTTATTGCTGAAACGATCAGGCTGAACCGGGAAACGCAGCCTGAGTTACAACCGGTGACTGTTTTTGAGCAAGAGCAGCGGATTTTAATCCCCAGTATCAAGCAGCTGTCAAAAAAGAGGTAGGCTGGGGTGTGCTATGCAGTGCGCGCCGACATTGACGCATGCTCCGTATCAGAAAATTAGAATACCAGGCTTTCTTTGAGCAAAGCTTCAAATGCATTAATCGGTAAAGGCTTGCCGAACAAATATCCTTGATAGCAATAGCAGCCGTTGTCCAGCAGCAGTTGCCTTTGTTCTTCAGTCTCTACCCCCTCCGCAATCACATTCAGGTTCAAGGTCTGCGCCATCGCGATGATCGTGCGTACAATCGCCTGGTCGCTGACGTTGTTGGCAAGTTCACGCACAAAAGACTGGTCTATTTTTAATTGATAGATGGGCAGGCGTTTCAGATACTGCAATGACGAATAGCCGGTACCAAAATCATCCAGGGAGAATTTGATGCCGATATTCTGTAACGCATGCATCGTGGCGATGGTTTTATCTAACTCATTCACCAGCATGCTTTCAGTCAGTTCCAGCTTCAGCAGCATAGGGTCTATGTCATTTGTGCTGATGGCTGACTCAACCTGCGCCACAAAGTTGTTTTGCAGGAACTGTTGTGCAGTGACATTGACTGATAAAGTTAAATGTCTGGTGTGCGGTGATTTCTGCCATGCATTAAGCTGAGCGCAAGCATTGTCCAGAACCCATTTTCCAATCGGGATAATGAGCCCGGTTTCTTCCGCTAACGGGATAAAATCAAAAGGCGATACAATCCCGCGCTCGGGATGCTGCCAGCGAATCAAGACCTCAGCCCCGAGCGGGCTGCCTGTATTGTCAACCTGAATCTGATAATAGAGCACGAATTGCCGGGCAATGATGGCCTGGTTCAGTTCACGCTCAAGCGTTACATAAGCGGTAAGGCTTTCCTGCATTTTGGGGTCATAGAAACAGATGCTGTTGTTACCATTGCGTTTAGCTTGATTGCTCGCAATATCAACCTGTTTCAGCAGTTCTTCCGTGTCTTTATCGTGGTCGCTGAATACGCTGATGCCTATGCTGACAGTGTTCTGGTACGAATGTGTATTTAGTTGAAAGGGCTGGTTAAGTTTATGCTGGATTTTTCTCGCAACATGCTCGGCTTGCCCCGCTGATTCAATTGCTTTATTGCTTAAGTTCTCCAGTACCACAATAAACTCATCACTCCCGATGCGTGAAACGGTGTCTCCTTCACGGATGCACACGGTCAGCCGTTTGGCTACTTCCTGCAGCAATATGTCGCCTATTTTATGGCCAAGCGTGTCGTTGAGTGACTTGAAGTTATCAAGATCTATAAAAAGTAATGCGCCGCGCTGGCCACTGCGGGTACTGGAACTCAGGGCATGTTTAAGTCGGTCGATCAACAAGCGCCGGTTCGGTAGATTGGTAAGTGCATCATAGTTTGCAAGATGATGGATCACCTCCTGAGACCGGATGCGTTCGGTGATATCCATTCCTACAGACAAAAGAATCGTGTCACCTTTTATATCATCCTGAAGACGGGTATGCACCCAGGAAATATTGCGCGGAGACCGGTCTGCTGTGATTAACACCGACTCATGCGCATAATTATATAAATCCGTATTGGCAACCTCGGCTAGTTTTTCTTTCAGGGCAGTAAAGTCATCTTGTGACAAGTCACTGTACATGAGGTCTGCTTTGTTTTTTCCTGTCAGCGTAAGCCCAAACTGGTTAATTGATAAAATGCGTCCATCCACGTTGATGGTGGCAATAATGGCTTCAGCCTGGTTCAGCAGTTTTGTCGCAAACTCTTTTTCCCTTAACACTGAAAGGTTTTTTTCAACCACTTCATGTTCCAGAGACTCAAGTTTATTCGACAAATCCAGCGTGGATTGATCCAGCACATCCATTTCGTCCGTTAATTGATGGCGTTGCGGCTTCAAGCCGGAGCGTAATTCCTGGAATGCGCCCTGGCCAAGCAGCGGCATTGAAGAGGCGATCCGGCGCAGGCGTTTTAACGGGATACTGAGCAGAAAATAAAGTAATGAAAGTATAAGCACCGTTGCCAGCATTGCAAATACCATGATCTGCTTGCTGTTCTGCTGCACGATCGCGAGGTCAGGTGTAATATTCTCGACGACAATCAATTGCATGCCATCGGTCCAGTAGGATTGCTCAAGCTTAACCAGGCTGATTTCATAGATATTATCTGCTTCAGCATAGCGTACAGGTGCTCTTGATAGCTCTGAAAAAGAATGAGTGCCGGCGGCTCTTGTAATGAGAGGGACTAAATATTCGGGGTTGGAGGCAGCCGCAATATGCATTCCCCATAAGGATTTTTCAGTATCTCCTGCATCTGGTTTTGAGAAAACAATGGCAACGTCAGCTTTGGATGTTTTCTGGAAAGATAAAACAGAATCAGCGAGGGAGGCTCCGATCGAGAACACGCCGAAGATTTCACCTTTTTTAAGTATGGGGGCAAAGGCATAGATGCTGCACGTATAGGAGCACTCAATCAGGCCGCTCGAAGCTTCTTTGTTCAGGATAGTTTCCCAGCTGCTCTTCCATGATTTGGACTGCACGGACAGGTTGTCTTGTACATCATTGCCCCATGAGGCAACGATATGTCCATCCGGGGCATATAACTTGGCATCGTTCACGCCCATGTCAATCTGGAAGCTTGACCAGAAATTATCAAAATAACGGTAAAAAGCGGGACTGGCATATTCCATGAGGTCATTATTCAGGCTTATAAACGTCGGCAGTGTGGCGGCCAACTGGCGAACCCGCTCAACATTAAGGCTGATCAAGCCGTTAATTTGTTTGGCGTACTTGAATTGTGCTTCTTTGCGTGCCTGATCGAATTGGACCAGGAGCTGG
>Ga0208508_1000503_pt1 | contig 10665 bp, 8 predicted proteins | sample LakWasMeta1_LOW4_2_FD_183853 | JGI IMG/M metagenome (GOLD analysis project Ga0208508, IMG submission 183853) | Freshwater sediment methanotrophic microbial communities from Lake Washington under simulated oxygen tension - Sediment Metagenome... | ecosystem: Environmental > Aquatic > Freshwater >...
CCACTGATATCTGCTTAAAAGTTGGAGCGGGTGACGGGAATCGAACCCGCGTATCGAGCTTGGGAAGCTAGCGTTCTACCATTGAACTACACCCGCATAACGTGCAATTATACATTAAGGCTTATAGCATGAATGTACTTGAAGCAGCATAACCCTATACCGATGCAAAGAATTTGTGCCGCAAAAATTGAGAAGCTGAGTAAATTATAAGTTATCATTGTGCCCAACTGTAATCTTAAGTCATGACAACAGGCTACATCGGTCACTTAACGCTTTAAAGCCACTTAAACACAGATCCTATGAAGAAAAGCATTATCATTACGCTAAGCATAATGTTTTTAATACTTTCCTCTCTCAAGTTTATTGATGGATTCAACTATATATTATTAACACAAGCCTTTAGCGAAAATTCCGGGGCTAAAGAATCCCTACCTGCAGAAATAGTTAGTATAAATGCCTTAATTACCAGGGGAAATATCCCAAAGTTCAACCTCGCCGGGGTATTGAATGATGATGCACTTTTTCATCAGAGAGCTGTTGAATATAACTATCCTGCCAAGCTTGATTCAAATGCCAAAGATACTTTTGTTATTAAAGGTACGCCTGTTGATAACGGCTGCAAATTGATCAATCATCAAGATAATGTGGAGCATTATGTTTGCGAACAACTCCGCTGAAAGTAAGGCACTATGGCTAGCAACTGCACTATGCCTGACTTTTATAGTAAACCAATACCTGTGGCTACTTAATTACACTTACATTTCCAGCCTTGCGATTGGCTTATCAATTTTAACAATCTTGGTTTTCATGATTGGCGCAGCCAAGAAGAGTCCAGAAATAACCTTTGTACTACTGATTGTATGTTTTCTAGGCATCATGACGCTAGGATCGGCAACCTTTGCCTGGGATGCCAGATCAATCTGGCTATTTCATGCCAAAAGAATTTATTTTGATAACCATTTACTTGCACAACTGGATAATTACGCAGCATTCAGCCACAACGACTACCCCGCTTTACTGCCCGCGCTGAGCGCAACCTTAGCGAAAATTATCGGCCACTGGAACGAAGTCTTTCCCAAAGCGACCAATGTGCTCTTTATATTGCCGCCACTGGTGGTGATTGGCGTTGTTTTTACTCCACTGAGATATACCGTATTTTTCATAATAGCCTTATTTTTTATGGTGGGTACATTGCTTACCAATGGCTTTATGGATGGAATATTATCTTTATATATTGTTGCGTCATTAATTCTTTTATCAATCTTGTTTTTTGAATGGAAACAAAATCTTAAAATCAGCAGAGGTGTATTATCAGCTTCAGCAATGAGCCATCTGGCAGTGCTGGCAGGCATCAAAAATGAAGGCACAATGGCAGCCTTGATCATATTGTTCTGTTTACTAGCCTCATTAGCAATTGACAAGAAGCGTATAGAAATACCCAAAATATTAGTGTTGTTTCTACCGGCCTTTATGATCTCCGGAATCTGGTTACTGCTTTGCCATCAATATGGAGTTGGTAATGATGTCGCCACAAGCGGCAATTTCATCGGCACTTTGACAAATCGACTCTCCGATGCATTCAGCATACACTCAATTGCGGATGCTTTATATTACAAAAAGTGGATTGTGTTTCTACCACTTTGCCTATTTTTAATCTATTTTTTTCAAAAAAACGAAGCCTCATTTAAAACAGCCAGCTTTCTATTAAGGTTTGGTTTACTTTACTCCTTTAGCCTGTTCTTCGTTTATTTGGGCACGCCGCATGACCTGCAATGGCACTTAGCTACTTCTGCGAAAAGAACCATGCTGCCTGTATTCTTAACTTTTATGACTTGCTTTCTGGTTTTGTTTACTGAATGTGCATCAAAAAACAATAATAAAAAGTGAAGTGGGAACTCTGTCATTGATAAAACTTAAAAAAGAACATCAAGACACCAATCACTCCGAGCCCAAGAGTTCATTTTCCGATCAATCAGAACTCCAGAGGATTCACATCGACTGCCCACCGGACTTTTGCGGCTAATTTATGCGTCCTCAACTGGCCAACCAGCTGCTTAAGCAACTGATGCAAAGCCGGTCCGCTGCTTTGCCTGCATCAGCACGTAACCGCGCTCCATGCCCTTCAAGCGCTCCATCTGCGGCCTTACCGGGTCATACACCAGAACCTGATCACTCAGGCTGCGTGCCTGTGCAAACGCAAGCTGCAGAAACTGCTGTACCAGCAGATAATCGTTAGCTTCCGCACGTAAGAGGGCTGTGAACACATAAGGCGGGAACTGCATCTGCCCCCGCTCTTCCAGTAAAACATTTGCATAACTCTCATAATCCTGAACACGCAGCGCATTAAACAGTGCATGATCCGGAAACTGTGTCTGAATAATCACCTGGCCGGCTTTATCGGCACGCCCGGCACGGCCTGCCACTTGCATCAACTGTGCAAACAAGCGTTCACTGGCACGAAAATCCGGGCTATGTAAGGCGCTATCGGTATCAATCACGCCAACCAAAGTCAGGTTTGGAAAATCATGTCCTTTCGCCAGCATTTGCGTACCGACAAGAATATCAATCTCCTGGTCATGAACACGATCCAATATCTCGACCAGTGCATTTTTGCGGCTAATGCTGTCACGATCCACCCTTGCTATGCGCGCATTCGGCAGCAATTGCGCCAAGGTCTGCTCCAGCCGCTGTGTACCATGCCCGGTCGGGTGCAGGTCTGCATCACCGCAACTCGGGCACTGGTGCGGAATTCTCTGTTCATGTCCGCAATGATGGCAGCGCAGCTTTCTTTGGCCTAAATGCACGACCAATCGGCTACTGCAACGGGTGCAAGGTGCAATCCAATGGCAGGCTGCACAAAGCAGTACCGGAGAATAACCGCGGCGGTTAATAAATAACAGCGACTGCTCTTTACGCGCCAGCCTTGCTTTTAGTGCACTCATGAGTTGCGGGGTTAAGCCATGCTGTAAATTAACCTTGGTAGTATCAATACAATCAATCTGTGGCAACTGTGCCGCAGTTACCGCACGCTCTTTCAATCGCAGTAAGCCGTACTGGCTGGCCTGATTCGGATTTACCGTAGCGTTATACCAGGTCTCCAGAGCAGGGGTAGCCGACCCCAGCACCACCGGAATATTCAAACGCTTAGCCCGCACCATCGCCACATCACGGGCGTGATAACGCATGCTGTCTTGCTGCTTGTAAGAACTATCATGCTCTTCATCAATGATAATCAGCTTTAAATCAGGCAGCGGCGTAAAAATGGAAAGCCGTGTACCGATAATGATTTTTGCCGCCCCCGATTGCGCAAGCTGCCAGTGATGTAAACGCTCACTTTCGCTCAGATTGCTGTGCAAACTAACTAAAGGAAAGTCTGGCAGGCGACTCCTGAAGCGCGCTTCCAGCTGCGGCGTCAGGTTAATTTCGGGTACCAGTACCAGTACCTGGGCATCGTCATGCTGCAAAACATGCTGCAGCAAACGGATATACACTTCGGTTTTACCGCTGCCGGTAATCCCGTATAGCAACCACGCCTTAAAAACACCAGGCTCGGCGATAATTTGACGTACTGCCTGCGTCTGCTCTGCATTTAGCTGCGGTTCGGCAGCCAAGGGCATCGCCATCACGCGCTGCAATGCCGGCACTTGCTCACTGCTGGCATAACCTGAATCCACCAGCGTTTTTGCGGCTTTACGCGCAGTGGCAGAAATATCATCCAGCTCTGCTTCTATTAACTGGTTTGCCGCCTGCAATGCAGACAATACACTGCGCAGTACTTTCTGTTTTTTTGGAATCTGTTCAATATCGGCTGCACGGCCTACATCAGTCAGGCGGTACAGGAATTGTTTACGTGAAACTGCGGGGGCAATCTGGCGCAAACGTGCCGGGAGCGAAGATAGCAAGGCTTGACCAAACGGATACTGATAATAATCTGCACTGAATTTAATCAGGCTCAGTAATTCAGCGTTCAGCGGCGTTTCTTCATTAAACGCCTGCACAATAGGCTTCAGTTTTTCAATCGGCACTTCACTGGTGTCAGCAATGCCCAATACCATACCAATCTGGTTACGGCTGCCGAATGGCACTAAAACTCGCTGCCCGACCTGTACGTCATGATCTCCGCTCAAGTAATCAAACAAGCGGTCCAGCGGTACATCAAGTGCGATTTTAAGGATAGTTTGAGCCAAAATTGTTCGAATAACGTATGTTTAAAGAGAAAATGACGGCAGTAGGCTAAACCCAGATTTTACATTAGGCGATTTGTATCTACTTGAATATTAACTCGCCCAACTTGTTGGCTTAATATTGCTTATCAGTATCTGGCAAGTCCTAATGGAAAATCTGGGTTAAAATAGCGGTTTTAGCTTTTATGCAATTATTGTGAAAACACATCTTACCCAATTATTAGCAAGCGCCGCAAAAACAATCGCGCCGGACATGGCCGATTTGAACATTGTGCTGGAACGCCCGAAGTCGGCAGACCATGGTGATTTTGCCACAAATCTGGCACTTGTTCTGGCCAAGCCGCTAAAACAGAATCCGCGCGTCATTGCCACGCAGATTATCGACGCTCTGCCGGCCAGCGAATATATCGCTAAAACTGAAATCGCCGGTGCCGGTTTTATCAACTTCTTTTTAAACCCGCAATCCAAGCAGGTTGTGGTCAAAGAAGTACTCAAGGCCGGCGGACAGTACGGCCGCAACAATAATGGCAACCAGCAAAAAGTGCAGGTGGAGTTCGTCTCTGCCAACCCAACTGGCCCATTGCATGTGGGACATGGCCGCGGCGCGGCAGTCGGAGATTGTTTAGCACGCCTGCTGGACGCAAATGGCTGGGATGTAACGCGAGAGTTCTACTACAACGATGCTGGCGCACAGATTGATAATCTCACGATTTCTGTGCTGGCACGCTGCAAGGGCATTTCAACCGAACATGAAAGCTTCCCTGAAAATGGCTATCGGGGTGAATACATCAATGATATTGCTGCTGCTTTCCTGACCAAACATACCGTAGTTGCTGATGACATTGAAGTGACTGCCAGCGGCGATATCAATGATCTGGAATCCATCCGTGCTTTCAGTGTTGCCTATCTGCGCCACGAGCAGGATCTGGACTTAAAAGCATTCCAGATCGAGTTTGATGTATTTTCACTGGAAAGTGCGCTGTATAAAAACGGCAGGGTAGAAGATACCGTGCAGGCTTTGATTAAAAGTGGCCACACCTACGAAGAAAATGATGCACTGTGGCTCAAAACCACAGACTTCGGTGACGACAAAGACCGCGTGATGCGTAAAACCGATGGTGGTTATACCTACTTTGTGCCTGATGTGGCTTACCATGCGGAGAAATGGCAACGCGGCTTTGTGCGCGTCATTAATGAGCAGGGCGCTGACCATCACAGCACCATCACGCGTGTGCGTGCCGGTTTGCAGGCGCTGGACATCGGCATTCCAAAAGGCTGGCCGGATTACGTGCTGCACCAGATGGTCACCGTGATGCGCGGCGGTGAAGAGGTCAAACTCTCGAAACGTGCCGGCAGTTATGTCACCCTGCGCGACCTGATTGAAGAGGTAGGCTGCGATGCCACGCGTTATTTCCTCGCGGCGCGCCGTGCCGATTCACAGCTGGTATTTGATATTGATCTGGCACGCAGCCAGAGCAATGACAACCCAGTGTACTATATTCAATATGCGCACGCTCGTATTTGCAGTGTATTGAGCCAATGGGGCGGCGATGCTGCAACCCTGGTTTTCGCAGACCTGACACCGCTGGATAATGCGCACGAAACCGCATTGATGCAACGCCTGAGCGAATATCCTGAGATCGTTGCCAATGCTGCCACTGAGCTGGCACCGCATGCGATTGCCAACTACCTGAAAGAGCTGGCGAGCGACCTGCACAGTTATTACAATGAATATAAATTCCTGATTGATGATGAGCCGCTTAAACTAGCGCGACTGAGCTTGATTCGCGCAACGCAACAAGTGCTTAGCAATGGCCTGAATTTACTCGGCGTTGAAGCCAGACAGAAAATGTAACTTCAATTTCAATATAATGAATTAACAAATTGAATGGAAGATAAGGATTCATAGATGAGCAGAGATTACAAACCTAATCCGGAGCGTACTAAAAGACAGAGTAAAGGCAGCCCCTTTTTTTCTGGTTTATTAGTTGGATTTTTGCTGGGTGTTGCCGCGTCCCTGGCGGTAGTAATGTACATCAAGGGCGGGGAGAGCCCGTTCGCCGACCAACCCGGCACTAAAAAGCCGCTGGCTGAGAAAATTGCAGAAGACGCAAAAAAATCGGCAGATGCTGGCAATGCCGCAAATAAAACACCGGCTGATACTACAGCAGATAGCGGTGATAAAACGCGTTTCGATTTTTATACCATCCTGCCAGGCAGCGAAAGCAAGGTCACAACCGAAGAGCTCAATATTAAAGACCAGCAGCCTCAACCCGTAGTGCAGTACACTTATTACCTGCAAGTAGGGGCCTTCCAGACTGGTGAAGAAGCCGACAACATGAAAGCCAAACTTGCCTTGCAGGGGTTCGAGGCCGTAGTGCAAACTGCCACCATCCCGGATAAAGGTGTATGGCATCGTGTTCGTGTTGGTCCGCTTAACAATCTGGATGACATCAATAAAGCCAAGAATGACTTAGCCTCCAATGGCTTTAAGACTGATTTGATTAAAGTGAATAACGAAAACCAATAACCAGAAGCTGAGCCTGAGTTGCATAAATTTTGCATCAATGTGAGGAACGTTTAACCGGTTTGTCAGCCAAACGCGTAGACCATGCGTTCTTTGAGTTGCCATGTTTCAGATTTACCGAATTAAACGACAGATTCAAAACCGTACAAAATAAATAGTTCAAAAGGAAAAATTTAATGAAAAAGCTATTCGCCGCCTTAATGTTGCTAGCCTCATTCAATGTAATGGCAGCTGACCCTGAAATGGGCAAGGACTTCGATAAAACCGTACAGGCTATCCCTAACGAAAACCCTGCCAAGATCGAAGTGGTAGAACTGTTCTGGTATGGCTGCGGCCACTGCCACCACATGGAAACGCCATTAAATGCATGGGTAAAGAAACTGCCTGCAGATGTCACATTCAAACGTGTTCCTGGCTTGCCTAACGCTTCATGGGCACCCATGGCCAAGGCTTACTATGCGATGGAAACATTGGGCGTATTGCAAAAATTGCACACCCCATTATTTGACGCAATCCACAAACAAAAAAGCCTGAACCCTACCGATGAAAAAGCGGCGATTGACTGGGTAACCAAACAAAGCGGCCTGGACAAAATTAAAGTAGAAGAAGCATTCAACTCATTCTCGACCAATGCCAACCTGAAACGTGCTGCCAATGTGTTCCGTGCATCAGGCGCAACTGGCGTACCTAGCCTCGTAATCAATGGTCAGTTCATCACCTCCAGCACCATGGCCGGTAACAACGACGCCGCTTTAAAAACTGTCGATTACATCATTAGCAACATCCGCGCCGATAAAGCAAAAGCCGCAAAAAAATAAAATGCATTAAACATCAGCAAGTTCTACCTGCACAGAGCTTGAACTACTGATACCAACCCGTTTTTACCTCACTGTAAAAACGGGTTTTTTTATATCTATTCCAAAGCAAGGATTATTTGTATGAAAGTTTTTATTACAGGCGCCTCCAGCGGCATCGGCGAAGCAATTGCGCACGAGTATGCAAAAAGATATCTGACCGAAAACACGATAATAGGTCTTGCTGCCAGAAGAAGTGAGCACTTACAAAAACTGAAACATACTTTAGAAAGCAGTTACCGCGTTACATGTATCGTTTATACGCTCGATGTTAGAAATGATCAGGCACTGGCACAGGCAGCGGCAGATTTCATGCAGCAACATGGCACTCCTGATGTAGTGATTGCAAGCGCCGGCGTCAGTAGCGGTACGCTCACTGAACATCAGCAGGACATCGCAGCATTTCAGGCCGTCATCGATATTAACGTACTTGGCATGGTACACACGTTTCAGCCATTCATCAGCGCAATGCGCGAGGCAGGCGAGGGTCAACTGGTAGGCATTGCAAGCGTAGCCGGAGTACGTGGCCTGCCGGGCGCCGGAGCATATAGCGCATCGAAAGCCGCAGCTATTGCCTATCTGGAGAGCATGCGCGTGGAAATGTCACACCACAACATTGCTGTCACCACAATCGCCCCCGGCTACATCCGCACGCCGATGACCGATATCAACACCTACAAAATGCCGTTTCTGATGGATGCAGATATTGCTGCCGCCAAATTTGTGAATGCCATTGAAAACAAACGCCGCTTTGTCGTGATTCCGTGGCAGATGGGCTGGGTGGCACGATTGATGCGCTTTATTCCACCCGTATTGTGGGATTTGCTGGCGAAAAATGCGCCGCATAAGCCGCGAATTAAAGTAGAGCAATAATTTAGCCGCAGATGCACGTAGATAAAGGCGGATAAAACCACAGCTAACCTTGCCGACAAGCGCTGCTTGGTCAGTCGCTGCTATTGCAGTAAACATCTCGTGGGCAATTTGTTGCCCATCCTACTTATACTGATGCCTCATGAAACCGTCATACCGGCGGAGGCCGGTATCCAGTCAAGGTGAAATGGCAGTGAGCTTATTTAATGCACGAACTTGAGTTTCTTAGTCACTGTATGGTGTTATGTGTAGAAACTAAAATGAAATTTTTATGAAAATAGCAACAACTCTAATCATTAATTTTGTCTGGATTCCGGCCTCCGCCGGAATGACGTATTTAGAAACTTTTATCGCGTAATCGGTTTGTAGCGGATACGTTTAGGTTTCGTGCCTTTGGCGCCGGACTTGCCGCAGGTGTTTCGCGGCTTAGTTCCGGCGGACATGCCCTCACGTGCGAATAATGCACTTTAGTGCATATATTCCACGGGGAAGACCCTTGCGGTTTATTACGGGTACGGAAGGCTTTTTATCAAATGAAGCTGATGATTAACGTGTAATCGGTTTGTAGCGGATGCGTTTTGGTTTCGCGCCTTCCTCACCTAAACGTTTACGTTTATCAGCCTCATATTCCTGATAGTTGCCGTTAAAGAACGTCCATTGCGATTCCCCCTCGGCAGCCAGAATATGGGTAGCAATACGATCCAGGAACCAGCGGTCATGTGAAATCACCAGTACGCAACCGGCAAACTCAAGTAGCGCGTCTTCCAGCGCACGCAGCGTTTCGACATCCAGGTCATTTGACGGTTCATCGAGCAGCAGCACATTACCGCCAGAAATCAGTGTTTTAGCAAGATGCAAGCGACCACGTTCACCGCCGGATAACTGACCCACGATTTTCTGCTGATCGCCGCCCTTGAAATTAAAACGGCCGATATAGGCACGAGATGGCGTCTCATAGCGACCAACCGTTAAAATATCCGAGCCGCCCGAGATTTCATCAAACACGGATTTATCATTACTGAGGTCATCACGGCTTTGGTCAACATAGGCCAACTTAACGGTCTGGCCGATCTTGACTGTACCGCTATCTGGCTGCTCTTTGCCGGTAATCATTTTAAACAGGGTAGATTTACCGGCGCCGTTCGGGCCGATAATGCCGACAATTGCACCCGCAGGAATACTGAAACTCAGGTTATCAATCAGCAGGCGATCTTTAAACGCTTTGCTTACACCGTCAAACTCAATGACCTGGTCACCTAAACGCTCACCGGCAGGAATGAAAATTTCCTGTGTTTCGTTGCGTTTTTGATATTCCGCACTTGCCAGCTCTTCATAGCGGGCGATACGTGCCTTGCTCTTGGCCTGACGTGCTTTCGGGTTCTGGCGTACCCACTCCAGTTCGGTATTCAGCGCTTTACGGCGTGAAGACTCTTGGGACTCCTCCAATGCTAAACGTGCCTGCTTTTGGTCGAGCCAGCTTGAGTAGTTGCCTTTCCATGGAATACCGTGACCACGGTCCAGCTCCAGAATCCATTCAGCTGCATTATCCAGGAAGTAACGGTCATGGGTAACCGCCACCACAGTACCGGGGAATCGCACCAGAAACTGCTCCAGCCATTCCACGGATTCAGCGTCCAGATGGTTGGTAGGCTCATCCAGCAGCAGCATATCCGGTTTGGATAATAACAATTTACATAAAGCCACACGGCGTTTTTCACCACCGGACAGCGGGCCTATTTTTGCATCCCAGGCCGGCAAACGCAGTGCGTCAGCCGCTACTTCCAACTGGTGTTCAACATCGGAGCCACTGGCAGCAATGATGTTTTCATATTTGGCCTGTTCTTCCGCCAGCTTGTCAAAATCAGCATCCGGGTCTGCATAAGCCGCGTATACTTCTTCCAGTTTCTGCTTGGCTTGCATCACTTCACCCATGCCGGATTCCACTTCTTCACGTACTGTTTTCTCTGCATCCAGCTGTGGCTCCTGCGGCAGGTAACCGATAGAGATACCCGGCTGCCATTGCACTTCACCTTCAAACTCTTTATCCACACCCGCCATAATGCGCAGCACGGTAGATTTACCGGAACCATTCAAACCCAGCAAACCGATTTTGGCACCCGGGAAAAAAGACAGCGAGATGTCTTTAATGATCTGTTTTTTAGGAGGGACGATTTTGCTCACGCGGAGCATGGACATTACATACTGGGCCATAACGAAACTTTACTTGATT
>Ga0208508_1000504_pt1 | contig 10661 bp, 9 predicted proteins | sample LakWasMeta1_LOW4_2_FD_183853 | JGI IMG/M metagenome (GOLD analysis project Ga0208508, IMG submission 183853) | Freshwater sediment methanotrophic microbial communities from Lake Washington under simulated oxygen tension - Sediment Metagenome... | ecosystem: Environmental > Aquatic > Freshwater >...
GCTGTAGATTGCATTGCCGCGAGTAGACCACACCTGGCGCCAGTAATCGCGCCAGGCAAGCTGCATCAGGATACTTTCCGCAGTCAGCCCGAATTTGCCTTTAATTGCCGCAAATGTCTCATTTAAGGTCAGGCAGCCGTACCTCAGGTAAGGCGAAAGATGCGTGACTGACCCATTCAGGAAATTTCGGTTGCGGCCGTAGGCAACCGCATCCACATTATTGAGCTTACCCAGCGCCTTTGAACGCCCGCCCGCCCACTCACCTTTAAGATCGTCGCCTTTGGCGTTCGGAAATACACGCTTAACGTAATGCAGACGCTCCATGCGATCATTAGGGATAGTTAGCTTTAGTGCAGGCTTCATGGGTTTTCCTCCTACTTTCTTATCGCTAGTTTACTATTTTTTACCACCTGAACGGGTAGTGCCGGCTATTAATTTTCTAATATGCATTCCAAAATTACATGCAATAATAGCCTTGTTATCTATAGAATTAACATCAAAATCAAAATCTTGTTAAAAGGAGCAGCATGATAGAACCGATGTGGGTCTGGGGAGTATTGGGCATAGTACTGTTAGCGGCCGAAATTATGATTACCGGCACTTTATATACGCTATGGTTCAGCATCTCGGCACTATGCGTCGCCATTATGCTGTGGCTGTTTCCACACACGTCTTACGCCGTTCAGTTCACGGTTTTTGCTGTATTATCGCTGGGCTCACTAGCGATCTGGCGTCGCTATTACAAAAAAACCGATACCAACTACCGCGTTGGTCAGGCACAAGGTGAGGAAATTGGCCGTATTGGCATCGTCGTTGAGGCAACAAGCGCCACACAAAATGGCACCATACGTTTCACACAGGGCTTAATGGGCAGCAAAGAGTGGGCCGCCGTATCCGATGAACCGATAGAAGTTGGCAGCAATGCTACCGTAGTGGCGGTAGAAGGCAATTCACTGAGAATTACAAAAAATAACTAATGGGTACTTCTATAAATACATTTTTTGGGCGCATTACTGCGTTGCGCGGTACTCGGAACCTCGCTGTATACCGCATACTATCTCGGTTCCTGTGTTCCGTGCGCCTTGTACTGCATCCCAAACTATGCATTTATAGAAGCACCCTAATGAATAACAAAATGAAGGAGTAGAAATGACAGAATTTAGCTTTGTACTGATATTTTTAGTAATTGTCGCCATCTTTAAAGGTGTGCGCATTGTGCCGCAGGGCGAAGAGTGGGTGGTTGAGCGCCTGGGTAAGTTTGCCGGTGTACTCACACCCGGCCTGCACGTCATTAACCCTATTTTCACTAAAGTAAGCTACAAGGTCACAACCAAAGACATTATTCTGGATGTGCCGGAGCAAGAAGTGATTACGCGTGACAACGCAGTGATTCTGGCCAATGCAGTTGCCTTCATTAAAGTCACTAAAATCGACCGCGCTGTTTACGGCATCGAGAACTTCCGCGAAGCGATGCGCAATATGGTGCAGACCAGCCTGCGTTCGATTATTGGCGGTATGGATTTAAACCAGGCACTGACTTCACGTGACCGCATTAAAGCCGAGCTGAAATCTGCCATTGCCGATGAAGCGCTGGATTGGGGCCTGACTGTAAAATCAGTGGAAATTCAGGACATCAAGCCTTCACACAACATGCAGGAAGCAATGGAAAGACAAGCTGCTGCCGAGCGTGAACGCGTGGCCGTGGTAACAGAAGCGGAAGGCGCGAAACAATCGCTGATCCTGAACGCAGAAGCGCGCCTGGAAGCGGCGCGTAAAGATGCGGAAGCGCAGATGGTGGCAGCGAAAGCCTCAGCCGAATCGATTAAATTCATCACTGAAGCCGTTAAGGAAAACAACTCATCTGCAATGTTCCTGCTCGGTGATCGCTACATTACCGCGTTGCAAAGTATGTCAGCTTCTGAAAACAGCAAAATTGTGGTGATGCCGGGTGACCTGGTAGGTGCAGTTAAATCCTTGGTTGGCGGTAAATAACCTAATTCCTTCCCCTTTTTAGGGGGAAGGCTAGGATGGGGGTGTGAAATCACCATCATATGTTAAGAGTTTCCCCAAACATCAAAACCAATTCACGCAAATTACGCAGTGAACTGACCGAAGCTGAAACACATTTATGGCAACGGTTAAGAGCGCGCCAAATATATGGTAAAAAGTTTAGGCGGCAACATCCGGTTGGAAAATACATACTGGACTTTGCATGTATTGAAGCAAAGCTGGCAATTGAAGTTGATGGCGGCCAGCACAATGAATTGCAAAACCATGATGACCAACGCACCGCATGGCTTGAGATGCAAGGATGGAAAGTATTACGTTTTTGGAATAACGAAGTATTGCAGAATGTTGAGGGAGTGCTTGAGGAAATAATTAACGCACTAACTGTTAGTGACGTTATACCCCCATCCTAACCTTCCCCCTACTAAGGGGAAGGAATCCTATTCACGACACACGACACAAGCCGGGTCTTTACTCAGCTTGATTGTGCGCCACTCCATGGCAAGTGCATCCAGCAGTAACAGACGCCCTTGCAGGCTCTCGCCGATATCCATCAGTAATTTCAAGGCCTCTGCTGCCTGACAGGTACCTATCATGCCGACAAGCGGCGCGAACACGCCGTTGGTCGCGCAGCGCAGCTCGGTATCTTCTCCGTTATCAGGAAACAGGCAGTGGTAGCATGGGCTCAGGATCGAGCGCATATCGTATACCGTGACCTGCCCTTCAAAACCGATAGCAGCGCCTGAAACCAGCGGCTTTTTCAAATCGACACACAGCTTATTCAAGGTGTAGCGCGTAGCAAAGTTATCACTGCAGTCCAGCACCACATCCGCCTGTGCAATCAGCCTTGCGAAATCGGCTTCGGTAGATTTTTCACAAACGGTATTGATCTGCGCTTCCGGGTTGATTTGCAGCAGCGTCTTCTGCGCTGATATCGCTTTATTAATACCGACAGCAGCCGTTGTATGCACAATCTGGCGCTGCAGATTGGTTAAATCCACATCATCAAAATCACAGATCGTAATCGTACCCACGCCAGCAGCGGCAAGGTACAAAGCTGCCGGGGAACCTAAACCACCGGCGCCGACTACCAATGCATGGCTATTGACGAGCTTATCCTGACCCTCATAGCCTATCTGCGGCAAAAGGATATGGCGGCTGTATCGAAGGAGTTGGTTATCGTTCATAAAAACTAAGGTAATTGTCCTGCCGCAACCATGCGGTTCATAAGAATATTCGCTGATATCCAGTTAACGCTATCATCAAATTCGTTAGCCGAACCTTGCGGTGTGGGGGTGTGGCTTATAAAGGTGTTATTTGAATTAGTATTTTCCGTCTCATCAACCCCTGCCGGTGCCTGCATCTGGTTATCGGGCGAGGCCTGCACAGTATTAATCCCGCCAAAACCATTGGGCCCGTGAGAAGCAACCACTGCTACGGCGTTCATGGCAAGGGTGCCGGTATCACTGTTAATGCGAATATCTCCTGTTTCTGAGAGCCCGAAAAAAACAGTATTATTGGTAAAATCCGTGCTCACCCGATACCTGATATATCGACCCCATGCATCCTGCCCCCGAACACCTAAAAGCTGCCAGGGCAAAACCCCTTCCAGCACTGCGCATTGGGAAGCGTTACGAGCACCTTCTGCACCTGTAGGAACGGCACTGACATCTGGACATGGCAGAAACTTATTGGCCAGAGCGTATCCGATCAGGGCTTCTTTGGCTTCTTCCAATATGGCTTCGGTTTCCTGGGTTCGCCTCAACTCGACCTGGGCACTCAATGGGCTTAACAAACCAGCAATCAGCAATCCAAAAATCACCAAAACCATCGCCAACTCTACCAGGGTAAATCCACGCTGCTTCCGGCAACACTTATCTGTTTTCATATTTATGGCGCTGAACAAGTCACTACATTCGCATTGGCTTCACAAGAAAAGCTTCCAAAGGCATCTGCCAAGGTGACTTTAATATGAGTAGCCGTTATATATTGGTAAGTCGTCATTGCAAACCATCCGTTATTTGTGAGCCATGTCCCTAGCGTTGGGTAGGTTAAATCCACTGCAGCATCATTATATGGCACAAATCCTGTCGCCAGCGTACAGTCTGCGTTGCCATTCACAGTCTTTGCCGGGCATGGATAATCATGATGCGGTGCACTTGGTGGGTATTGATAATATCGGAACAAGCCGCCTGGCACGTCAACATTACCCACTATTTCCCGAACGATACGCTTTTTTAGCGCAGAGTAAAATTCTTTGGCAGTGATATAAACCAACTGATCGTTAAAATCATTGTCGGCCTTACCTAGTTTAAATGTGTAATTATCGCCAGAGACATTCCCCGTTGCGTTATTTACGGCACCTCTGGCATCCAGGTAGTTACCGGCTAAAGAATCGCCCGGACAGTAATCGCTGGCTTCCCCGCTCCGGCTTTGGCCATTGACCGGACTATTGGGCGCGATGATAACCGCAATGACCGGGTTAACATTTCCCAATGGGGCTTCATTATCATTCACCAGGGTTATCGTACCGGGAGTATTGCTATTGATTGGATTTAGCTTCCTGTTGGCAACCGTCATCTGGTTTCGAAACTCAGGAGACAATGCATACCAGAGGCATTCACCGTAGCTGTCTTTCAGCATCGGAACCCCTAGCTGCTTCCATGGCAGCCGCCCGATAAATGCTTTACAGCTATTACCGCTGGTGTCGGCGCTACCGTCATTCTTATCTTCATAATCAGTGCATGGCAGCGTGCCGGGCTTGGCATCATTTGTTAATGCATAACCGATCAGCGCGGCTTTTGCTTCTGCCAATGCCGAGGCGCTTGTTTTGTCACGCTCGATTTTGACAGTGCTGCCATTCAACCCTGAAAACAACGCTGCTGTAGCAATCAGCAAAAAAACCAGCATCAATATGATTAATGCACTGCCTTGCTGAACAGAAAAGCTGGCGCATCGGCTCTTAATCACCAGCCGTCCCCGTCGCTTGCAGGTTCAGATGTTTTTCTTTCTCCAGCAGCCTAAGCTCACGAACCCGGTTGGTATCAGGCTCGTACACCTGCCCGGCCTTCAGTTGCAGGCGCTTGCCAGTTGCCGGCACTCTCACGCCCAGACTATCTGAACCAGGCCTGGCTGAATCTTTCTGCTGACTCAGGCGGCCGATCTCAACATTATCCTGGGCGCTGTTTTCCTGCACCGGCTTATTATTGACCCATAATGTCGTTGACCCGTCACTGCGCTTGACATAACCCTGCAGCGTGATCGGTTCCTGCAGCTCATTGGCTGCGGGTTCCGATGGTATGTTCTTCTGTGGCGTTACCACAATCAGCTTCTGGTTCTGACGCAGGATATCCAGCCTTTTACGCTCACCGGGGCTACTGAATAAGCGGCCAAAATCATCCGGAGCAGCCTGTGCAGAAGTGAGGCCGGCCAGAGAAACCAGCAGCAAGATAGATAATCCAGACAGTTTATTCATATCGTCAGTGACCGATTCAAGGTGCCGGGGTTACGTAAGAAGAAGCCGGCTCGCGCAGTGTGAGCCAATCCAGCTCGCACTGCGCATGCAGGTTCGCAACGAGCTGATTACTTAACTGGCTACCCGTATTAAGCCTGATGATTTCGCAGTCGCGCAGAATGAGCGGAGCGGCATTCCTGTTGTTCAATGCTTCCGTTAACTGCAGCAGATCACCTTCATGCAGCATATCCAGATCAAGTTTCATGATCGAGCGATTCAATGTAAATCCACCCAGGTTAGCGGCAAATGCCGGCATGTATTTTTCTTGAGGATTAATACTGTATTTAATACCAAAGAGTTTCTGGGTTTTGTGCTGTTCGCGTAAATGCTCCACCCATTCTATACGCTGCTCCTCTCCCACAAAACCTTTGCTGATGAGCGTCTGGTACTTGGGCAAATACTCAGCAATCATCTCTTTTTCTGCACCTGACAACTGATAGCGCTGACGTGCCGCATTCAGCATATTTTGCTGTTTTTGCAGCGCAAGCTCCTGGTTTTTACTGAAATAGCTGGCAAATCCGAACAGCAGAATCCCCACAACAATCACCGCGCCCAGTGTGAGTAAAGGTGCCTGTAGTTTCTGCCAATCCTGTTTTTCTAGATTCATGGCTATTTCACCCCGCCTGCATCAGATAGCTGGTCAACAGGTTTGAGTATTACTTTCAATTTAAAATATGCCGGCGGCTTTTGTGCAGACTGCTCATCGGCAGTACTGCCCTGAAGATCAGCAAAAGAGCTTACGTTCACGGGTTCCTGCAATATTTCTACTGCGGCGACCCTGGCATCTGCTTTTATGTTTGCAGCATAACTGTTCACGGTATTCAGTGCAGCACGATAATCTCCGCTGAAACCGGCAATCTCAGCCGTCACAAAGCCAACCTCATAAAGTGCCGTAGCATCTGCCGGTAACGCCACACCTGCATTTGCCTGAACATTATTTGCTGCAGGCGATGCCGATACCGGCATGGATTTGTCATCATCTTTCACATTGCCATCACTGCTTAACATCCAGCGCAGCCTATCCAGCTGCACGTTATTCAAGGCATCCTGACTGGATGGCTCAAGTGCAGCACTCAGCACCTGCATCATGCGGCGCGGCGACTTCGGGTAAGCTGCGATCCGCTTATCGAGCTCAACAGCAATCTGTAAATCATTGGCGCTGATAGACGTGACCGGGTAACTTTTAGCCACGTCACTATAACGATGCTCCTGTACTACCGTGTCTTGTACCGCCTGATTGTAAGCTGTTTGGTTACTCAACCCCTGCACAAACACCCATGCAGATGCAAACACGCCCAGAACACCCGCCACTACCGTTCCAATCCTGATTGCGTGCCTGAGTTGCCTGAACCGGAAGCCTTTTGTAAGCTTTTCAGGTGCAAGGTTATCAACCAGATTGCCATTCGCCAGCAACTGCATATGCAGCAGTTCCGGCATATCCTGCAGCATATCCAGAGGCAGGCCCAGGCCCTTTGCCATTTCTGAAGTATTGATATCCAGGCAATCCAGCCCCTGCTCCTGGCTGATGGCCTTTGAAATTTGCTGTGTAGCGCCATCGGCACTTACCAGCGCCAGGCTCATACGCGTTTCCAGAGAAATGAAACGCTTGCTCATCAGATAAAGCCGTGTTTTTTCAGTTTCTGCCAGATAAAAGTAGGCCAGCTTACTGGCTTCATCCGGTACATTCGGCACCAGACGGCTCATGCTTAAGCGCCCGTTATAAAAATAAGTCTGGCGCAGGCCGGATGACAGCCGCTCGCACAGCAGGATGTCGGGGGCTGTCAGTTTGAACTGCTTTATCAGCAGCTTGCTTAACATCGGCAGTAGGTAAATGCCCACCAGCTGCGCATCCACCCGCTGAATCACGTTTATCCAGTCCTCGATAAACTCATCATTATTCAAGGCAACAAACAGGTAATGATCATCTTTACGCTTGTCTTTATCCCTGCTGACAAAGTGTGCGGTGCGGTAATACAGGCCGCGGTAGAACTGATTCAGTTTACGGGTGATGAGCTCGCGCTTGGCGGCCCCCGAGGTATGCGGCAGGCTCTCCAGCCTGTAATCCTCTTCCACTGCATCTACAATCAGATAGACCGGTGTGGATTGATGCTGTTGCAAGAAACCGGCAAACGCAGCATGCCCGTCTTCGTGGTTGATAAACTTCTGGCAGCCCTGCAGCTTGCCTGCATACCAGATCCCGGCCAGTAAGTTATCGGCCGTGGCACAAAGCACTATTTTATTTAAATTACCTTTGATCATGATCTGGTCAGTTGTCTAAATCTTAAGCTTGCTGAATGAATCGTAAACCGGCCCCAGCACTGAGATCATAATAAAGGCGAGTATAGCGCCCAATATCACGGTTAGCGCAGGTTCTATCATTTTCAGCATTTTCTGCATGGAGTCATTCACATCGCGGTCATAAAAATAACTGATGTTGAGTAAGGATTTATCCAGAGCCCCCGTATTCTCGCCAACCTTGATCATACGGACCACCAATTGCGGAAATAGCCCTGCATTACGAAAACTCTCGCTCATGGAATCCCCGGAACTGATCTGTGCATGTACGCGCGTGAGTGCATCGGCCACCACGCGGTTGCCTACAATGTTTTCACAGATCTTGATGGCATCCAGGATCGGAATCCCGGTTTGGTACATCAGTGCGAAATAACGCGCAAAACGCGCCATGATGATCTTATGCAGAATCGGGCCGGTTACCGGCAGGCCCAGCTTGAATAGATCATAACGATAGCGTGCAACCGGGTTGGACCTGATTACAGCGACCAGCCCCACCACAATTAAAATCGGCAACCCGATAATCAGCCACCAGTAATCCACAAATGCATTGGAAATAGCGATCAGCACTCTAGTGTTCAAAGGCAGCTCCTGCCCCATATTACGCAAGAATGTCACCATCTGCGGTACAAGATAGGTCATTAAAAATACCACAGCGGACAACACGACAACCGCCACAAAAGCCGGATAGGCCAACAGTTTTTTTGTCTGCGACATCAGCTCATCTTGCCAGCGGATGGTATTGAACAGGTTATTCAATACAACCGGCAGCTGGCCTGTGTGCTCACCTGCCGCAATCAAGCTTACAAATACCTGGCTAAATACACTCGGATGCTGTGCCAGTGCCTCTGAAAGCATTTTGCCGCCTTCCACCTCCGAGCTGACCGCACCTAATACTTTCTGGAAAAAAAGGTTGCTGCTGCTTTCGCGCAAATCATTTAAACATTCCAGCAGCGGCACACCCGCACTGGTGAGTTGCTCAAGCTGGAAGCAGAACATGACCAGATCCTGATTACTGACATGGCTGCTGTTAAACAGGTTTGCAGATTTTGCAATGGGGCGATAGGTAATTAAGTCCAGCCCCATCCGCGAAAGGCGGATCTCCAGATCCACTTCATTAATCGCATCAAGCTGCCCCATGGCCGGGCGCCCTAGCTTATCAACCGATTTATAACTGAATGAAGGCATAGGCAGGTTCTATAGATCAGGCTCGTATGCGGCTGGTTAAATCAATCACGCGCATGACTTCCGTTACGCTGGTATGGCCTTCCAGAATACGGCGTACGCCATCTTCCGCCAATGTTGCAAAGCCCTTGTCGAACGCCATTCTCTGGAGCTCATCCAGGTGTGCCCGACGTGAAATCAATGCATCCATATCACTATCAATACGCAGCAGCTCAATGATTGCCATACGGCCGCGATAGCCGTTGAGGCTACAGTGCCCGCAGCCTTTCGCCCTGAAAATCTGGGGCTTATTATCCGGCTTCAGACGCAGAATCTTACGCTCGAACTCGTCCGGCACATACGCTTCCTTACAGTGCGGACACAGCACCCGCACCAGGCGCTGCGCCACCACGCCGATGATATTGCCTGCCATGATGTCGGGCAGGATACCGATATCCGTCAGGCGCGGAAACACGCCCAGAGCCGAATTGGTGTGTAGCGTGCTGAATACCTGATGCCCGGTCATCGCCGCACGGAAAGCCATACTGGCGGTATCTTCATCACGGATCTCGCCAACCAGGATGATGTCCGGGTCTTGCCGCATAATCGAGCGTATGCCGTTGGCAAAATCGATCTTGTTCACTTCAGCCACCGAAGTCTGGCGCATCATCGTTACCGGATATTCCACCGGGTCTTCCAGTGTCATGATGTTCACTGCGGTCGTATTCTGGCTGGATAACAGCGAGTAAAGCGTTGTAGTCTTACCGCTGCCGGTCGGACCGGTTACGATCAGAATGCCTTCAGGGCGCGTCATCATGAGGCGCAGTTCATCCAGCGTATCTTCGCGCAAACCCATGCGTTCCATCGGGATAATCGATTTTTCGCGATCCAGCACGCGCAGTACGATATTCTCACCATGTATCGTCGGGTGCGTCGAGACCCGGAAATCAATCGGCCGGCCGCATAAGTTCATGTTCAGTCGGCCATCCTGCGGCGCTCTTGTTTCTGCAATATCAAGCCCGCTCACTACTTTAAGCCTGACAGCGACACCACCCCAATAGCTTTTGTGCAGGCTGCGAATCTGCTGCAGTACGCCATCAATGCGGTAGCGTATACGTAAAAATGCATGTTCCGGTTCGAAATGGATATCCGAGGCGCCACGCTTTACGGCATCCATTAACAGCGAGCCGACCAGCCGTACCACAGGCTGCGTATACTCATTGCCTGCCGCGCTCAAACTCTGGTAATCAATTTCACCGGTCTCAATCTCGCGCAAAATACCGTCAACGGACAGCTCATAACCATAGAACTGGTCAATAAACTCTTCAAGCTGCGCCTCTGCCGCAAGCACCGGCTTAAGCTGAATCTTGCCCCCCAGCATCGCGCGCAGCTGATCCAGAGCAACCACGTTGAACAAGTCAGCCATCGCGACGACCATCACGCCGCTCGCTTGTTCATAGGCGACCGGTAGCAGATGATAACGGCGTGAAAAATCCTGCGGTACCATTTGCAAAGCCTCGATATCCGCGACTACGGTCGACAAATCGATACTTTCGGTGCCGATAGTGCTTGCGAGCGTATCGCGCACCATGGCTTCAGTAACAAAGCCCAGCCGTACCAGCAAGCGCCCCAGGGGCAAGTCATTATGCTCCTGCTCAATCAACGCGATTCGCAGCTGGTCATT
>Ga0208508_1000505_pt1 | contig 10655 bp, 4 predicted proteins | sample LakWasMeta1_LOW4_2_FD_183853 | JGI IMG/M metagenome (GOLD analysis project Ga0208508, IMG submission 183853) | Freshwater sediment methanotrophic microbial communities from Lake Washington under simulated oxygen tension - Sediment Metagenome... | ecosystem: Environmental > Aquatic > Freshwater >...
CATCTTGTGCCGGATACCCACAGCGTTCACGATCCTAAGTTACAAGTGATCGTACATCATCATTGCAAAGCCTACGATGACGGCACCTTTGTCTGCATGATGTTTCCTACCGGCATGAAGGATCAAGACAAACCCATCGGCTTTGAATACATCATCACTACCGCGCAATTCAACACCTTGCCGGAAGCTGAGAAAAAATATTGGCATTATCACAAGATCGAAGTGGCCAGAGCGCATGCCACCTTCCCGGATTTAACTCAAGAAGAAGCCGCCAAAATTTTGCCTGCCGTCCATGAAACCTATGGAAAGGTGATGTATTTTCAAAAACCGGAAGATAAATACCCACTAGGCGAACCTTACGTAGTCATTGTTCAGCAAATGCCTGAACAACACTAATTACTCATTGCCTCCTAAAGTGTGCATCTTCAGCCATGCACATCTTGTTTAAGCCAGAGGGCGCAGATTTTCACAATCTCTCCTCTGGCGCTTTTTTTGGAGCGACCATGCGACATTTACTTACCTTATTAATTGGCTTAAGTTTTTCGGGGGTTACATGGGCCGATTCCACCCTTGGCCTACCTGCGTTGGTTATCCCCGCCGATAATCCGCAAACCACTGAAAAAATTACCTTAGGCCGCTTACTTTTTAACGATAAACGTTTGAGCGCTGATGGCTCAATCAGTTGCGCCAGTTGCCATCAAGCTGGCAAAGCCTTTACCGACGGCTTAACGGTAGCAAAAGGCGTTGCCGGACAAACCGGCACCCGCAACACGCCATCGGTGATAAATGCGGCGTTTTATCAAACCCAGTTTCTGGATGGCCGCGAACAGGGTCTGGAAGCCCAAGCACTCGGGCCGATGGTTAATCCGGTTGAACACGGACTAAAAGATCACCAAGCCATTATCGACATCGTTCGTAAGGATCCCAATTACCTTAGCTTGATGACTCGGGTGTTTAACATCCCGCCCCAAGAATTAACCATTGATTATGTCGGCAAAGCCATTGCCAGTTTTGAGCGCACCCTGATTGCTGGGGATTCGCCGTTCGATCGTTATTACTTTGGTATGGAGCCATCGGCAATCTCTGAAAGCGCCGCGCGCGGCTCACGTGTTTTTAGACGTAAAGGCAATTGCGCCGTCTGTCATGAACTATCGATAAACAATGCGTTGTTCACTGACAATCGTTTTTATAATATCGGTGTTGGTTATAAACAACTGGAGCCGGTGATTGAAGAATGGATGGCGGTAATTGGGCGGGGAGAACAGCCTAAACTATCCGATTGGTCTGATGTTCAGCGATCTGAATTAGGTCGCTACGCGGTCACCAAAATGCCTGCCGACATCGGGCAATTTAAAACACCGACACTGCGCAATGTTGCCTTGACTGCACCTTATATGCATGATGGCAGCATTAAAACCCTAGAAGAAGTGATTGAACATTACGACAAAGGTGGTGAAAACAGCCGCTTTGTCGATGCCAAGGTATTTCCTTTGCATTTAACCCCACAGGAAAAAGCCGACTTACTGGCATTCTTACAGTCGCTAACCAGCGTCCAATACACTCAACCTACCGCGAGGCCGGCTCATGAATAAAGCTATTTTCTTCATCGTCACATTTTTTGTAACCAGCGCATTTGCCAATGAAGTTGATGATCGTAAAACGCTGACATTGACAGCCCCACAACGGCATCATGTGCTGACCGAAATGCGCGAGTTATTAGCGGGTACACAAAATATTTTAGCGGCACTTGCCAAAGACGATATGGCGGCGGTCGCTGAATATTCGCGTGCATTGGGATTTGATATGAAGCACAAAGCCGAAAATCCGCTTCATGAGGTATTGCCTAAAGAATTCATGCAGTTAGGCATGTCTATGCATAAAGACTTTGACCTGATAGCCGCTGATGCAGAATCCTTAAAAGATCCTAAACACACCTTGCAGCAAATGAGCGACACGATGGGTAAATGCACCGCCTGCCATGCGTCATATCAAATAGTCGGCAACGTAACACAAGCGACTGAGGCGCGGCTTGATGAAGTCGCACAACGCGGCAGCCATGTGATGCCTTTTAATTTAGAACAAACGACGCATATTTTTTCCAAAACCGATCAAGGCGGTGTGCAGCAAGTTATCGTTAAAGACAAAGCCAATAGCGGGCAAATTAAACTGATACGTGAGCATCTATCGAAAATCTCCCATGAATTTATACAAGGCGATTTTTCCAACCCCGCGAAAATCCACGGCGACACCATGCCGGGCTTGGCTGAATTAAAAAAAGCCAAACAGGGGGATATTAAAATTGACTATAAAGAACTGGCTGATGGCGGCCAAATTACCTATTCGACTGACCAGCCAGCGCTGATTTCAGCCATTCACCAGTGGTTCGATGCCCAATTATCGGATCACGCCCGCCATGCCAGGGCATGCAGGTCATTCCATGCACAAACACTGATTTGATATGAACCACCAAGCCATTGGGATCAACTCATTAAATTTATTCATACCGCTGTTGTTAGTATTGCCGCTAGCGGGTTAGTTATCAAAGCAACCAATCAGCCAGTTCTTGATCTAGGTCGGTACCAATCGCCCGAACAAATCAAAGCTATTAATAATATTGGAGGCAATAACGCCAGGCATTTTGCCCCAAAGACGACCGGACTATCGCAGACAATTAACTGTGCAGATCAGTGATGTAGTAACAAACGTTAGATGGGCAGCTTTAATAAACGCAAGAGATGGTGACCTTTTAATCAAAGGTGATTGCGAAATCGTCTTGTGGGTTATAGGCCATCATTTCTTTTCAGTTCATTATCTCAATGGGCTCGCTATACTGTTGGCTTTGTTACTAACCGCTCAGAAAGATCACGATGGCTCGCAGAATAACTTGGTTACACCTCTCAGATCTTCATGCTCGCACCCGGGACGGCTGGGACTCCCAACAGATTACCAGCTCTCTCGTCCGTGATCTAAAAACCATGCAGAAAGATCATGGTCTTCGTCCTGACTTTATTTTCTTTACCGGAGATTTAGCCTACGGAGCTGTTAACGGCGAGAACATGGATGACCAATATCAGTTGGTTCGTAATTTCTTAGATGCTGTCCGTAAAGCTTTCGACCCAGAGATTCCGATTCGTGATCTGTACTTAGTGCCGGGAAATCATGATGTAGACCGAGATGAAATACTTCCAGAACAAACGGAGTGGCTGCGACACCACGACCGAAAACTGGGCGACATTATTTCAGCGATGCGAGATGGAAAAAAGCAATGGCGAACCTGGATGGACAGGCTGCAAAATTACCGGAGATTTCTTACCAGCTATGGGCTACAGCACCTCGCACCCGACGATCCACACCTCATCTGGGCTGATGCCCGTCAAATACATGGAATTCGAGTAGGAGTCACTGGACTGAATTCAGCGTGGTCATGCGCAGGTAATGAAGACAAAGCAAAACTCTGGTTCGGTACTGATTGGCAGATCACTCAGGCAAAACAACTTATGGGGCAAGTCGATTTTGCCTTTGTTCTTCTCCATCATCCAGGAAACTGGTTCACGGCTCATGAAGATCCCGCTCTTATGCGCCGTCTGCGCCAGGAGTTTGAGATAGTTCTGCATGGTCACGAACATCAAGAATGGGTCGAAGCCAACAGTGAAGGCCATCTCGTGCTTTCGGCCGGTGCCTGCTACGAATCCTCATGGATGGCTAACGGTTACAACTTTGGTTATATCGACCTCGACCAGCGAGAAGGTGGCGTTCGTTTGCGGCAATGGGATTATATTGGCCGTGGCTGGGTGCAGCAGAATATTGCTAACAAGACTGCAAATGGCCTTTGGTCTTTACAGAACCTTGCATGGCTCGACAGTTCGAACAACGAAAAAACTGACAGTTCAGCAGAAGCTATTTCAAGTACAGATGACTCTTTGACAAGAACCGACGATTCAGCAGAAGAAAACTTCACTCACCGCTACTGTAACCATGTAGTCAAACAGCATGATGTGTTGGAATTATTCGGCTGCGACATTCCTCGCGAACTTCAGAGTCATCAACTTTCTGTTGCTTACGTTTCGCTCAATCTTGCACCAGAAGATTCGGATGAAACTTTGACTTCTGTACCCTGTAGCCAAACTCCATCGAAAAAACTGGCGGAATCAAAAGATGATGAGGTATCGCAAGAAATTATTGAGGATACCAGCGCCGCAATTGATCGCGTTCTCGATAAAGTTTCGGCGGGAACTGGCCGTTTACTTATTAACGGCCCCGCCGGAGCAGGAAAGAGTACATTACTGCGCTGGTGCGCAATCTATGCAGCACAACAAATGCTCAATACCCCGTCAGGTTCCGCCCAAGCATTTGCAATCTCCAATACCCCAAAGAGTCTAAGTAACGCTAATCACCTAAATAATGTATGGCAAGGGATTTCTGGCGCTTGGCGTCAAAAAATACCCTTTCTTATCCGCCTGCGCGACTGTCCGGCGGGGCGGCTGCCGGCAGCCAAGGAATTGCCAGGCTTTTTAGCCAAACATTTACCTTCAGCACCATCGAACTGGATGACCAACGTACTCGATTCCGGACAAGCTTTGGTTCTGTTCGACGGGGTGGATGAAATTCATCAAGACCAACGTTCCCAATTGGCGGATGAAATCGGCGAATTAATTCGCACTTATCCCGATTGCATTTATGTTGTTACTACACGCCCTGGTGCAGTCGAGCCCGGCTGGCTGGCGCGCTTGAATTTTACCGAAGCCCGTGTGGAGCCGATGGGACGTCAGGATAGAGAAGAATTCATCGATAAATGGTACCGCTCAGCCGCACTTGAATTGAAAAAACGCCCCAGGCCCGGTGAAGATCTTACGAAAACAGCTTCCCGACTAAAAGTTGAGTTGGCTGAACAGCCGGAACTTGGCCTGCTGGCTACGAATCCTCTGCTTTGTGCAATGATTTGCGCCCTGTATCGGGAGCGTCAAGAAAAACTGCCGGAAACACCTGCAGAATTATCCGAAGCTCTCTGTCATATGCTACTGCATCGCAGAGAACGAGAGATGCCGGGACTAGACGGTAAACATTTTCTATCGAGTTGGCGGGACTTGCAATATTCTCAGAAGAAGGGACTGCTGGCCGAGCTTGCTTGGCACATGGTAAGTCATGGTGACTCATCCATTGAGTGCGCCGACGCGAAGTTGATTGTCGCGGAAGGACTTGCTTCTACTCCAGGCAGAACAAAGGAAGAAGCAGATGAAGTCGTTCAAGCCTTAGTTGAACGGAGCGGATTGCTTCGTCCTGCAAGCGATGATCGAATCGACTTTCTCCATAATGTCTTGAAAGAGTATCTTGCCGCAGGTCGTGCAGTCGAAACGGGGGATTGGAAAATTTTGGCTGAACGTGCCGACGATCCGGCTTGGCAACCCGTTATTCTATTTGCCCTTGCTCTTGCTCCAGAACCTTTTAGTTCTGGCCTAGTAACAGATTTGCTGGCCCATACTGGGTCGCCTAAAAGCACATGGAAAAAGACCTCTACCCTTACGAAAAAAGAGCGGGAAACGCTAGCTATTGGCAAAGCTCGCCAATTTTTTCTGGTGCGGTGTCGGGCTGCTGCCAAATGTTTGGCGGCTAATCTATCGATCACCATTGATGAATTCTTTAGATATTTACTACCCCCAACATCTATGAACGATGTCGAGGCCCTTGCACAACTTGGCCCCAAGATTTTGAATTATGGAACCAAGACCATTGAAAATGGAGACTGGTGGGCTAGACAGAATGGTCAAATGGCAACCCGTTGCTTGAGATTACTGCGCATGGTCGGTGGACCGAGAGCAAAGGCAGTATTGAAAACGATATCTTATATTCCTTCATTATCTTCTCAGCTTCATAGAGAATGGATTCTTGCCTGTTGCGAACTAAGCCCTGAAGAACGTCTTGAATGGCCTTTTCTAGTCACGGAATGGCTAGATTTATCTTCGCTTGGGATTGCAGACATCAGTTTTTTGGAGGATTTAACGAAACTGCGTTTTCTATATTTAAGCAATACGAGAGTTACCTCTCTTAATCCGCTAATTGGGCTTACCACACTCCAAGAGCTCATTCTATCGAGAACCCCAGTGATTGATCTAAGTCCACTGGCTGGATTGACTTCGCTTAAAAACCTCATCTTAAGTGCGGCACCAGTGAGTAACCTTGGGCCACTAGCCAGCTTGAATTCTCTTGAACGACTAAATTGTAGCTATTCAAAAGTGCATGATCTGAGCCCACTTGTCAGATTAAGCACTCTTAAAATTTTGACGTTAGACATGACGCCCATTGTGGATCTCGGCCCTTTACAAGGACTCAAATCGCTCCAGCGACTCAGCTTAAGTGGCACAAAGGTGACCGATTTTAGTCCCTTGGCCGGTTTGATCTCACTTCAATACCTAGACTTAGAAGATACACAGATTGATGATCTTTGGTCGTTGCAAGAAATGACCTCGCTCAAATCGCTCGATTTAACAAGAACGGAGATAGAAGACTTCAGCATTCTGGCCAAATTAACGTCACTCGAATATCTCGATTTGACCGGAACGAAAATTACCAATCTTAATCCACTGGCCGCATTATTCGCGCTTAAAAGGCTTTATCTAAGAGATGCCAGAATTAACGACCTGACCCCTCTGGCAGGTTTGGCATCTCTGGAGTGGTTGCATCTGAATCAGGTAAACGTAACCGAGCTTAGTCAGTTGATTGGGATTAAGTCACTCACGTACCTCTACTTAGGGAAGACAGGAATAAGGAGCCAAGAATTGGAGGACTTTAAGATGATGAGGCCCGATGTTAAAATCCAATAATTTATCTATTAATTAGGGAAGCACTGAACAAATCGGTCCTTATGGAATAAAAATGGTCCCGATTAAACCAATTCTACTGTCACCAGGCTCACTCAAACCAGTTTTGCCGTTGACAACTATAAATGAGCCGCCAGCTTTAGTGCCGTCTCAGGCACTAAAGCTGACCCAATCACCATCGGGATTACTGGCGTCAGCGCCCAGGCCGTAAACCGTCTCGGTGGGAAAAGCCACCAGACGGCCTTGTCTCAATAAATTAGTCGCATCGCCGATGGCGTTAGCATCGGCTACAACAGGAACTGAATTCATATCGTTTTCAATCAAGCAGACGGCACGATCTCAATCAAGACTTCACCCGGATTGGCTGGCTCGCCTTTAATAATATGCACAGCTTTAACAATTCCGGCTATCGGTGCAGTTACTTCCGTTTCCATTTTCATCGCTTCAGTGATTAACACCGCTTGTCCGGCAATGACTGTCTGACCGACTTTGACCAACACATCAAGAATATTACACGGCATACTTACCACCACATCGCCTTCTGCTGAAGGCTTGGCTCGCTTGCTGGAAATAGTACTTTTAACCGCACCTTGAGTGCCGCCATCCAGAACGATTTCATCCAGGGTTTCTACGACTATATCTTCAGGCACTCCATCAACCATGAAATAAAAATGCCGTAGTGTTTGATTTTTTGGTCCTGCGCCAGTGACTTTGACGTGATATGACTCACCATGTAAGGCCACATTAAACTCAGTCGGGGCTGTTTTAACGGCATCAACCGCTCTTGATTCCAATTCCAACGGTTCAGGTACTAGTACGTTATTAGAACGTTGCTCTAAAAACAGTTTGCCTACTTCCGGAAACATGGCATAGCTCAAGACATCTTCATCATTACGTGCTAACTCACCTATTTCATGACGAAGTTTTTCAAATTCCGGTTTAAGTAAATCGGCAGGGCGGCAGTCGATTACTTCTTCTTTGCCAATCGCGCGTTTTTGTAAATCACTGTCAACCGCTGCAGGTGCTTTACCGTAGCCGCCTTGTAAGTATCGTTTTACCTCATTGGTAATGGTGTCATAACGTTTACCGGTTAATACATTAAGAACCGCTTGGGTGCCGACAATTTGTGAAGTTGGCGTCACTAGTGGTGGATAGCCAAGATCTTTACGAACCAGCGGAATTTCTTTATAGACTTCAGCAATGCGATCCAGAGCATTTCGTTCTTTAAGTTGATTGGCTAAATTGGAAATCATGCCGCCGGGCACCTGAAACACATGCACTTGAGTGTCGATGCCGGTAAATTCACTCTCGTAACGATGATATTTTTTCCTGACCTCGGCGAAATAACTGTTAACGGCCTGAAGCTTATCCAAATCCAGACCGGTGTCGTAAACCGTGCCCCGTAATGCGGTTACCAGACTTTCGGTGGGTGGGTGACTGGTGCCGCCTGCCCAAGATGACAACGCGGTATCGACATGCTGACAGCCGGCTTCTATAGCTTTGAGTTGACACATCTCCGCTAATCCTGATGTGGCATGACTATGCAAATGCAACGGCAGATCGACGGCATCTTTCAGTGCTTTGACCAGCTCGCTGGCCACATAAGGTGTTAATAAACCAGCCATATCCTTAATGACAATGGAATCACAGCCCATTTCAGCCAGTCCTTTACCAAGTGTGACAAAGCTGGCTAAATCATGCACAGGGCTGGTGGTGTAACAAATAGTGCCTTGAGCGTGTTTGCCGGAAGCTTTGGTGGCTTCGATAGCGGTTTTAAGATTGCGGATGTCGTTCAGCGCATCAAAAATCCGAAACACGTCCATGCCGTTGTCGGCGGCTTTAGCAACAAACGCCCGCACCACATCGTCGGAATAATGCCGATAGCCCAGTAAATTTTGCCCGCGCAACAACATTTGTAAGCGTGTTTTCGGCAGCGCAGCTTTCAGTTTTGTTAAACGTTCCCAGGGATCTTCTTTTAAGAAGCGTAAACAGGCATCAAAGGTGGCGCCGCCCCAGCACTCCAACGACCAATAGCCAATTTCATCAAGCATGGCACAGCCCGGTAACATGTCTTCAGTACGCAATCGGGTAGCGATTAAAGACTGGTGTGCATCGCGAAGAATAACGTCGGTAATATGAACTTTTTGCATGTGTTTTTCCTTTAGTTACAAGCCGGTATGGGCTGCCATCACAGCGGCAATAACACTAGCCAGCTCTTCGGGGCGGGGTTTATTAGAATAATTAACAAGTTCGGGATATTTCTCGACAAAGCCGGTATTAAAGGTAGCGGCCTGAAAATCAGGATGACGAAGAATTTCCAGATAATAAGGGATGGTAGTTTTAATACCGAACAAGCCCATATCTTTCAACGCCCGTTCGCCGCGTTTGATGACGTCTTCCCAGGTCAGTGCGCTGACAATCACTTTGGCCAGCATGGAATCGTAAAAAGGCGGAATTTCATAACCGGTATAAATTGCGGTATCGGTACGCACACCTGGGCCGCCGGGGGCATAGTAACGGGAAATCCGGCCAAAGCTGGGCAAGAAGCTGTTTTTTGGATCTTCGGCATTGATCCGAAACTGCATGGCATAACCACGCCGGACAATTTCATGTTGTTTAAAACGCAAGGTTAAACCAGCCGCTACACGTATCTGTTCTTCGACAATGTCCACACCGGTTACCGTTTCGGTAATGGTATGTTCGACCTGGACACGGGTATTCATTTCCATAAAATAAAAACGATCTTTATCGTCCAGCAGAAATTCGACAGTGCCCGCATTGGTATAACCCATCGCTTTGGCGGCTAATACGGCAAGCCCACCGATATATTGGCGTTGCGCTTCATCCAATTGCGGCGAGGGCGCAATTTCAATCAGCTTTTGGTTGCGTCGTTGAATAGAACAGTCGCGTTCATACAGGTGAATGGTATTGCCGTGATGGTCGGCTAATACTTGGACTTCAATATGCTTGGGATTGACCACGCATTTTTCCAAAAAAACATCGGCGCTGCCAAACGCTTTGGTGGCTTCAGAAATAACCCGTTGATAATTATTCTGCAGTTCATCAGCATTATCACAGCGTCGAATACCGCGGCCACCGCCGCCGGAGGTGGCTTTGAGCATAATTGGATAGCCAATTTTTTCGGCCACAATCAAAGCATGTTCAACACTGTCCAGATTACCATCCGAACCCGGCGTGACCGGAATGCCGGCCGCAATCATGGCTTTTCTGGCTTCGGTTTTATCGCCCATACGATGAATTACATCCGCTTCCGGCCCGATAAAAGTAATACCGCGCTCTTTACAAACTCTGGCAAATTGAGCGTTTTCTGAAAGAAAACCATAGCCAGGGTGAATCCCATCACAGCCTGTTGCCGCCGCCAAATCGACCAAAGCATGAATATTAAGATAGCTGGCGACAGGTTCATTGCCGATGCAATAAGCTTCATCGGCTTTTTTAACATGTAGGCCAAACCGGTCAGCATCTGAATAAATAGCAACAGACCTTATGCCCATTTCGGCGCATGCGCGAATGATACGAACCGCTATCTCACCTCGATTGGCTATTAAAATTTTACGTAACATACAGGTGATCTCTCTACAAAAATGTTGTCGGTATAGCTATGTATTTTTTGTATTACAAACAGCTAGGTCTTTTTTATACTGGAAAAAACCAAGTCTTCCAGGAACCTTACAATTTCTGCTTCATCCTTATTGTCAGCAAAGTCAGTGAGTGACGGGAGATTTTTCATAAAAAAATTCTGGAAATGCGCCATTTCAATAATGGTGGACGCCAATGATTTTGGGTAAAGGTAGTTTGGAGAGCACTCCAAAATCATAT
>Ga0208508_1000507_pt1 | contig 10637 bp, 10 predicted proteins | sample LakWasMeta1_LOW4_2_FD_183853 | JGI IMG/M metagenome (GOLD analysis project Ga0208508, IMG submission 183853) | Freshwater sediment methanotrophic microbial communities from Lake Washington under simulated oxygen tension - Sediment Metagenome... | ecosystem: Environmental > Aquatic > Freshwater >...
TGGCCCCTGAATCAGCGGAAACCGCTTTTTCAAAGCTTCGATCACATCGCGGGTTTCATCCACGGACAAGGTGGTCTGCGTGGTGTAGGCAAAGTTTTCGGGCTGCTCGACTTCCATGCTTAAAACATCTTCGACGTCTTCGACAAGATAGATTTTTCCCTTGCCGTCTTCCTGACGCCATTGGCCCATCGTGCCTTCCACTTCGGGATGGCCTTCATGGCCAATCAAGACGACATCGCGGCCATTGCGGCAATGACGCGCGACTTCAATATGGACTTTGGTCACCAACGGGCACGTGGCGTCGAAAATTTTCAGGCCGCGCTCGGCGGCTTCCGCACGAACGGCTTGCGATACGCCGTGGGCACTGAAAATCACCGTCGCACCGGTCGGCACTTCATCGAGTTCTTCGACAAAAACCGCACCGCGCTGACGTAGATCTTCCACGACAAAGCGGTTATGCACGACTTCATGGCGAACGTAGATCGGGGCGCCGAAGCTTTCAATGGCGCGTTTCACGATTTCAATGGCTCGATCGACGCCGGCACAAAACCCGCGCGGATTGGCGAGTACGATATTCATTCGGCTTCGTCCTTTTTGCCAAAGCTGAAAAGTATCAATAATGCCGCACCCAGCACGATACAACTATCGGCGATATTGAAAACCGGCCAGGAATAGCTCTTGTAATACCATTCGATGAAATCGACGACGTAGCCGAAACGAAAACGGTCCACCAGATTACCTAGCGCTCCGGAAATGATCAGCGAATACGGCAACGCATCACGCCAGTGATTTCTCGGCATTTTGAAAAGCAGCACAATGAGCACCATGCTTACCGTTATTTTCATCACGACGAAAAACCAGTGCGCCCATTCACCCGAGTTCGCCAAAAAACTGAACGCCGCGCCGGTATTGTGCGCCAGCGTCCAATCCCAAAAACCGGCGATGAAGGGTACCGATTCACCGTATTGCAGATTTGCCGTTGCAATATGTTTCGTCCACTGATCCAGCAAGATCATGACGATTGAAAGCGCCAGCCAGATTAGTGCATTGGGTGTTTTTTGATGGGTGTTCATTGATTCTGCTTGTTTTCAGGAATTGATCCCGGCTTTCACCGGGACCATGATTAAAAATAACGTCGCACTTCACCGGCGCCATTCACATTGACCTCGCAGCGACTGCAAAGTTCTGGGTCGTCCGTGTGGCTGCCGACATCCTCGCGATAATGCCAGCAACGTACGCATTTCACGTTTTTGGACGCCTTCGCATGAATGAAGATTGGGGAATTCTCCACGGCAAGCGCCTGATCATTTTTCGCCGACAATGATTTCAGATTCAGCTGCGAGGTGATAAACAGGAAGCGGGCTTCGTCCGACACCGGCTGCAATTTCTGCAACAGTGCGTCATCGACGAAAACATCCACTTCCGCCTGCAACGAAGCTCCGATCTGGCCATTCACGCGCATCGGCTCAAGCACTTTACTGACAGCATCGCGCACCGCAAAAACGGCATCGAAGTCTGCCACATTTAATGCCGCATTTTCCGGCATGCCCTGGAGATTTTCGTACCAGGTGGCCATCAGCACATGCGAATCTCGTTGCCCCGGCAAGGTGCGCCAGATTTCATCGGCGGTAAAACTCAACACCGGTGCGATCCAGCGAACGAAAGCTTCGGCGATATGGAACATCGCGCTTTGTGCCGAACGACGGCCGAGGCTGTCGACCTGCATCGTATACAAACGGTCTTTGGTGACATCGAGATACAGGGCACCCAGATCATTGGTACAGAAATTCTGCAGCTTGCTGACGACGGCGGCGAAATCGTAACGCTCGTAAGCGGCGACAATTTCTTCCTGCACCGCCAATGTACGTGCGACGGCCCACTGGTCAAGCAACAACAAGTCTTGATTTGGCACCAGATTTTTATCCGGATCAAAACCGGCAAGATTGCCAAGAAGGAAACGGGCGGTATTGCGAATCCGCCGATAGGCATCGGCACTGCGTTTCAGAATATCGTCCGACACCGACATTTCGTTGCGGTAATCCGTTGCGGCAATCCATAAACGCAATACATCGGCACCGAGCGAATCATTTACCTTTTGCGGCTCGACGGTATTGCCCAATGACTTGGACATTTTCTTGCCTTGGGCATCGACGGTGAAACCGTGGGTCAGCACTTGCTTGTACGGCGCAGCGCCGTCCATCGCAATGGCAGTCAGCAAGGAACTCTGGAACCAACCTCTATGTTGATCGGAACCTTCCAGATACAAATCGGCAGGCTTGACCAAGCCGTCTTGCAGACGCGCTGCGAGCACGCACTCGTGCGTGACGCCGGAATCGAACCAGACATCGAGAATGTCTTTTACCTGATCGTATTCGGCGGCTTCATCACCCAGAAATTCGCTCGGGTTGATGCCATACCAGGCATCGGCACCTTTCTGTTCGACCAAGTTGGCGACTTCACGCATCAACTCGACTGAACGCGGATGCGGTTCACCGGTTTGCCTGTGGATGAACAAGGCAATCGGCACGCCCCAGGTACGCTGGCGCGAAATACACCAGTCCGGACGACCGTCGATCATGCCGACGATGCGGGCTTCGCCCCACTCCGGAATCCAGGCCACTTTCTTGATCGACTCGAGTGCATCGGCACGCAGATTGGCCTGGTCCATCGAAATAAACCATTGCGGCGTAGCACGGAATGCCACCGGCGATTTATGGCGCCAGCAATGCGGATAGCTATGCGTCAGTTTTTCCGATGCCAGCAATACGCCGCGTTCCTGCAACAGGGCGACAACGGTATCGTTGGCTTTCCAGATATATTGGCCGGCGAAAATTTCGGTGTTTGGCAAATAGACGCCTTTGCCATCGATCGGATTCAATACTTCCAGACCGTATTTCAGGCCGACTGCGAAGTCTTCCTGACCATGTCCAGGCGCGGTATGAACGGCACCGGTACCGGCATCGGTCGTGACATGATCGCCAACGATGATCGGCACGATGCGGGAATAAAATGGATGCTGAAGTTTCAGCAATTCGAGCGCGGTGCCTTTTGCGCGGCCCAACACATTGACTTCGCCAATGCCGTAGCGCGCGGCAACCGCTTCGCTTAATGCCTCCGCGATAACCAGCAGAACCCGTTTTCCGTTGCGTTCGGCGCCTTCAAACAAAACGTAGTCGAGATCCGGACCAAGCGTGACAGCCAGACTTGCCGGCAATGTCCATGGCGTGGTGGTCCAGATAGGCACCGTGACAATCGCGTCGCCGCTATCAACACCGAATTTATCGGCGAGTGCTTTCGGATCGATCGCGTCATAGGCAACATCGACGGCTGGCGATACTTTATCGGCGTATTCGATTTCCGCTTCGGCCAATGCCGAACCGCAATCGAAACACCAATGCACCGGTTTCGCACCGCGTGCCAAATGACCACGCTCGATGATTTTTGCGAGCGAACGCAGCATGTCGGCTTCGAATTTGAAATCCATCGTGCGGTAAGGGTTTTTCCAGTTACCCAAAACACCCAGACGCTGGAAATCTTTCGATTGTCCGTTGATTTGTTCGTTGGCGTATTCGCGGCATTTTTGGCGAAATATCGCCGCATCCATCTTGTCGCCGACCTTGCCGTGCTTTTTCTCGACGGCCAATTCAATCGGCAGGCCATGGCAATCCCAGCCTGGCACATACGGCGCATCAAAACCGGAAAGCAGTTTCGATTTCACCACGATGTCTTTCAGGGTTTTATTGACGGCATGACCGATATGGATCGAGCCATTCGCATACGGCGGGCCATCGTGCAGCACGAATTTCTTTTCGCGTGAGCCGGTTTTTTCACGAATGGCTTCATACCAGTTCATGTCCTGCCAGCGCTTGAGCATATCGGGCTCGCGCTTGGGCAAATCACCGCGCATCGGGAATGCGGTATCGGGCAATGAAATCGTGTGTTTGTAATCCTTACTCACTGACTAACTCCAAGGTCTTTTTATCGTGTTGCAAAATTTGCCGTGCTTGTTGTGAATCCATATCCATTTGCGTGATCAATGCCGGCAGGCCGTCGAATTTTTCTTCGTCACGCAATTTGGCGACGAATTCGACGCTAATTCGTTTTCCATACAGGTTGCCATCGAAGTCAAACAGATGCGCTTCGAGCAATGGCTCGATACCCGATACGGTCGGGCGCGTCCCCAGACTGGAAACACTGGCCATTTTCTCCGGACCGATACCATGCACCCAGGTTGCATAAATACCATGCAGCGCCGTGCGTTTTCCCGCGAGACGAATATTGGCCGTCGGATAACCTAATTGTCGGCCGAGTTGCTTGCCATACACCACTTTGCCGGCAATCGCATAACGGCGACCGAGTGCCTTCTCGGCACCCGCCATATCGCCACTCGATAATTGCAGGCGCAAACGCGTGCTGGAAACGCGTTCGCCTTCGTGCAATACCGGCGTTATTTCGTGCGCGGCAAATCCAAATTGTGCACCAAGTGTTTGCAGCATGGCGATATCGCCACGGCGGCCTTTGCCAAAACGGAATTCCGGACCCACCCAGACTTCCTTGGCGTTCAATTTCCGCACCAGCACCTGTTCGATAAAATCTTCCGCACTCATCGAACTGAGCTTTGCATCGAAGCGCAGCAAACCGACGACATCGCAACCCAGCGCCGCCAAGCCTTCAAATTTGGCGCGGGGCAACAACAAACGCGGCGGCGGATTTTCTTTCGAAAAAAATTCGCGGGGCAAAGGCTCGAAACTCAATGCCGCCAAAGAAAGATTTGCTTCGCGCGCACGCAGGCGCGTGTGTTCGATAAGAGCCTGATGCCCGCGGTGCAGGCCGTCAAATGCTCCGATACAAACCACACTACCCTGTGGGCCGCAGACTGGCTGGCCCGTTATGTCGCGAAACAAAATTGTCATGGCCTAATTATAGCCGTGATGGCGGCCCGTCAGAGGATTAATGCTCCCGCAAATGTCGCGGCCTGAGCCCCATGGCGACAAGAGCCAGACCGTAGGCGGCAGCACCGGCAGCAACGACTCCCAGAAGCAATAAAACACGGCTCCACCAGACATAGTCGGCCCAATCGCCCACCAGGTGTCGATACCCGATTATCACGCCAGCCATCAAGCCTAGTCCCAAGGCGATTTGGACAAGCAATTTGCGCCATCCTTTTTCAGGCTGGTACACGCCAAGGCGCATCAGGTAGCGCCAAAGCATCGCCGTGTTGAAAATGCCCGCCAGCGCCGTTGAGAGTGCAATTCCGGCATGGGCGGCCTTGTACTGCATTTTCCAGAGTGGAATAACGATGGCGATGGTGAGTACGACATTCACGATTACCGTGAAAACCGCAGCGCGCATGGGCGTTTTGGTGTCATGCCGCGAATAAAATGCCGGCAATAAAATCTTGCTCATCATGAAAGCCGGAATGCCTACACCCATGGCCACCATGCTGGCTGCGACCATCTGGACGTCGATTCGCGTAAATTGGCCATGAAAAAACAAGGTTGCCGTCATCGGTTCGGCCAGTAAAATCAGGCCAAGAGCCGCCGGCAGGCCTACCAGCATCACCAGCCTTAATCCCCAATCGATCGAATGTGAAAATCCGGCGGCGTCATTCGCAGAATGGCGGGACGATAAATGCGGCAGGATAACCGTTCCGATGGCGACGCCGAACAGGCCCAAAGGCAGCTCAACCAGACGATCCGAGTAGTAAAGCCAGGATTGCGCCTGAACCACCAAAAGCGAGGCAAACATGGTGCCGACCAGCAAATTGATCTGCGATACGGACGAGGAAAAGATCGTCGGAAGCATCAATTTCGCGACCCTTCTAACGCCTTCATGCTTGAAACTGAACTTGAAATGGGGCGTTTTGGCATGCCGGGCCATGGCCGGCCAGAGTAAAAGCATTTGCAGCACGCCCGCAGCAAAAACACCCCAGGCAAGGGAGAACTCCCGAATATCGAAATAGCGTGCCAGCAACAACATCGCAGCGATTAGCGCGAGATTGTGCAAGACCGGCGTAAAGGCCGGCAATCCGAAATAGCGATAGCTATTGAGTACCGAGCCCGCCAAGGCGGTCATCGATATGAACATTAGGTACGGAAACGTGATGCGCAGCATATCGGCCGTCAAGGCGACCGTTGCCGAGTTTTCATCGGCGAAAATCAGGAATAGGCGGGCAATCCAGGGCGACATCAGCATGCCTGCCGCAGTCACCAGCATGACCACGGCCAGCAAGGCACCGGCAATATGGTCCAGAAAGTCTTGCAGGGCCTTTTCGTCGCCTTTTTCCTTCAATTCCGACAATACCGGCACAAATGCCGACGAAAAGGAGCCCTCGGCGAAAATTCGCCTGAGGTAATTCGGAATTCGATAGGCCACAACGAAGGCCGATACCGCTGCATTGGTGCCAAACAGGCTGGCCTGAAGCCAATCCCGGGCAAATCCGGCGATTCGGGACAGGAATGTCATGCTGGTAAATATTGCCGTTGACCGTAATAAGCCCGACCGAGCCATGCCGCTACTCCATGTAAAAAGGGGGAAAGCCCCAAGGTAATTGACTCAAGTCCATGAATCCGCCATAATTTGCAGTCTTTCCAACCCCATTTTACGTTCAGGAGCCCGCTGTGGCCAACATTAAATCTGCCAAAAAGCGCGCCAAGCAAGCTGTCGTCCGTAATGCGCGTAACACCAGTCACCGTTCGATGCTGCGCACTGCCGTCAAGCGCATCCTCAAAGCCATCGAAGGCAATGACGTCGTTGCTGCCGAAGCCGCTTACAAAGTTGCCGTGCCGATTCTTGACCGCTACTCGGCTCGTGGCTTGATCCACAAGAACAAAGCCGCTCGCCACAAGAGTCGCATCAATACCCGCATCAAGGCAATGAAAGCGGCGTAATTGCCTCTTACATTGATTGAACAAAGCCGCAGCGATGCGGCTTTTTCATTTCTGGCGCAAAATAAACCCGAGTATCTTCATGTCTTCTGAGCCTGCTGTGAACACCGACGCCCTTATCCATACCGCTTTCTATAAATTTGCCCGTGTTGAAGACGTCGATGCCGCCGTCGAGATCTTGCGCGAACTGACGCAGGGCTTGAAAGGCAGCATTCTGGTCGCCGGCGAAGGCATCAATGGCATGTTGGCGGCGCCGGAATCTGAAATCGACGCTTTCGAACAGACGCTGCAAAAAGATCCGCGCCTTCTCGGTGCTTTCGAAGGCATTGTGTTCAAACGCAGTCCCTGCAAAACCGTGCCATTCGGCAAAATGAAAGTGCACAAGAAAGCCGAAATCGTACCGCTGGGAATTCCCGATGTCGATGCGACAAAAACCGGAACGAATTTAAGTCCGCAGGAATGGCGTGAATTGATTGCGCAAGACGATGTCGTGCTTCTCGATAACCGCAACAGTTTCGAATTCAGGCTTGGCCGCTTCAAGAATGCGATTGATCCCGGCGTCCGCAATTTCCGCGATTTTCCGGAATACGTAAAAGCCAATGTCGATCAATGGAAAGCCGACGGCAAACGCGTGGCCATGTATTGCACCGGCGGCATTCGCTGCGAAAAAACCAGCGCCTGGATGCTCGATATGGATATCCCGGTATTTCAGCTGGAAGGCGGTATCCTGAATTATTTCAAGGAAATGCCGGACGCCGAAAAAGATTGGCAGGGCGAATGTTTCGTTTTCGACAACCGCATTGCGCTCGATACGCATCTGGAAGAAACCGACACCACGCTGGAAGATGTTTATGAAGGCGAACCGGACGGCGAATGGCGACTGAATCGCGCCAAGAAACTCGCCGCGGCGAACGACTAGGATGTTGCCGACACGCGACGGTGTTGGCCCCAGCGTGATTACCCTGCCGGTCGGCGACTGGCTGCTTGTTATCGATTTTCTCGTGCAACGATTCGATGCCATTCCACGCGAGGAATGGCTCGCCCGTATGCAAGATGATTTAGTGATGGATGAAAACGGGTTATCCGTTTTTCCGGATCGCCCCTATCAGGCGCATCTGAAGATTTTCTATTACCGATCAATCGAAAACGAAACCCCGATTCCGTTTGAAGAAAGCATCCTGTTCCAGGACGAACATTTAATCATTGCCGACAAACCGCATTTTCTGCCTGTGATGCCCGCCGGTATTTATCTACAGGAAACCTTGCTGGTACGCTTGAAACGAAAAACCGGCATCGAGACTTTGGTGCCGATGCACCGAATTGATCGTGAAACGGCAGGGCTCGTCGTGTTCGTCATCAAACCGGAAACCCGCGGGGCCTATCAATCTCTATTTCTTAGCAAGCAAGTGGAAAAATGCTATCAGGCGGTTGCACCATATCGTGATGATTTGATTTTCCCGATGACATATAAAAGCCGACTGCGGGAAAGCGGAAACTTCATGCAGATGGAAGCCGTCGAAGGCGAAGCCAATTCAGAAACATTCATCGAAGTGACGGAGCGACGGGACAATTTCGCGCGCTATCGACTCAAGCCGATCACTGGAAAGAAACACCAGTTGCGCGCACATATGGCGGCGCTGGGCATTCCGATTTTGAATGATTTGATTTACCCGGTGCATCGCGCGGCTGACCAGGATGATTTTGGGAAGCCGCTGCAATTATTGGCGCAGCGGATTGCTTTCGTTGATCCGATTACAGGGCAAGGCCGCTCATTTGAAACGAAGCTGAAACTTTTCGCTTTGCCGTAGGAGGTCGCTTGCATGCGACCACGCGGGCCCAAGGGCCATCCTGCAATTTTTACCGCGGCTTCATCGCTTCGCGTTCTGCAATATCTTCCGCCGCTTCAAGCGCGGCATGTTTTTCATCATCGAAGAATTGCTGGATCTTCAGCATAATCGGCCAGGTGCCTTCGCGGCCAATCGCAGATACGACAAACCATGGCTCTTTCCAGTCGAGTTCCTTGACGATGGCGGCAGCACGTTCCGCGCGTTGTTCATCATCAAGCAAATCGCCTTTGTTCAAGACCAGCCAGCGTGGCTTTTCCAGCATACCCGGATCATATTTGCGCAGCTCGTTTTCAATCGCACGAACCTGCTCGGCCGGATTAATGTCTTCATCGAACGGCGCCATGTCGACCAGATGCAACAGCACGCGGGTGCGTTGCACGTGGCGCAGAAACAAGCTGCCCAAACCGGCGCCATCGGCCGCACCTTCGATCAGGCCCGGAATATCGGCAATCACGAAACTGCGATAGGCCTCGACGCTGACTACGCCGAGGTTTGGATACAGGGTGGTGAACGGATAATCGGCAACTTTTGGAGTGGCAGAAGAAACCGCACGAATGAAGGTGGATTTGCCGGCATTCGGGAAACCGAGCAAGCCGACATCGGCCAGCAATTTCATTTCAAGGCGGATATCGCGCTCTTCACCGGGGCTGCCATTTTCGGAACGGCGCGGCGCGCGGGTAATCGAGCTTTTGAAATGCACATTGCCCTTGCCGCCTTCGCCACCGGTAGCCACCAGCATGCGGGCACCGTGTTCGGTCAAATCACCGATCACTTCATCGGTGGCCACGTTCGTCACCGAAGTGCCGACCGGCACTTTAATGGTGATGTCTTCGCCGGCCTTGCCGAAGCGTTGCTGGCCCATACCGTTTTCACCACGTTGGGCGCGGAATTGACGGTCATGACGGAAATCAATCAGCGTGCTGAGATTTTCGTCGGCTTCCAGCCAGATGCTGCCGCCGTTGCCGCCGTCGCCGCCGTCAGGGCCGCCAAGCGGAATGAATTTCTCGCGACGAAAGCTGATGCAGCCGTTACCACCGGCACCGGCAAATACTGTAATGATGGCTTCGTCGACGAATTTCATTGGGAGAGAGCTCTTTTGGATGTTGCAGGAAATATTTTTCAGGAACAAAAAACCCCGCGCAAGCGGGGCTTTATGCGTTGCGCAGTCTGCAGGAATTACTCTGCTGGAATGACGCTAACGGTACGACGCTTGTTCGGACCTTTGATGGCGAAGTTCACCGTGCCGTCTTTAAGAGCGAACAAGGTGTGGTCGCGGCCCATGCCGACGTTTGCACCGCGATGGAACTCGGTACCACGTTGACGAACAATGATATTGCCCGCGTCAATTGCTTGACCGCCGAACATTTTCACGCCGAGGTATTTGGGATTGGAATCGCGGCCGTTGCGTGACGAGCCTACGCCTTTTTTATGTGCCATGACGTTTTCTCCTGAGCTTAGGCAGTGATGCCGGTAATTTCGATTTCTGAGTAATGTTGACGATGCCCCATCTGTTTACGATAGTGCTTACGACGACGGAACTTCACGATGGTCACTTTGTCGAGACGACCGTGCGATAAAACGGTGGCGCTGACAACGGCACCGGCTACTTTCGGCGTACCGACAGTAATGGTTTCGCCATCGCCAATCAGCAACACGTCATTGATATCAACGTTGCTGCCTGCTTCTACGTCGAGTTTTTCAACGCGAAGTCTTTCGCCTTTCATAACGCGGTATTGTTTACCGCCAGTGATTACAACTGCGTACATGACCGGAATTCCTCTGTAGTTATTTTGGAAACACCTGCCCGAGGTCGCGGACAGGAGCGGAATTATGGGCCAAAACACCTTTCATTTCAATAGCTTCGTGTGAAAAACGACCGGAATCCAGGTGGCCAAATGGCCTT
>Ga0208508_1000509_pt1 | contig 10600 bp, 5 predicted proteins | sample LakWasMeta1_LOW4_2_FD_183853 | JGI IMG/M metagenome (GOLD analysis project Ga0208508, IMG submission 183853) | Freshwater sediment methanotrophic microbial communities from Lake Washington under simulated oxygen tension - Sediment Metagenome... | ecosystem: Environmental > Aquatic > Freshwater >...
AAGGTGAAGCGGCGTGAGATAAATAAAACAGAATCAGTGAGATAATTGGCCGTTTTTTTTGTTTTGTATTGTGCAAATTAATTGCACATGATGAAACCTTAGCCATAAAGGATTATGCCAAATGTAAATTTAGCCATGGGTTTTAGTCTATTTTCTATAAAAAATAGCCTAGAATTTTAGCTAAATTTTTAGTGGGTTTTGTCCATAATTATGGACAAATTTTAGGCTGTTTTTAACCAAGTTTTTTAGCCCATTTCAAGATAAATTTGATCATGTTTTTTAGCTAAAATATTACCCTTTTTTAAAAGTGCCAACGTGGCACTTTTAGACGATTAATTATGAAACTTTCCATATCTCAACCTGAGCATATATTTCAGATAACCCGGCAGAAATAGCCTGACCAAATCCATAAGTTGCATATCCAGATTGGGAGTAATGTCTCAATTCAATTTGAGACGAACCACCCAAAGTAAATCTTCCTGATGCAGTCAATATAACGCCAGTTGTTGTGGCAAATAAACCAATACCTATACATAAGTACGCTAAGTTTGCCGTATCATAAATAGATAACAGCGCCTTTCCGCCGCCTACCGCATGTGCCGATGCCCTAATATCATATGTCCCGGCAGGCAACGTAATATTATTTGCGCTTAAACTGGCTCCGCCGATCGTGTTGGTTATAGTAGTATTTAGAGTCCTAGTATTATTTCCGGATGAAGATGAACCACCATCAGTGCCATTAGTCTTTGAATCAACCACCTTCAAATATTGGCTAGTATTGGCCGTTGTATTTCCATACATGGCTGTAAAAAAAGTCGCTCCGGTGCACACAATCAAGCGCATTTCCCCCGGAGCCATGTCAATTGAGCCAATACCATCTATAGTTTCAGAGCCATTGGGATTTAGCGTGATCGTACCCGATCCGGCATTCTTTATATATACATACCAGTTTTGCCCCAGCGTGGCGGCTGCTGCAAAGGTTTGCGTGAAGGTGCCGCTGGTAATATCTAAAAAAGCGCCTTTATCTAAAACACCCAAAATAGTATTAGATGTTCTTGTCAGCACATTATTGGCATAAACGCCTTGCGCTGTAAAAAATGCAGTGCCATTGGTGGAGATAAGCCTTGAATCCCCTGGGTTTAAAATGATCGTCGTTTGCCCATCAATTGTTTCAGAACCATTAGGATCAAGCGTAATTATGCCGGTTCCGGAGTTCTTCAGATAAACATACCAGCCATCGGCCAAGGTAGCTGCCGCCGGGAAAGTTTGGGTAAATGCGCCGCTAGTATAATTGATTAGCTTGCCTTTATCACCCGCGGCAAGAATAGTATTGGACGTTCTAGCACTATATGAAATTGCTGCGCCAGCAGCTGCTGACCAGGAAGCGCTGGTGCCGTCCGTTGCTAAAAACTTGCCATTATTACCGCTTTGGCTTGGTAAAACAGAACCCCATGAAACGCTGGTTCCGTCAGTCATCAAGGCCTTCCCGTTGTTACCTGACTGTGATGGGAAAGGTGATGCCCATGATTCGGAAGTGCCGTTGGAAGTCAAAAACTTCCCATTGGCCGCAGATTGATCGGCAATAGCCAACTGCCATGATGCGGTGGTCCCATCTGTTTTGAGGACTTTGCCGCCATATGTGGCTTGTGACGGGAGGCCTGTAGACGCTCCACTAGATAAACTGATAGACCAGGCTGCAAAAGTGCCGGAGCCACCGGAACCCGACACATTGACGACTAATGCCCCCGTGAAAGCATCATAGGTTGTAACCTGGCCTGTCATGTAATTGGCTGGCGTAGCCGTATTCGCTATCATTAAAAACATGCCGGGGACAAGGTACTTGCCCGCTTCGATTGTTAATGATTTAGAGCCGGTTCCGATCGCTAAACTGGTGGTACTTGTGGCATTGGTTCCAGGAGCATTAACGGCCGTTAGCGCAGATAAAGCATAGGCCTGGGCGTCTGCCGCAGCAGCTTCGGCCAAGCTCTTATCAGCGACCACATTAGCAGCATCGGCGGAAACTGACGCTTCGATGGCAATAACATCCGCCTCCAGCGCATTTACTTCAGCCACAAACGTGGGCAATGATGCAACGAGCGCCTCCGCCTCGGCGTTGAATGTTTCGGAATTGCGGACTGGTATCGTGGGTATTGGGGAAATTGGCATCAGGTTAAACCTTCAATTTGTAAACTGCAAATACTGTACTTGGGATAGGCAATATTGACCTCAAAGTCCTTATAAAATCCATAGACTATGAGAGATGAATAAAGATTATCGGAACCGATCCAGACAATCGGGCTCGCGCGATAGAATGACAATAACTTACCCAGGGTATCGATGATTGAGTTATCGCACTCCACATTGACATTCATGCGTTTGCTGAAGCTGCGCTCTATAATGGAATAGTTGCCGAATACATCCTTGGTTTTAACGCTGTAATCGATGATACCGAACGCCGCGCCGTATTTAACACCACCAACCGTATAGTGATTGCCGATAACGCATACACCGCAACGGGCTATTGATCCGGGATTATTAAAAGTAATTCTGATCGATCCGGAAAGGCTTGAGGCCAAATCGGTAATGACAAAATCTGTTCGGTACGATGATTCAGTGTAGAAAAATGAATACCAATCCAGTATTGCCCCACTTTCCAGCAAATCATATAGCGTGCTTGATGTGACTGAAGCATATTGATCGAGAATCTCAATTTGTAGCGATGTAGCGTTGATATTCAGCAGCGCAAGGCTGTTAACAACCCTGCCAGGCTTTAATGTAACTACAAATGAATCGGCAGATTCAGACTGCGTGCCTACCTGATAATCAAACATACGCCAGGTGTTTGTGGAGCCCATTTCCAGCCAGCTTGGCGTTAATCCGGCTGTATTTTGCTCCGGGTCGGCATTGGTATTGGTCATTAGGGACTCATATATTTTATGCGTCGCCACACGGATAACCCGGGTTCCTGCCGCGTAGGTACTATCCGGATTCCATTCGGCATAATCATCCTCTACGATAGAGCTTGCCTGTAATATATCCTCAGTGATCGGTACGGGGCGAATGAATTTAAAGCCGTCTGTTGAGCTGGATGACATATTTTTCCTTAAGCCCTTACCGCTGGTGTGCCGTCATAGTCCCACTTTTCCAGCACTTTTCGTGTATCCTTGGTATTGCTGGCAATGGCAATATGGCCTGCCTTGATTTCTTCCCGTAACTGCTTCAGCTCGGCCAACAGCTCATCCATACTCAAAAGGCCCTTGCTGTCTGAATGGCTGTAGACGCGGGATGGGGGCAAATTAACGAGCTCAGGTCCCTGCTCGCCTACCATTGCCCATCCGCCTTCATGATCTCCGCCTTTTGCGTAGCTATGGGACGATAACCAGGCCCGGGCATTGATTACTGACTTCATCAGGTCTTCCTGCGGAACGGTGCCCGTATAATTAGCAATATCCATCGCCGTCATGTTGGCTGCGGCTGTTGCCACAGACCTTGCCAGATTTTCCGCGCTGACAGCCCCGGAAGACAACTGGTTGCTCCAGTAGGCATAGCCTTCCGGTTCTGCTTCGCGGCCTAACACCTGGCGATACACATCAGCAACCGTCATGGGCAGGCTGATTGATGAGCCGGAAACGCCGGTACCCGTGTAATTATTAGACGTTGCCGTCCCAAAGCCGGAGCCAGGCACAATAGAGGCTGGAACAGTCGTCAGCACTGGAGGCGTAGGAGGCGTTGGCGGCGTGGGGGTGGCTGTTTGTTTTGCCGCGTTGGCGGCTTTATTTGCCTCCAGCGCGGCCTGGGCGGCATTGTTTGCAGCAACGGCCTTGGTCAAATTAGCAAGGGCCTGTTCCACGCTGATGACTGCCGCTGTGGTGCGATCCGTGCCTTTAATGATATCGTCACCCCGCTTCAACATATCATCCAGGCGGGTCATTTCCTGATCAAAATTGGTTTTCAGCAGTTCCAGCTGAGATTGCGCAACATCCAAAGCGCTCACCTGCTTGGATGTTTGTGCATCCGTCACGGTCAGCAGATCATTGATGCTGATTGATGTTTTTAGAAAATCCCGTTGATAATCGACAAAAGTACCGAATAGGTTTTCACTGGGCTGGGCCAGAACGGACAAGGTATTATTCAGATCGTCAGCCGTGGGCAATCCCCTGCCGTTTTTCGCATTCTGCAACGATGTTGCAATTTGCTGTTGTGCTTGTACCCTGGATTGCAATGTGGAGTTTTGAGTAGCGAGACGGTCCATATAAGACTTTAACGATGCGCTTAATGCTTTCAGGTTATTAACCGATGTCGTCAGGTTATCTACCGCTAGCGTGGCTTTTTCCAGATCGGTATTGTATTTTGCCGTGATTACATCGCGTTCTTTTTGGACTGCATCATTCAACGCAGTAATGGCGTCGTCTAAAAATGTTTTAGCGTTGTCCGCTACGGTTTGCAGCTCATTGGTAATCGCTTCGGCCATCGCTTGAGCGGCCTGTTCCGCTGCATCGGCTGCCTGTTGCGCCACTTCTGCATTGTATTGCGCCAAATCCTCTTGATATTGGGCCAATGCGTCAGCGTTGGCTTGATTAGCGTCTTCGATTGCCTGGGCATTGACGGCTGCACTAGCTTCGATTGCGGTGTAATAATCATTAGCAGCACCGGCCAGCTTCAATAGCAATACATAGCGTTGCTGATCGGCTTCATTATTTAGGTCCAGCGCTTCCAATACGCTACGGTATGCGTCCCGGGATTTTGCCATCCTATCAATAGTGGCTTGATCAAATAGCCCGCTTAATGCGGTTTGCAGCTTGTTGCCGTTGATGATCTGCTGCTCGGTTTCCGCATAAAAGCTGCTGAAATAGGTGCTGAATTGCGATTGCAACTCGCTCAAGCCGCCCGCTGCTGTAGCCAGGCTATCGGCAAGCACATTGGCATTGCTGCCCAACATAAATCCGGACACGGCCAATATCTCGCTGACTGCCTGAAGATTTTCAGCCGCCAATTGTGCCGCGGCCGCCATTTTTTCGGTTGCCTCCTGTTCCTTCTTCAGTGCTTCAGCCAGTGCGATGGCGGCCGCCGCGCTGTCTTGCGCATCATAGATAGCCTGTTGCGTAGCCCTTAAGCTTTCATCCATGGCCGCCAGTTCGTCAGCCCTTTTTGCGGCCAAAGCGCCAGCGGCGTTGCCTTGTGCGGTCATTAATTCAATATCTAATGATCGTTGCTGCTTGGCCAGTTCCGCGGCTTTTTGCTGTGCTACCAACAAGTCTTCAGCGGCATAAATAGCAAGCTGCATGGGTCTTAGGCTTTCTTCCATAGCGGCCAGCTCGTCTTCACGTTTAGCGGCTAATGCACCGGCGGCATTGCCGGTAACCTGCATGTATTGAATGTCCAGCCCGCGCTGTTGCTGGGCCAGTTTTTGCGCTTCTTGCTGTAGTATGAGATTGTCTTGCGCGAGATAGATTTGCTCTTGCAGCGGCCTTAAGCTTTCATCCATGGCTTCCAGTTCTTTTTTGCGGCGCTCAGCTAATGCCTCAGCGCTTTGGCCGGTGGCGTCCATTAATTGCAGTTCTAAATCACGGCGCTTTTCTTCCAGCGCAAGACGCTCTTCTTCTTTTGACTCAATATATGAATAGTATTGATCGGCCATGGGTGCCAACTTGATCAGTGTAGAGTATTGCTTCATGCCGATATCGGAATTTATATCAACAGCTTCCAGCGCATCACGATAGCCTTTTCTTGATGCTATTATTTTTGACATTCTGTTCGGCCTATTTTCAAATACTTCGGAAAGTTGCCCCGTATAATCGCTTCTATACTCCCCATATTTTTCTATATTTTTTGGATTTGTTCGCTTTGCTACATTGCCAAACAAATTCTTTTCCAGCATCTTGAACTTTTCTTTGTCGCTGTAAAAAGCATCAATATATTGCGAGAATTGTTTTTGAAATTCTTGAATACTGCCCGCCATCTGGATAATGGCATCGCTGAAAGCAAGCACATTTTCAGGCTCCAATTTTAGACCCGATTTCATTAACGCATCGCCAACGACAGCGATTTCTGAAACCAGCCTGATTGCAGTCTCTAGCATCCCTTCACCAAGCTGCTGGTATTGCCCAATAATATCGCCTAAAACTACGCCAGCCATCGTATCGATAGCGGATGAAATCACGCCGTTGACTTTCTTGACCGCCTCCTCTCCAGTCATTCCCAGCAAATCAATTTTAATAGCCGGGATAATATAGGCGCTGAGCTGCTCTGAAAAGTCCATGCCGATTTGTTGTCCCAGGGTCTTGGTTACTTCAAACATGGTCGAACCGATGCTATTGAAGACATCGGAGATGGCCAGGGTAACTTCGTCGGTCATCGGTGAAAACGTATCCGAGAAAGTAAATTTGGTGCCTTTTTTATTGCGGGCCATATCGGTGGTGTACATTCTACCGAATATTTCAGCTACACCATTGAGGATGTCACCGACATTGACCGAATCGATCAACATACCGCCGCCGACAATTTCGTGCTTGCTTTTGCCCAGGTTTGGGCCGGGGTCGGTGCCGGTGAGGTAGCCTGTCTGAAAAGCCTTGGTGATCACGTTAGTAATACCGCCGGACAATTTAGCAACACCCTCATTAATGCCTCGCAGCTCAGCGTATTCGTCGGCATGTATGTCCTCCAGCAGCTCCATTACATTGCCCAGTGACTTTGATTGCGCCTTGGAGTCGCCCAAAACCGTGCCGGTGTCGGCTGATTGCGGTGGTGGTGGAGGGGTTTTTGCCGATCCTCCACCGCCTACTGATGCAATTAATGCTGCCATCGCGGCAGCCATCGCTGCAAGTCTGGCAAAGGCTGAATAACCATCACCGCCGCTTGCTGCGGTAGCAATGGCTAACGCTGCCTGTACAGTCAACAACGTCAGTGTTACTGCTTTCATGGCAATAGCACCGGCAGAGCTTTGCTCAAATAAGCCCTCTGTTGCGCCGGAAATCAAAACCAGTCCATCCAATTGCTGGTTTAGCGTTTTTTCTTGTAGTTTTTGATAGTCTTCTTCATATTTCTTTTCGGCAGTTGATTTCAGCTTAAGCTCTTTTAGGTAATTTTCCGTGCCTTTCTTGCTCACAGGCAGCGCATCAATTTCTTTCTTTTGGGCCGCCAAAAGATTAAATTCATTCTGTGAATTAGCTATGCCTTTGCCCATGTGCTCAAGTGCGCCCACCAATCTATTTACGCCGCCCAAGGAGCTATCAAATATCGCCCCGATGACATCGCCCAGGCCTTGCATACTCTCGGATGCTGAATCAATGGAATCCACATAGCTTTGCACGGCTTCACGCGCCGCGTCAGCCGCTTCCGCCTGCTTTTCCAGATCATTATTGATAGCGTTTTGCTTGATCAATGGCGCGGCTTGTTCAGCACTCATGCCCTGAGCCTTCAGCTTGGCGGCATAATATTCTTCGGCGGACAAAGTCAGTTGCTGGTAGCGGTCAATCAAGGCTTCCATTTCGGTTTTAACCGCTGCATCGATTTTTTCAGCTTCTTTTACTTTCTCAAGCGCTATCGCCAGTTCATGCGCCTGCGTCAAAAACTCAACCTGAAGGCCGCTTCTGACTTTAGCGTCATCCATTGCCTGCGCAATCTGTTCCGCAGCAAAGTCCGCGCGCTGGGTAGCGTTCATGCCGATTTGCGCGGTCTCAGCCCGGAGCCGCTTTATGTAGTCGGCTGATGATTTTATCGCCTGATCGTAGTTTCTTTTGGCTTCTGCGGTAGCTGCATTAAGCACTTGTTGCGCAGCCGATACGGAAGCCGATCTTGCTGAATGGCTGGCTATCTGTTTTTTGGTGCTTTTATCGGTGATTTCTGCCAGCCAGTTTTCGGTATCGGCAATAGCACGGGCGCTGGCTGTCCGGATTTGCTCCTCTTCAGCGGCGGCGTTTCTTTGCGCTTCCAGGGATTGCACCAGCTTGTCGGTCGATGAAGTATCGACCTCAATGCCAAACTGGCCCAAAAAAGCCTGCTTGGTAATAGCCATGTTTTTCAGAGTTTCAATTTGATTATCGATGCTGGAGCCAAACGCGTTGGTCAGCGCATTGATGGATTCGGTTATGCCGGTGACAATCGATCTTATAAGGCTTTCTGATTGATCATTTAATAGCGTATCCTCAAATTGATGCCAGGCATCAGACAGGTTGCTGATTGCGCCGTTAAGTGTATCCATGGCCTGCGCATTGGAACCGCTAGCCAGCTCGCCCATTTTTATAATTAATTGATCAATGACATCACGGGTAATCTGGCCTTTACTGATCAGGTCGGTCAGCTCTTCGCCGTTTTTGTGCGTAACCTGTGCCAACAGGTCATAAATTGGAATGCCTCGCTCAGCCAAGACAACCAAGTCCTCCTGCTGAAGCTTCATTTTTGAATAAGCCTGCCCCAGCTGCAAAGCAATTGCGGATAGTGTTTCTTGTGAGCCACCCAGCTTTGAGGCCTGGTTGGTCAATGCCTCCATCACCTGGCGCGTGGGCTCTAGTCCCATGCCTTTCAGTTTGATGAAGGTTTGTGTCAGCCCCTGCACTTCATAAGGTGTATTTTTGGCAAAGTCTTGAATAAAGGCAAATGCCGAAGCACCGCCAGCAGCAGAGCCTGTCACCGCTTTCAGGGTTGCCCGTAAAGTTTCCATTTCACGATTGACACTCAGTATGTCGCGCGCAAGAGCTGCAAACGTAATGCCGCCCAACAGCGCACCGAACTTGCTCAGAGTGGACGCCATTTCGGCAAATTGCCGGTTTGACGCTTGTACCGCTGCGCCGGTCTCGCCCAGGCCATTGCGAATACGGTTCAGCTCACCCGTAACCTGGCCGCTGCCATCGGCGCGAATGGTAATGCCAAGTCTGATGTCGGAGTTGCTCACTTCTTCTTCCTCTTCTTGTTCAGCTCATCAACAATAGTTCTTGAAAACAACATCACGCCACGAAAGACCTCTGCATCAATGGCCATGCCAGCATAACCCCATATCACCTGCGCGGCCTGGTAATCCAGGCCGATTAAATCGCCCATGCCCGTGTATTGCCAGGCGCAGCCGTCGAGTATAAAAAAAGCTTCAAGAACCGGGGCATTGCATTTGAAAACCTCGAAATGCTGTTCTTCCTGCTCTTCAAGCTCTGGGAGTTGGATGCCCAATATCGCGGCATCCTCGTCCAGCTGATCGGTATTGCTGTCTGACGGCTGATTACAATAGTATTCAGCCGCCTCTATCAGTTTTTTCGTTTCAGCGCTTTGCCGGCAATCGATTCAAAAAAGCCTTTGACCAAAGCGCTGCGGACAAACGGTACCGAAAGAACCAGGTCTTTGTTATCTTCGTTGAACGGAATGCTTGCGCCTGCCTCGTCCTTGAATGCTTCCTCGTCCCATCCAATCAGTACATCGTGCAAAATGTCAGCGTCTTCCTCAGCCTCATTTTTGATGATTTCATCGATCCGAGACTGCTTCAGCATCTTGAACTTGACGCGAACTTTTTGATCATTAAAGCCGCCGCCGTCTACGGGCTCAGAGATGGTGATCGGCCAGGTGTAGCTTTTGTCTTTTTTGAGGATGAATGCCATTATTTTTCCCTATATAGAAAGGATAAGGCGCGCGGGGCGCGCCCTACGGGGTTGTTATTTGCTGCAAATACGGATGTCGTCGTTGCCGGCTGCGGCATACGGGATAAACATCAAGCTGAAATCCATCATCGCCACACCGTCAGAGTCCGAGTATTTTGGATCGGCCAACTGGGCTTTGCGTGAAGTAAAGCCAACGGTGTTACCGGCGGTCTGGCCATGCTTAACGCAGAACGGCCCGGTTGTTGCATCTTTAGCGATAGTCCACCAGTCTTTAGCGGTTACCGTGGTAGCTTCCAGACTGATATTACCCGCCGGCTTGCGATCGGTAATCAGCACCGATTCATAACCGATCAACTGCCGATAAATAACGCTGTTGGCCATATCAAAATTAAGCGTTTGAATCGCTGCGCCGTTATAGCCCAGCAAGTTAATATCAGTGGTATTGGCCGTGCTGACTGTAACTGGCGTTTGCCAGCCGGTAAAGTCGGCGGTTGGCAGCGTTTGATCCGAGATAGTGCCCAGCAAGCCGGTGAATTTCCATTTCATTTTGGGGATAGCTTTAGCCGTCAAGTCAAAACTTGGATTGCCTTTTGCGCCGAGCAATACGTGCCGCACGCCATCAATATTAAAATAAATGGTTGCCGAGGTACTGGCCACCGCCGTGCCAAAGTCACTATTGGGCAAATACATGACGTTGGCGCCAATCGTGTAAGTCGTTGATGTTGCTGTCGGAGCCGTGGTAATCGGTTTGGCCAATGTAGCGGTTTTTGAAGACCCTACATAAGCGATAATTTCACCCTGCTGGGCACCACCTGCGCCATCAAACACAATGGTCATGCCGGTGTAAAAATCATCGACTGCCGAAGCGCCAGCCGCCAAAACGATAGAGGTGGTTGTGCTGCCGGTGCCACAAGCCCCGGTAATGGGTGCAGCGGTAATGGTCTCGCTAAAGTTGCACGCCTTAAGTAGCAGACCCCATTCCGGCGGCGTTGCTGCCGCGCCGGAGCCGGCTATTTCGG
>Ga0208508_1000510_pt1 | contig 10597 bp, 9 predicted proteins | sample LakWasMeta1_LOW4_2_FD_183853 | JGI IMG/M metagenome (GOLD analysis project Ga0208508, IMG submission 183853) | Freshwater sediment methanotrophic microbial communities from Lake Washington under simulated oxygen tension - Sediment Metagenome... | ecosystem: Environmental > Aquatic > Freshwater >...
CCGATATTGAAGCGCTCAAGATGGTGCCGCAGGATTTCTCCCGCCGCTATCATTTACTGCCTGTGGCTTACGATGACAACACCATGACCATGGTGGTGGCAATGGCGGATATGTTCAATGTGGTGGCGTTGGATCAGTTGCGGGCCATGCTGGGTGGCCAAATTCAGATCACCCCCGTGCTTGCTGCCGAAGCACAGCTTGAAGAGTTTATTGACCAGTTCTATGGTTATGAGCTTTCTGTTGATGGCATTCTGCGTGAGATAGAAACGGGTGAAATTGATTACCAGAGTTTAAGCGCAGATGGCAATGAATACACGCAGCCGGTGGTGCGCCTGGTTGGTGCGCTGTTGATGGATGCCGTCAAACGCGGCGCTTCGGATATCCACTTTGAACCGGAGCATGCTTTCCTGCGCATCCGTTACAGAATTGATGGCGTGTTGCAGCAGATACGCAGCTTGCATAAGAGTTATTGGGGTGGGGTGGCGGTCAGGCTCAAGGTGGTAAGCGGGCTAGATATTGCAGAAACGCGCGCACCGCAGGATGGCCGCCTGAATATGAACCTGTGTGGCCGCCCGATTGATTTTCGTGTTTCAACACACCCGACTATCCATGGCGAAAATATCGTATTGCGGGTGCTGGATCGCGAAAAATCCATCATACCGATTGAGCGCATGGGCCTGCGTGCGCAAACGCTGGATGAATTGCGCCTGATGATGACGCGCCCTGAAGGCATTCTCATTGTTACCGGCCCTACCGGCAGCGGCAAGACCACTACGCTTTACTCCCTGCTATCCAGTCAGAATACCGAGGCGGTCAATATCATGACGCTGGAAGACCCGGTTGAATACCCGGTGACCATGATGCGGCAAACCTCGGTGGCTGAAGTGAACAAGGTGGATTTTGCCAACGGTATACGCTCTATCATGCGGCAGGACCCGGACATCATTCTGGTGGGTGAGATTCGTGATGAAGATACTGCAACCATGGCGTTCCGTGCGGCGATGACGGGCCATCAGGTATTTAGCACCCTGCATACCAATTCCGCTTTAGGGGCATTCCCAAGGCTGGCAGATATCGGCATATTGCCGGACATTATGGCCGGCAATATCATTGGCGTAGTGGCGCAGCGCCTGGTGCGGGTGCTGTGCCCGCACTGCAAGGAAGCCTACGAGCCAGATGACCTGGAGCGCAAGATTCTGCGGCTGAAGCCAGCGGTAAAACCACAGATCTACCGCGCCAAAGGTTGTAAGCAGTGCAGCATGAATGGTTTCCGCGGGCGCATGGCGATTATGGAGCTGCTGCGTATAGATAGCGATATGGATGCCTTGATTTCACGCCGTGCGCATTTGGATGAGCTGCAGAAAACCGCTATAGATAAAGGCTTTGTAACTTTGGCCGAGGATGGCGCACGCCGTATTCTGGAAGGCTACACCAGCGTATCTGAAGTGATGCGTGTAATTGATTTAACCAGCCGTATAAGTGCTTGATTTTTAGAGAGCCGTTTTTAACATGCCTTCATTTAGCTATAAAGCTGTTGATAAACTAGGTCGCCCCGCTATCGGGCAGATCGACGCAGTGAACGAGGTGGATCTGGAGATTCGCCTTGAGCGCATGGGGCTGGATTTAATCACTTTTCGTCCCGCTGCGAAATCTGCAAACCTGTTCAACAGCAGCAGGGTCAGCAATCAGGACCTGGTCATGTTCTGTTTTCAGCTTGAACAATTAACCAGCGCGGGGGTTCCATTGCTGGAATGCTTGAATGACCTGCGCGAAAGCAGCAGCAATCCGTATTTTCAGAAAGTGCTGGGCGCCATCAGTGCAGAGGTTGAAGGCGGAAAAATGTTTTCAGAGGCTTTGGCGCAGCATCCGGCTGTATTCAGCGAGGTGTTCGTGAGCCTGATTGCGGCGGGCGAGCATACAGGGCAGCTGCCGGCAGTGCTTAATAACCTGTTCAATACCATCCGCTGGCAAGATGAACTGATGTCACAAACGAAAAAGCTGCTGGCTTATCCGGCATTTGTGGCGGTGGTGGTCATGCTTGCCGTGGTATTTTTAATGACGTATCTGGTGCCGCAGATGGTGTCGTTTCTACGCAATATGGGTCAGGAACTGCCGATGAATACGAGGATACTCATAGCCCTGTCCAATGCATTCGTGAATTACTGGTGGCTAATAATCAGCCTGCCGCTGTTAATGGTGGTCGGCTTGACCGCTACCATTAAAACAAACCCGATAGCGCGTTACCGTTTTGATATGTTCAAGCTTAATTTGCCGATTACCGGGCCTATTCTGCACAAGATCATCATGGCGCGTTTTGCACGTTACTTTGCCTTGATGTATCAGACCGGCATCCCGATACTGGATGCAATCAAGATATGCGAAAACATTGTCGGTAACCGCGTGGTGGCAGATGCGCTGACGCGTGTACATGCCCAGATCAATGCGGGTGACTCCATGAGCGAGAGTTTTCGCAATGCCGGCCTGTTTCCACAGCTGGTAGTGCGTATGATTAAAGTGGGTGAAAATACTGGCGGTCTGGATAAATCGCTGCTCAATATCAGTTATTTCTATGACCGTGATGTGAATGATTCCATGCAGAAGATGTTAAAAATGATAGAACCGGCACTGACTGTGATTCTGGGCGGCATACTTGCGTTTATCATGTTCTCGGTGCTGGGGCCGGTGTACGACTCATTCAGCAAACTCAAACTTTAAGGCCTGATTTTAAGCATGCTACGAGGAAACCCTAATAAATTAGTTCTGTGCGCAACAGCCAATCATTTGCTGGCTGGATTGTGGCGTGCCGGCAAGTTGCAGGGGAGTCAGTCTTTTCTTAATAACGAAGCCGGACATGAGGCATTTGCCAGATTTTTGCAGCAATATGAATCTACGCCGGTATACCTGATTGTAGATGCGGTTGAAGAAGATTACAGGCTTGAGAGCTTGCCCCATACATCGGGCATGGCAAAGCACGAGCTGGTCGAGCGTAAATTAAACCAGTTCTACCGTGGCCTGGAATATCGCACGGCGCATTTTATAAACCGTGACAAAGACAAGCGCCGGGATGATAACTATTTATTTGCCGCACTTAATAATGATGACTTTTTACAGGCTTGGGTAGCTGTCATTCAGGCGGCAGAAGCGCATCTGGTAGGCGTTTACCTGTTACCCATGCTCAGCAAAGTGCTGACGCAAAAGCTTAAACTCAAGGCTCCCAATCTTTTATTATGTGAAAAACTGTCTTCAGGTTTACGTCAAACCTTTCTGCAGGATGGCCGCCTGCGTATGAGCCGTCTGGTGCCTGATGTACCAAGCGACCCTGGCAAGCTGGGCTATTTTTACTTGGTGGAGATTGAAAAAACACGTCTTTACCTGATGAGCCAGCGCTTTGTGTTGCGCGATACGCATATCAATTTAGCGCTGGTGAGCGTAGATGGCTCAACAACCGATATTTCACAGGCTATCACTCAAGATCAGGGCCTGGAATGCTCTGATATCAGCCTGAGTGAAGTCCTCAAGAACCTTGGATTATCAGCCAGCGCTGTACAAAAAATGCCGGAATTGCTGCACATGCAGATGCTTGCCAGCGGCCATCTGGTTGATAACCTTGCGTCAGAAAATCTGACTAAAGCGTTTCAGTTCAGCCGAATCAAGCGGGCTATCAATATCAGTATTGTAGCGGTGGGGTTACTGGGGCTGGTTTCTGCACTATGGGTATTTAAACAGGCGCTGGATAACAAATCGGCCTATACCCAGGCCGTGCAGGAAACCCAGATACAGCAGCATCGTTATGATGAAGTTGCAAAAAACTTCCCGGCAACACCGATAAGTGCTAATGACCTTAAGGTAGCTGTAGAGCTTGATCGCTCCATAGCCGCTTACCCAAAATCGCCACGCCACATGATGCAGGTATTAAGTGCTGCCCTGGCGCCCAAGGCCGAAGGTTCACTGGATAACATTCAGCTGGATAGATTGCGCTGGATACTTGATAGCGAAATCAATATCAAGGATGACGATAAACTTATCCCTGTGATTACGAATAGCAACCAGCCAAATAATACAAATGCTGCGGTTAACGACCCGGCAACCCTGCATGAAATTGCTTTTGTAACGGCAGAAATATCAGGCTTCACCGGTGATTATCGCGGTGCGCTCAATAGCGTAACCCGCTTTGTGAATAATATCAGGGCCGATGCCAGGGTGGCTTCGGTGGAGGTGCTGCAAGAGCCGGTAAATGTCAGCTCGTTTGTTGACCTGCAAGGCAGCACTACCGATGAACAATCTGCCCAGAAACAGCCGGCATTCTTTAAGTTAAAAGTGATACTGAAACCGGCAGGCACGGTAATGCCAGATAAGGCTGAGGTGAAACAGCCATGAAACTGAATAAACAGGATTGGCAAAAACTGCGGGCCCCATTGCTGGTGCTTGTGGCAGTAATCATCGCAGTGATTTTATTGTTTGGCCTGGTGCAGAATTACAATACCAGCCAGGAAGAAGCCTTGCAGAAGCAGCAAACCCAGCTCAATGCTGCAAGCCAGCGCTACCGGTCATCGGGTGCAGAGAAAGAAATGATCACCGAATATCTGCCCAAATACCAGAACCTGATCAATAAAGGGTTCGTGGGTGAAGAGCGGCGTATAGAGTGGGTGGAGCATCTGCGCGAACAGCACAAAGCACATAAATTGTTCGGTATTAAATACAGCATCAGCCACCAGGATAAATACACGCCTGCATTTGCAGCAAACCTGGGCGGGTTTGTGCTGAACCGTTCAGTGATGAAGCTGGAGCTGGATATGCTGCACGAAGGTGATTTGCTGCAATTAACCGAATCACTCAGCGCAAATAACACCGCGCCATTTATTCTGCGTGATTGTGAAATCACCAGGCTGACTGATGCCAGTGCACTGAGTACCCAGTTAGTTGCTAATCTGCATGCCCAGTGTGACCTTGACTGGCTGACACTGCGTGAGCCATCGCAAATCAAGCCCTAGACTATGATGAAGCTATTTAACTCGATATTTTATTTGATGCTGTCAGTTACCACAGCCCTGGCGCCAACACAGGTAAAGGCTGCTGCCGGCAGCGATTTTGGTCGCTTGTTCAGCCAGCCCGCAGAACGCGCAAAACTGGATGTACTGCGCCAGAATCAAAAACTTAAAGTGGTTACGCCGCAAGCAGCACAGGCCGAACCCTCAGCCGGTGAAGAGTCGCCTGAACTGCCGGAGCCCATTGCCATGCAAGGCTATGTAAAACGCAGTGATGGCACAAGCACGCTCTGGATTAACGGTAAAGCCGTGCAGGAGAACAGTGCGGTTGATAATGTTGAGATTGGCCAATTGAACGGGCAAAAAAATGCATCTAAAACAGGCTCAGATAGCCTGAATGTAAAAATCCCCGCAAATGGCAAACATATCCACCTGAAAGCCGGGCAGGTGTATGAACCTGAAACCAACCAGATTAAAGAATTCAAGCTGCTCGAAAAAGAAAAAAGGCTGCATCTGGATGAGACTGGTGTGATTGACGACTCAACGGCTGAGTAAGGTTTAATCATGCTGACGCGTAAAACTAACTTATGCTTTCTAGCTCGCGCTCCTGGAATGCGCCAGAAGGGCGCTGTGATAATACTCATCGCATTTATTATAGGCTTGGGTGCGGCTGCCTATATATTAAAAGCACTGAATGCCTCGAATCTGCAGGCAGAGCAGGATAAAAAAACTTACCAAGCACTGAGTGAAGCCAAAACGGCCTTGATTTCCTGGGCAGTAGCCCACCCCGCTACGCCGGGCCTGATGCCATACCCTGACAGGAATGCAGATGCGGGCGGCTATGATGGGCTCAGTGACTGTCCAGGCGGCGCGACTTTATTTTCACATCTTATAGGCCGTTTACCATGGAAAGCCGGCGACTACAGCGATTGTAATGTCCTGCTTAATGGATTGGGCAAGGAGTTTATAGATGGCGGTAATGAGCCTTTATGGTATGCCGTTTCCAAAAATTTAGTGCATATTTATTCTCCTTCCGGTGACCCTGTCATTAATCCGGGGATCATCAATAATCCGCCTTATGGTAGCTGGCTGCGTGTGTTTGATAAAAATGGGCAGCTTATATCTGACAAGGTTGCGGCAATTATATTTGCGCCCGGCCCAAGCCAGAATGATCAGGACCGATCCGGTGGAGTTGCTGATGCTACTAATTATCTGGATACCTTTAATTTACAGGCTGGCGGGGGCGCGAAGTCAAATAGAACTTATGCTGCCGCTGACGAAGATTTCTATATAGGTGAAGATTCAAAAGGCGTTCGCCCGGATAATGCCACTTATCAGCAGCCTTATTATTTTAATGACAAGCTGGTTTATATCACAATCAATGAACTCATTGATGCCGTTTCAAAACGGGCTGCCGTAGAAGCTAAGGCGCAGTTGATAAATTATAAAAAATCTATAGCCGCAGCAACTCCGCCAGGTTATTACCCTTATGCATCTGCAATGGTGTCCGGGGAGTATTATCAGAAAAGTTTACAGTACAGCGGCTTTTTGCCCATACAGCAGCCTGTGCAGACAGTATCTAAAACCTGTTCTGTAAATTACACAAGTGCGAATTCCAGCAGTGCTACTTGTGATTTTTCATCCATCTCCAATGTGGAGTTCACACGCAGCAGCGGTACTTTTTCCGGTACAACAGGCTCTGGCTGCTCACGAATAAATGCAAATCGGACATGTCGGTGTTCTATCATCGCAGGAAATAGCAGATGTAATGGTACTGGCGGTAGAAGATTTACCTGTACATCGGCAGGATGTTCAACGACTGGAAGCTTGCCGGGAAGTTATGTTTTTAATGGCGCCATAAAATACGCAACGGCCCCTGTACTTGTAAAAATCAACAGCTCTAGCGGAGCTTGTAGCGGCTGCGGGACAAACGTTGCAAATTGTTCTTATGCTGCAACAGCGCCATCGGGTAATTTTTCTTATAATGTTACAACGTTGCCGGTAGCATTCAATTCGGCTGCCAGCAATTCTGTTCTGCCGGTGTGGTTTACTACTAACCTCTGGCAGGATTATCTGTTTTACAGTGTATCGAGCAATTGTACTTATGGCCAGCCGTGTAGTGCGCCAGACATCAATGTTGGTGGCAAGGCGGCTATAGAGGCCATTATTTCCGCCACTGGGGGCCCAATTGTCAATGCTCCATTTGCGGCAAAAGGGTCTGCGCAGACACATAGCACCTGTGATTTACAGGAGTATCTGGATTCGGCAGAGAATATCGATGCTGATACTACATTCGATGCAAACAACAAACAGAAAGCAAATAATTACAATGATCAAATTTTCGTGGTGTCACCATGAACATTAAGCTCACCGGTAATCATCCGGCGCGAGGCTTTTCCCTTGTGGAAATGGCGATTGTGCTGGTAATTTTGGGTTTTGTAATTGGAGCCTTGCTTCTGCCTTTGCAAGCGCAGCGTAATCAATTATTTCAATCACAAACCAACGGTTCATTAGAAATATATAAAAAGGCCTTGTTAGGATATGCACAGTCGCAGGGGCGCTTACCCTGCCCAGCTACAGCAGCCAGCAACGGTGTTGAAGACCAGACTCCTGCTGGCAGTGGAACTTGTACACAGCAATTAGGTTTCTTGCCCGCTGCAACTTTGGGCATTCAGCCAACGGATGCTAGTGGTTTTGCTTTGGATGCCTGGGATAATCGTGTGCGTTATGCAGTGACCCAAACAGATGTTAATGGAGGCGGCAAGCGAGACTTTACCACTGCTAACGAAATGAATAATGTAGGCCTGACTTTATTGCAGCCCGATTTAAGGGTGTGTGCAAGTTCTACAGCGGCCAATTGTACGGCAACAGTTAATGTGGTTAATAATGCGGTCGCTGTGATTTATTCGCTTGGAGCCACAGGTAGCGCTGCATCCGGAGGCGCAGACGAGGATGAAAACCTGGATGCAGACACTGTGTTTGTGAGCCATGAACCCAGAAGCAATGATGCAAACGGAGAGTTTGACCATGTCGTTACCTGGATTTCTCCCTTCGTACTTTACAACGCAATGATTGAAGCAGGGCAGCTGCATTAACTTATGAACGATAACCAACTCCTCCGGTATAGCCGCCATATCCTTTTGCCCGAAGTCGGGTACGAGGGGCAGGATAAGCTCGTGAATAGCCATGCCCTGATTGTGGGCGCTGGTGGCCTGGGTTCGCCGGCTGCTTTGTATCTAGCTGCGGGTGGCGTGGGCACACTCACAATTTGCGATTTCGATGCGGTGGACCTGACCAATCTGCAGCGCCAGATTCTGCATACCACTGCATCAGTCGGCATTAACAAAGCAATTTCAGCACGCACTGCATTGCAGGCAATCAACCCTGAGGTCATCGTGAATACGGTGTGTGAAAAATCTACCGAGGCCGGTTTTTATGAGTTGATTGCACAGGCGGATGTGGTGCTTGATTGCAGCGATAACTTTGCTACGCGCTACCTGCTAAACAAGATTTGTGTAAATCTGAAAAAACCGCTGGTGTCCGGTGCGGCTATCGGGTTTGAAGGGCAGGTAACGGTGTACGACATGCGTTCCATTCTGAGCCCTTGCTACCACTGCCTGTTTCCGGATAACGGTGAAGATACGGAATTGCGCTGTGCTACCAATGGCGTGTTTGCCCCTTTGGTGGGCATGATAGGCACCTGCCAGGCAGCTGAAGCTTTAAAGCTGCTGATGGATATTGGCGAGAGCCTGCAAGGCCGTTTGCTGCTGCTGGATGCGCTTGGCATGCAGTGGCGCACCATCAAGCTGAGTAAAGACCCGGCTTGTGTTGTATGCGCCAGTGCACCGTAAAGTTTTTATTTACCGCCAACCAGTGATTTAACTGCGCCTACCAGGTCACCCGGCATCACCACGATTTTGCTGTTTTCCGAGGCTGACATTGCCTGCAGTGCGGTAATGTAACGGTCACCCAGCAGGAACATGGCAGAGGCATTATTTTCTTTTACCGCTTCGGTGATGAACTTGATAGACTCAGCTGAAGCCTTGGCTGCTACCATTTGTGCTTCTGCATCTTTGCGCGCTGCTTCCAGCCTTGCTTCTGCATTCAGAATCAGTGATTGCTTCGCCCCTTCGGCTTCTGTAACCACAGCCACGCGCTCACGCTCGGCAGCGGCTTGTCTTTCCATCGCTTCTTGCATGTTGCGTGATGGTTTGATGTCTTGAATCTCAACTGATTTAACGGTCAGGCCCCAATCCAGCGCTTCATCGGCAATGGCAGATTTCAGCTCGGCTTTGATGCGGTCACGTGAAGTCAGCGCCTGATTCAGGTCCATGCCGCCGATGATGGAGCGCAGGCTGGTTTGCACCATGTTGCGCATCGCTTCACGAAAGTTTTCAATGCCGTAAACGGCGCGGTCAATCTTGGTGACTTTAATAAAGGCAACGGCATTGGCCAGAATCACAGCATTGTCACGGGTGATGACTTCCTGTTCAGGCACATCCAGAATGATGTCTTTAGTGGTGACCTTGTAGCTGACTTTGGTAAATATCGGGTTGATGACATGCAGGCCCGGTGTGAGTACGCCGGCAAACTTACCCAGGCGCTCTACCACCCATTCCTCACCCTGCGGCACGATGCGCACGCCTTTGATGATGGCTACAATCGCCAGAAATATCAGTACAAAGCTAAATTCGGTCATTTTATTTCCTTATTTTTTTAATATTTAATTAATTTTTTGCAATTCTTAATGTGTTGCCTTCTACTGCCACTACTTTTGCATCACTGCCAGCCTCTATGGGCTCGTCTGAAAATGCCACCCATTCACGGCTGCCTAGCAGGCCCTGGGCAAATTTTATGGTGCCGCTATGCGCAGGGCTGGTTGCTTTAGTCACTGTTCCTGTACGGCCGATTTCTTCACCCTGTGCCTGGCCGACGCGGTAATCAGCATCGGTTTTTTTGTAATAGCGCCGCCATATGGCAAGCGAGCCCAAAGACAGCACTGCAAATACAATAAACTGCACTGCATAAGACAAGCCTGGGAACAGCCATACTAAGGCGGCCACACACAGCGCAGAAATGCTGAACCATAATGAAAACAGAGTGCCGGTAACTGAAATTTCTACAGCCAGTAATATTGCAGCCAGCACCGCCCACGCCCATGCTACTTCTGTCATGATGTTCCCTGTATGAAAAGAGTTGAATCTTTGAATCTTTGAATCAATAAGCTATCAGATTGCTATTATTACATGATAGTTAAGTATTTTTTATTTACTAAAAATTAGGCGGCATACCACCCGTTTGGGTGACAAAATAGTAAACTAGCACAAGTAAATGGGGGTAGTGCCATGAAACCTGCGCAAAAAATAAATATACCTAGCGACAGATTCGAGCCGGCAGCATTACATGCGTCGCTTGTTTCCGGATGCCAAAGGTAATGACCTGGGTGCCGAGTGGGCTGGCGGGCGCCATAATGGCTTGAACAAGCTCAATAGTATTGATGCCGCCGCATATGCCAAAAACCGGAATTTCCTCAATGGTGCGGTAACGCATCTATCCCCTTATTTACGCTATGGCTGCCTGACTTTGAACGAGACAGTAGCCGCAGTAAAAGA
>Ga0208508_1000512_pt1 | contig 10551 bp, 10 predicted proteins | sample LakWasMeta1_LOW4_2_FD_183853 | JGI IMG/M metagenome (GOLD analysis project Ga0208508, IMG submission 183853) | Freshwater sediment methanotrophic microbial communities from Lake Washington under simulated oxygen tension - Sediment Metagenome... | ecosystem: Environmental > Aquatic > Freshwater >...
TGTGTGTTTTTTTATAAGGAGATTTATTCATGAAAAATTTATATAACGGTTTGGTTCGTTTCATCAATGATGAAGAAGGTGTAACAGCGATTGAGTATGCACTGATTGCAGCGTTGATTGCGGTAGTTATTATCACCACTGTTACTACAGTGGGCACAGATATTAGTAGTGTATTTAGCAAAATCGCTACTGAATTAGAAAAAACTCTGTAGAGCAATCCTTGGATGGCGATGTTGCGAGAGATTTTATGCATCGCCATCTTTTAAAAATAGATTGAGAAGATGGGATGTCTGGTTTAAGAGAGTTGGTGGCTTTAACACCTCTGATTATTTTGTTGTTGGTCATTGCAAAGCAAGATATCCGTATTCACCGCATCTCTAATAAGCTGGTGTTGATAGGTATGTGTTTTGGTGTTGCAGTGAATAGTGTTCCACCTATGGTGTGGAACGTTGACAGTGCAATATCAGGTGGTTTGGGTTTGGGGTCAGCGTTACAAGGTTTTGCTATTGGGATAGTCATTTTTTTACCTTTATATTTGATTCGGGCCATGGGTGCCGGTGATGTGAAATTGATGGCGATGGTGGGTACCTTTTTAGGCCCTGGTGATGTGTTAGGTGCCGCGCTGTCAACGTTAATCGCAGGGGGAGTGATGGCATTAGTCGCAGTTATATATTCAGGAAATCTTGCTAAATCTTTGCAAAACGTCAAGTTGATATTGTTAGGCGGTTTGATAGAGACAAATGTACGGCAGCGGGATTTAGTCACTGCCGTGCCCAAATCTGTTGGTAAATTGCCCTATGCCGTGGCAGTAGCAGCAGGCACATTAGGTTATTTAATTTGGCAACATATTTATTGAAATGGTCTATAGCATTTATTTGATGTTCAATGTTGTATAACTAAATACTTAATAAGGTACGTCAGACTGTGAATACAATTATTTCAGATAAGACGGTTCAAATAGCTGCGGAGCGACGCCATGCACAGTTGCCACCATCGCCCGGCACCGTTGATGATACCGGGCTTGGTTTTCAGTTTATGGTTGAATTGATTACTAAAACATTATTTGTACACGGTCAAATGAGCTTGCGTGATTTGATGGGTTTTTCAAAACTCTCAATGACAGTGTTGCAGTCCTTACTTAATTTTATGCGCACTGAGTATATGTGTGAGGCCGTACGTAGCGGAGAGACAGAAACGGCAATATCTTACAATTTGAGTGAGTTAGGTAGTAAACGAGCTGAAGACTATTTGCGTAAAAGTCAGTATGTCGGGCCAGCGCCAGTAAGTTTGGCAGCCTATGTAAATCAAGTACGTGAGCAGTCTATCGCTAATATGCGGGTGACGCGCGAGCAATTGTCGCAAGTGTTTGGTAATTTAGTTGTAAAGGTGGAGATACTTAGGCAGTTTGGTGCTGCCATGAATTCTGGGCGTGCGATCTTTGTATACGGCCCGGCTGGTAGTGGAAAAACTTTCATTGCTGAGCATTTGGCAGGTCTGCTTAATGGAAATGTAGCTATTCCGTATGCAATCGTTGTTGATAATGAGGTGATTCAGATTTTTGACCCACTTACTCACATGGCACTGTTGCCGAAAAGTGAAGTTCAAAGTGACGGTCTGGTGCTTGATCGCAGGTTATCTTCTGATGCACGTTGGGTAATGTGTCATCGGCCGGTAATTAAAACTGGCGGTGAATTGACTCTGTCGATGCTGGATTTGGAGTTTGATGAAAATGCCAGATTTTATCAGGCTCCGCCACAAGTCAAGGCAAATAATGGATTGTTGATTATTGACGATTTGGGCCGTCAACTAGCACCAGCCATTGATATTATGAATCGCTGGATTGTGCCGCTTGACCGCCATGTAGATTACCTGGCCTTGCATACCGGTAAGAAATTCATGATTCCGTTTGATGTAATTGTGGTGTTTTCTACTAATTTGGCGCCTAGCCAATTAGCGGATGAGGCTTTTTTACGACGCCTTGGCTATAAAATATATGTTGGCGCCTTAAGTGAAGAGCAGTATCGCGAAATAATGCAGCAGGTATGCAGTGAGTTAAATATCCCGTTTAGTATGGATGGCTTTAATTATCTGCTTAATGAGCATCATTATAAAAGTGGGAAGCCTTTATCAGCTTGTATACCAAGAGATATTTTAGAACAGTTAAGAGATATTGCTCTATATGAAGGCAAGTCAGCTGAAATGTCCAAGGAGTTGCTTGATTGGGCATGGAATAACTATTTTACGCATGATTGAGCTTCATTCGACAATTAATAATAGTTACTTTTAGATTATAAAAAGGTATGGGAAACGACATGGAAATGAAGAGACTGAACAGAGAAAAAGGGGATTCCAAATGAAAAATCCGAGAGCTTTTGTAATGGTTGTTATTTCCATATTGGTAGGGTTAGGAGCAGTGGTTTTGGCTACGAAATGGATTTCCAAGCAAACTAGTACTGCTACAAGCAAAGTGGTCGTGGCGGCAATTGATATTGATTTGGGTACGCCACTCGCACCAAATATGCTGAGTCTGGCTGATTGGCCCAAGGGCAGCCTGCCAGCTGGCTATATTAAAGATATTAAGGAATTGGATACTAGGGTACTGAAAACCAGTTTGTCGCGAGGGGAGCTTGTGTTGGAGTCCAAACTAGCTCCATTAGGTGCTACAGGCGGGCTTTCTGCCGTTATTAGTAAAGGTAACCGGGCGATGACTGTGCGGGTGAACGATGTAGTTGGCGTTGCCGGTTTTGCACTGCCAGGTAATTACGTAGATATCGTGGTGAATACCGAAGATGAAACCAATAAGGCAGAGAACGTCAATAAAAGTATTTCTAAAATTGTACTTGAACATATTTTGGTTTTGGCTGTTGCGCAAGAGCAAAATCGTGATGAGACCAAACCAAAAGTTGTAAATGCAGTTACCTTGGAAGTAACGCCTGAACAAGCAGAAAGACTAGATTTGGCACGTAGCGTTGGTAGCTTGTCTCTGGTGTTGCGCAATCAAGTTGATACTAGCTTGGCCGCAACTGCAGGCTCAACTAAAAAAGATTTACTTAATAGTGGTAACCATGTTGTAGCTGCGCAAGTCGATGTTCAGCAGGAAACTGCAACTGTTGCAAAAGCTGAGATTAAGAAGGTTGTTCGTCATAAAGCTACAGCAAAAAAATTATCATCTTATGATCAGGTTGAGGTTGTGAGAGGCGACTCGAAAACTGTAGAAGAGTTCTAACCTTAACGCGGATGAGAAGTAACCGTAAATTTAATTGTGGCAGTTTTGCAAATCACTGTATGAATGTAGCACTTAGAGTGAATTTTGGATATTGCTAGGGAGAATTGAAAATGAATGGACACAACAACGCAAAAAGTAACTTGGCGTTAAATTTACCTTGTTCTTTGATAGGACGAGATATTAAGTTGATTGTATTAGCGTTGAGTTTTTCAATGGTTGCGAGTGTTCCTGTCTACGCTGCAGACTCTGCAAATGCCAAGACTAATAAGCCTGTTACAGCGGCTAGAACTCGCATTATTCCAACTTCTACAGAGATTATTCCCAGAATGGAGCTTTCTATAGGTCAATTGCACCTTGTTAGACTGCCTGCAGGGTTAAGCCTGCAAAAAGTGAAGGTGGAAGATGAAAAAATAGTACAGATAGAAGTGACAAGTCCTAAAGAGGTTGTGCTGAATGCTAAAAAAGAAGGATCTACGTCAGTCATGGTTTGGGATAAGTCAGGCCAGGTGACTGTTATCAGTGTAACAGTGCTGGGCGATACAGCCGCCATTGATGCCGTAGCATTGCAGGCTAAACTAAAGCAAATGTTACCCAATGAAAGAGGCATTGTTGTTAGCACCGCGGCTGAATCACTGGTATTAAGCGGTACGGTTTCCGATGCCGTGAAAGTAGATAAAGCCATGTCGCTAGCCGAGGCTTACGGCCGTAAGGATAAAGATAAAAAAGTTATTAATTTGTTACAGGTTGCTGCGCCACAGCAGGTGATGCTGGAAGTGAAAATGGCAGAGGTTTCAAAAAACCTGTTGGATAAATTGGGGGCATCTTTTTCTGCAAGTCGAGCGAATGGAGGTGTGGCATATGCGATTGCTGCAGGCTTTCTGAGTTTGGATGCCAGCCCTTTTTCCGGAGGAAAGGGAGGCGGGCTACGTATTAGTAATGGCAGTACGGTTCTAAATATTGATGCTGAAGACAAGGATGTTGTTGTGAAAGTATTGGCCGAGCCAAATATTATTGCAATCAGTGGGCAAGAGGGTAGTTTTTTGGCTGGTGGTAAATTCTATATTCCTGTACCGCAAGGTGGAGCAAATAGTGCCATTACTCTTGAGGAAAAAGATTTTGGTGTCGGTTTGAAGTTTACGCCTACAGTACTTGAAGATGGGCTCATAAATTTACGTGTAATGCCTGAAGTCACAGAAGTGGCGAAAAATGAAGAGACTCTTGGAACTACAATTTCATCCTTTCCCTCTCTTACTACTAGACGCGTTTCTACTACAGTTCAACTTCATGATGGACAGAGTTTTGCTATTGCAGGTTTAATAAAAAATAACATAACTGAGAATATCAAACGATTCCCGATTTTGGGCAACATCCCCATTTTGGGGGCCTTGTTCCGTAGCAGTTCGTTCCAGAACGAAAAGACTGAACTGTTGTTTGTGGTGACACCGCGCTTGGTTAAACCGTTGCCAGCTAATTACACTTTACCTACAGATAGTTTTAAAGAACCTAGCAAAAAAGAATTCTTTATTGACGGGAATCTTGAGGCTAAACCAGCACAGCCAGCAGCCTTGCCTAATAGTTCCGCAGTACCAGCACCAGCACCAGCAACTATGCAAGAAAGCCCTAAAGACGGCTTTGAAATGAAATAAGGAGAGAGTCATGGATACATTGAAATCAAAACCAGCGTTATTCACACCAGCACTCTCACTTTTGCTAGCAACTCTGGCTTTAGCAGGATGTGCCACAACTACACCAATGTTGGATGATCATTTTGGCGAAGCGGTGAATGCTGCAAAGGCACAGCAAACGCTTAATCCTGATGCCTCGCTTAATACAGATGCAGTAGCAGGCGTAGATGGGCAAGCAGCTAAAGGCGCAGTGGACCGTTATCAAAGATCTTTTGTTCAACCACCGGCATCTACCAATATATTTAACATTGGGGTTGGCTCTGGCGGAGTTGGTTCCAGTGGAATGAGTTCTGGCGGCACTGGTACCTTAAGATAAAACAAAACTGTTTGAGGCGGTAGCAGCCTTCGCACGGGTATAGGGTTTGATATTGAGAGTTTACTGAATATCAAACTTATTCTTAAAGTTAGTTAGTTTGGTTTATTCAGGTTGAATTTAATAATGAAGCAAATAAAAATCACAATAATTTCACCTAGCAAGACTCTCTTGGGAGAAATTCGTCAAGTATTGGACGATGGTGATTCTAAACGTGTTTTTTACTCGATTGAGGGTAGGTTTGAGAGTGCTGCTAATTTCATAAACCAGGAGTTACCTGATGTGGTTATTTTAGATGCATCAGGTGCTAATGAGCCAAATCTAGAGAAGTTGGAATCGATTTGTTTACAACATCCTAAAACTGCTCTTATTGTCTTGAAGGATAATGTAACTCCTGAAGTGTTGATAAGTGCGATGCGTATTGGTATTAAGGATGTACTGAAATTACCTTTAGAGCATGTTGAGCTTATCCAAGCCGTGTCACGTGTGGAGAGCAAATTAAACTTTGTAGCTTCATCTGTAAAAGAAGGTAAGGTCATCGTATTTGTATCTGGGAAAGGTGGTAGTGGAGCTACTTTTCTGGCTTGTAATTTAGGCTATACACTTGCGGCGAACAGTGAGTCCAAGGTGGCGTTGTTGGATATGAATCTACAATTCGGCGATGCTGCTTTATTTTTATCTGATCATGTACCACCTAATACCTTGGCGGATGTGGCCGTTAATATTTCTCGGCTTGATGCCTCATTACTAGCTTCTTCGATGGTGCAGATTCTGCCTAATTTTGGTTTGTTGGCCGCCCCTGAGGATGCTGAGCGGGCAGAAGAAGTAAAACCTGAACATGTGGAAGCGCTCATTAAGCTGGCAAAGCGTCAATATGATTTTGTGATATTGGATGTCGGTCGTGTGCTGAATTCTACTAGTATCAAAGCTTTGGATTATGCTGATAATATTTTTTTGGTGATGCAGCAAACATTACCGTTTATTCGTGATTCTAAACGTTTGATTAAAATCTTGCAGTCGCTAGGGTACGCAAAAGAGAAAATCAATCTAATAATAAACCGTTATGAAAAGGCCGGTGATATAGAGTTAAAAGATGTTGAAGCTGCTTTGGGAGTTGGAATCTATCAAACGATTCCTAACAGTTATATTGCAGTATCTGCATCAGTAAATCAGGGCGTGCCAATTATGAAGATTTCCAAACATGACCCCGTTACCAAAAGTCTGGAAGTTATTGCAGGTAAGCTTGTAGAGTCTCATGATGCCAAGCAGTCTGGCTGGATATCCAAGTTGTTTGGTTAGGTAATAGAAGAGTGGTAAACAATAAAAAAATAGAGGTTGGTTATATAGATGCTGATTCTGTGGAAGGGTATGAGTTATGTCACTGCGCGATAGATTAGAAGATATCAAGAAAGATGAAGCCCCGGTTGCACCAACCAAGCAGCAGTATGGATTTATGGGTTATAAAGAATATCAGGATCTGAGATCTCGTATCCATAGAAAACTACTCGACCGGGTAGATCTGGTGATGATGGAGAGCATGTCTCCAGAGCGGTTGCGTGAGGAGCTTAAATCACTTGTTGAGCGCTTGCTTGCTGAAGAGTCTATTGCAATCAATGATTCAGAGCGCATGAATCTGGTGCGGGATATTCAGCATGAGGTTTTGGGCTTAGGGCCGTTGGAAGTGCTGATGGCTGACTCAACCATCTCAGATATTCTGGTCAATACTTACCGTCAGGTTTATATAGAACGCAATGGCAAGTTAGAGTTAAGTGAAGTACGCTTTGAAAGTGAGGCGCACTTGCTGAAGATTATTGACAAGATCGTTTCAGGCGTGGGTCGTCGCGTGGATGAATCCAGCCCGATGGTGGATGCAAGGCTGCCTGATGGGTCGCGGGTGAACGTTATTATTCCTCCTCTCGCTGTTGATGGCGCGCTAATGTCTATTCGCCGCTTTGCATTAGTGCCTCTGCAAATGAAGGATTTTGAGGAATATAAAAGTCTGACTCCTCCAATGGCTGAAGTACTAAAGGGGTTAGTAAAGGCTAAGATTAATATTCTTATTTCTGGTGGTACAGGTACGGGTAAAACCACTTTGCTAAATATCTTATCAGCCAGTATCCCTGCTAGTGAGCGCATCATCACAATTGAAGATGCCGCCGAACTGCAATTGCAACAGCCACATGTAGTGAGATTGGAAGTCAGGCCGCCTAATATTGAAGGCAAAGGTGAGGTCACGCCGCGCATGCTGGTAAGAAACAGTTTGCGTATGCGCCCTGACCGTATCATCGTGGGTGAGGTGCGTGGTGCCGAAGTGGTGGATATGCTGCAAGCAATGAATACGGGCCATGAAGGCTCTATGGCTACAGTGCATGCCAACACTCCGCGTGATGCACTGACCCGTCTGGAGAATATGTTTGGCATGGCAGGCTTTAATCTGCCACCAAGAGCAATGCGAGAGCAAGTTGCTTCTGCCTTAACCGCAGTGATACATGTATCACGGTTGAGTGATGGTAGACGTAAGCTAACGAGTATTCAGGAAATTACCGGCATGGAAGGCGATGTTATTACCATGCAGGATATATTTACCTTTGAACAAACAGGCGTTGCCAAGGATGGTACTGTACAGGGGCATTTTAAAGCTACGGGAATCCGTCCGAGATTCGTTGATCGTTTGCGTACTCATGGGGTTGATATCTCAGATGAGCTTTTTGATCCGACACTGCTTTTTGAGTAGGAGGGTAATGTGGACTATCTCTATTATCTGTTTGTAGTGTTAGGTTTTTTTGCTGTAGTTCTTTTTCTGGAAGGTATGTATCTGACCTGGAATGCATATAAAGGTCCAGAAAAAATGCGTATAGCAAAGCGCTTGCAGGCCATTTCAGTTGGAGTCAGTAGCCAAGCATCATCTTTGGCTAAAGAGAGATTGCTTGCTAAAACTCCTGAGTTACAGAGCTTTTTATTGCGCATCCCGAGAATCCACCTAGTAGATCGAATGCTTTTGCAATCGGGGTTAAATATTAGTGTGGCAGGTTTTATAGCGATCACCTCATTAGCGTTGGCTAGTGGTGCAGTTGTTGGATTGTTGTTAGCCGTATCCAGTTGGGTTGCTTTTGTGATTGCGATTGTTGCAGGAATAATCCCATATCTGTATGTTAAAAAATCGAAGTTTAAACGCATGGAGATAATTGAGCTGCAACTGCCTGATTCGCTTGATTTAATGGGGCGCGCAATGAGGGCTGGTCATGCGTTTCCAAGTGCATTGCAAATGGTCAGTAGTGAAATGCCGGATCCTATTGCTTCAGAGTTCAGAATTGTTTTTGATGAAATTAACTATGGGATACCTGCGCAAGAGGCTTTGATGAATCTTAGTACGCGCGTACCAAGCACTGATCTTAGCTATTTTGTTATCGCGGTTCTGATTCAACGTGAAACTGGTGGCAACTTGGCTGAGCTACTTGGTAACATTAGTCACCTGATTAGAGAACGTATGAAACTCTTGGGTACGGTACGTGTATTATCAGCGGAGGGGCGCTTATCTGCGTGGATATTGACTTTACTTCCTTTTGTACTTGGTTTTGTGCTTAATCTTGTTAATCCTAATTTTCTGAGTATGCTTTGGACTGATCCATTAGGTATTAAGATGGTTATCTATGCGCTTGGTTTAATGGTAATAGGCATTTTTACCATGTCACGAATAATCAAGATTAGGGTTTGATATAGATGAATGGATTGAGAATAATATGAACGCCATACAGATCATTTATCTAATACTTGTTTTTCTGATTGTATTTATTGCGGTTTTTGTAGCTTTAACACAATTCAACAAGCGGCCATTCCAGGATAGATTGCAAATCTTGGAAAGTGGTGCTAATTCAAAGACTGATACAGTTGATGAAAAGTTAAAAGTATATCCATGGGTAAATAGAATTCTTGAGCTTACTGGCCCAGTTGCTAGCCTTTCAGTGCCGAAAGAAGGCTGGGAGTCATCGCAATTGCGAGTTCGATTTATGAACGCAGGTTACCGTAGCAGCATAGCTCCTATGATGTTTTTTCTGGCGAAAACACTTTTAACATTTATCTTCCCAACCATATTTGTTCTATATGCAACTATTAGCGGAACTCATATTAAGCCCAACACCTTTTTATTTCTAATAGTAATTCTTGCCGCGATTGGCTATTTTCTTCCCAATGTATTTCTGGAGCGTCGTATAGCGTATAGAAAGCGTGAAATATTTGAAAGTTTCCCTGATGCGATGGATTTGATCATTGTTTGCGTGGAGTCTGGTTTGGGTTTAGATGCCGCGCTTGCGAGGGTGGGTGAAGAAATGCACATGCGTAGCCCAATATTGGGGGAAGAATTACATTTGATTAATCTTGAGTTGAGGGCAGGCAATTCTAGGGAAAGAGCATTGCGTAATCTTGCGCTGAGAACGGGGGTTGAAGATATCGATACACTGGTTGCCATGCTCGTGCAGTCAGATCGCTTTGGTACCAGTATTGCTGACTCTTTACGTGTACATGCCGATAATTTGCGGACTAAGCGGCGCCTGCGTGCGGAAGAGGCGGCAGCAAAAATTGCACTTAAGTTACTGTTTCCTTTAATTTTCTTTATTTTTCCATCAATGCTTCTAGTTTTGCTAGGGCCTGCGGTGATTACTATAAATCGAGTCTTGTTACCAACGTTGTCAGGCCAGTAAGCGCAGTTGTCAGTTTGGAGGTTTAAAATGAATACCAGACATAAAATAATACCAGCAGTGTGTTGCATTGCCCTGATGAGTGCATGTGCGTCTAACCAGAGCACTAGTGCTGCACCTTGGTCGGTAAAGCCTAATGCTGTTGCTAGAAATAGCGCAGATAAGCCAGAAGCCCTGTATCAGGTTGGCCGCTACTACCAGGGGCAGAATCGTTATGAACAGGCCATAGAAGCTTATATGAAAGCACTGAAAGCCGACCCCGCCTTTGTTGAGGCACGTAATGGTTTAGGTGTCATATATTCAAGGCAGGGCCGCTACCATGAGGCGATAGAGGCATTCCAGGCTGCTATCGCGCAGGCACCCAAGGCGGCTCATTTGTATAGCAACATGGGTTATGCCTATTATCTGCAAGGGCAGTATGCAGACTCTGTGCAGGCGCTGGAGCAGGCTACATTGCTTGATCCGGGCAACCAGAGGGCGCTTAATAACTTAGGTCAGGCTTATGCCAAAGCTGGCAATGCTGCTGAATCAGTGCGGGCATTCTCTGGAGCTGCCAATGTTACAGCTGAAGCTCCGGCCGCTGCGGCCAAAGAAATAGCCCAGCCTGCCCAGCCTGCGGCAGAAAACACCACT
>Ga0208508_1000513_pt1 | contig 10550 bp, 4 predicted proteins | sample LakWasMeta1_LOW4_2_FD_183853 | JGI IMG/M metagenome (GOLD analysis project Ga0208508, IMG submission 183853) | Freshwater sediment methanotrophic microbial communities from Lake Washington under simulated oxygen tension - Sediment Metagenome... | ecosystem: Environmental > Aquatic > Freshwater >...
GATATCCGCTGCCATCCCATTTTTCCTGATGCGAATAGGCGATTTCCTTGGCATATCTTAAAAATGGAACCGCAATGCCAAGATGCTGTTCTGCTTCGACTATGGCATCACGCCCAAGCGTAGTGTGCGATTTCATAATCTCAAACTCTTCCGGTGTCAGTTTGCCAGGTTTAAGTAAAATACTGTCAGGAATGCCCACTTTGCCAATGTCATGCAGCGGCGCTGATTTAAACAGCATCGCTATCGTCATCTCGTCATCCAGTACGCTGCTGAAACGAGGGTGGTGGCGTAGCTTTTCAGCCAACACTTTCACATAATGCTGCGTTCTGCGGATGTGATTGCCTGTTTCATTATCGCGGGTCTCGGCAAGCGAAGCCATGGCATGGATGGTGACATCCTGTATCGCCATAATCTCCTGGGTGCGCTTTGCGACTTCAGATTCCAAAAATGCATTCTGGTCACGCAGAAAATCCTGCATGCGCTTCAATGCAAGATGCGTCCTTACACGGGCAACAACTATAGGCGGACTAATCGGTTTGGTGATGTAATCTACAGCTCCCAACTCTAGACCATGCGTCTCATCATCTACTTCTGTCTTGGCTGTCAGGAAAATAATCGGGATATGGCTGGTTTTCTTGTCCGCTTTCAGCTGCTTGCACACTTCATAGCCATCAATATCAGGCATCATGATATCCAGCAAAATCAAGTCCGGCGCGTTATCTGAACGTGCGATCTTGAGCGCTTTCTCGCCGCCGTTCACAACCCTCACGTGGTATTCATCCTTGAGTAGACCGCTGATTAAAGTCAGATTATCAGGGGTATCGTCTACGGCCAATATGGTTGCTTTTTCTATCAATTCAGATACATCTGCCATTGTTTGCACCGTTCAGTAAAAAAATAATATCTGTTATATGTTGCCACTAGACTGCAAAATTCAAGAGAGCTGAATATGCAGCTCATTTGCTGCAGCCACGAGCTGCACAAGCGCCTTATCATAGTCATAAGCGCGTATGAGCTGGTCCACCTTGTTAAATGATTCAGCACCCAGGGCGAATCTCAGCAAGTCCAGGTTATCATCCAGGATATCGTGTGCTTCACTCTCATCATTAGCTAACAATGCGACCAGTTTCACCAGAACACCTTTAGCCTTTTCAATATCCAGCGCATCTTTATTCTGCCGACTCTCTTCTGCCGGCGCAGATGCTTTTATACGGTCTACCATTGCAGATGCTGCGCTGGCAAACGCCTTAATCTGTGTGGCAATAACCTTGCTGTCAGCCTTATCTTTTATAGATTTTTCGAGCGCCGCTGCCAACACTTGCAGTTCTGTAGCACCAATGTTGCCATTCAGCCCCTTGGCTGTATGCGCCAGACGTTCAGCAGTCACAAAATCTTTCGCATCCAATGCAGCGCGTATCTCATCAGCGATGTTTTGCTGATTTGTCACATAGCTGCGCAGCATATTGACATAGCGTGCCCTGTTACCCAAAACCCGCTTCAACCCAAGTTCAACATTAAGGCCATCAATTAACGGCAATGCTATTTCATCTGGGTGCGTAACTGCTTTCGCATTACTCATAGTTTTATTCTTTGCGGATTTTGGCTTGATCCACTTTAATAGTTTCCTGAACAGGTCATCAGGATCAATCGGTTTCGCAACATGGTCATTCATGCCTGCGGCAATACACATATCGTAATCCTGTTTCATCGCATTTGCAGTCATGGCGACTATAGGCAACTTGGCAAACTTGCGAGACTTACGAATCTCTTTTGTCGCCGTCAGCCCATCCATCACCGGCATCTGCACATCCATCAGCACAAGGTCATATTTGTGTTTGGCGAGTTTATCCAGCGACTCCTGCCCGTTTGATGCTACATCAATCGTGAATCCGGCATCACCGAGCAACCCCAGCGCCACTTCCTGATTAAGCACATTATCCTCAACCAGCAATATTGATGCGCCTGTAATCCCCGCCAGCTCATGCACCACATCTGATTCACTATCATGCACCACATGCTCCTCAGGCAAACTTACACCATACACACGCATCACAGTATCAAACAAAATAGACGGGCTGACTGGCTTAATCAGAATCTCTTCAAGGCCTGCGCCCTGGGCGTCTTTAATCACTTCTTCCCGTCCGTATGCGGTCACCATGATGAGATGCGGCGTTTTTTCCAGAGGCAGGCTGCGGATAACTCTGGCAGTCTCTGTACCATCCATGCCTGGCATGCGCCAATCAAGAAAAACTACATCAAACGGCTTATGAGCCAGATCAGCCTTTTTAATCTGTTCCAGCGCGTCTAAACTGTCAACCGCTTGTGAAACCTTGAATGACATGCTTTTAAGCATTTCATCCAAGGCACTTCTGGCAATCTCGCTATCATCAACAATGAGCACGCGTAACCCGCGCAGGTCAGGCTTGGGTAGCAGATTCTTCAGCTGACCTTTTGCCTTGCCCAGGCGGGCTGTAAACCAGAAAGTACTGCCTTTACCCAGCTCACTTTCAAGGCCGACCTCGCCCCCCATCAGCGCAGCCAGTTGCTTGGCTATAGCCAGACCCAAACCTGTACCGCCATATTTACGGCTGGTTGAAGAATCCCCCTGCTGGAACGACTGGAACAGCTTACCTTTCTGTTCCTCTGTCAATCCGATGCCGGTGTCACTCACTGCAAATCTCAGCAATACTTCCTGCGGCGTTTCTTCCTCCACTCTTGCGCTGACTACAATCTCGCCTTTATCGGTGAATTTAACCGCGTTGCTCGCATAATTGATGAGCACCTGCCCCAGACGCAGAGAATCACCATTCAAGAACTTGGGCACATGGCGGTCAATATCAAAAATCAGCTCAAGGTCTTTTGCGCCTACTTTTTCTGAAATCAGATTAGCTACGTTATCCAGCACTTTTTCTAGGTTAAAGTCAGAGCGTTCGATGCTGAGTTTACCGGCTTCGATTTTCGAGAAGTCCAGAATGTCATTAATAATGCCAAGCAGGTGCTGGCTGGAACTCTGTATCTTACGAACAAAATCCCGCTGTTTAGGTGTCAGGTCAGTTTTAAGCGCTAGATAAGACATACCTATGATGGAATTCATCGGTGTCCTGATTTCATGGCTCATATTTGCCAGAAAATCAGATTTGAGCCTGGTGGCTTCTTCTGCAATCTCTTTGGCTCGCCTCAAATCGGTCACATCAATAAACCAGCCCAGAATACATGGCTCATTTTCATAAGTCACCATGATGTATGAGGCCAGCGCAAGCACTTCTTTACCGGTTTTGGTCACAACTTTCATCGGAATGTTAAGCGTGGTTTCACCTTTTGCCAGCTTAAGCGCAACGCCTTCTAGCTGATGCGGCAGCCTATAGAAATCATCTGCATCAATGCCCAGCAAATCCTCTTTATCCACTTCAAACAGCTCTGCACATGCCTTGTTCTGATAGACCACTTTTTTAGTTGAGATATTGGTCATTCTGGCTGAAACTGGACTTGCATCAAGCAGGTAGCGAATCTGACGTTCGCTCGCAAGAATACGGTCTTCCATATTCTTGCGCTCGGTGATGTCATAGAACCAGCCAATCAGTGCAGGCTCCGCATTAAAGGTAATATGCATATAGGTTGCCATCACCCAGAACATCTCACCATCTGGCTTAATCATTTTTACAGTGCGATCAACGACATCTGCGCCAGATTCAAGATCGCGCACAATCTGATTGTATTCCTCTACATTGCAATAGAAGCGACTCGGATCTTTTCCTACAATTTGTTCCGATGAAACTCCAAGCAATCGAGACATGCGGTTATTGGTATAGAGCACATGCTTGGTCTTGCTATCCAACAATCTAGTGGCAATCGGGCTGGAGTCCAGAATCAGCTTCAGGTTAGACTCGCTGGTTTTTAATTTATCTTCCGCCACTTTACGCTCTGTTACGTCACGAATCGACGCACAGACACAATTGCCGTGCATGCCAATGCCTGGCAGGCGGCTTAATGCAATCTCAACCGGAAACTCCGTGCCATCCTTACGGCGACCGCGCAGCTCAACCCCTTGATTAAGCTTACCCATATCACCAGACGACATAAAGTTATTGCGCATCGCAGGGTGTCTCGACTTGATATGCTCAGGTACAAGATCATCGACACTCTTGCCAATCAATTCATCAGCAGCATAATCAAATATACGCTCGGCATCGCTATTGCTCAGAACAATCCTGCCAGCTTCATCAACCACTAGCATGCCTATAGGTGCTGCGCCTATAATGCCGCGATACCAAGCCTCCGTCTCGCGTATCTCTTCCTGCTGGGCTTCCATTTCCACAGCCTGCTCTTCCAGCTGGGCGGCTTGCAATTCCATGCGCTTCGCCTGCTCCTGCGTCTCACCTAGCAAACGCTGTGTATGCGTGTTACGTTCCAGTATTTCCAAAGTCAGTGCTGTAATTGGCAATAACTCATCAACAAGCGCCTTTTCACTTTCATTAAACGAAGTAAACGACGCCAGTTCCAGCACACCTAGCAACCGATCATTGTGCAGCAATGGAATCAGAACGATGCATTTGGGCGCAGCGCTGCCAAGGGCTGAGCTTATATTGATGTAATTCTCTGGAGGGGTATTAAGTGTAATGATGGTTTTTTCAACGGCGCACTGCCCTGCCAAGCCTTCTCCAAAAGCGATCTCCTGCTTTAAGCCGCTGCTGCTGGGGTAACCATAACTAGAAAGCAGTACGAGCCGGTTTCTTGCTTCATCAAAGATGTAAAAAGCGCCAAAGCCAACATTTAGCAATGGCGCTGCCTTGGCAAGAAGTATGTGCGCAAGATCTTTAAAGTCATCGACCCTTTGCAGGTCTGTTGATATTTCTGCCGAATGTGCCTTAACCCAGCGCTGAGACTCCAGATTCTGGTATACCTCCTTAAGTACCAGCATTGAACGCGCCATGGCACCAATTTCATTAGGATAAGCAGCATGTGGAACCTGCGCGCTCAGGTTCCCGGCAGCAAGCTCTTCTACATACTCACGCAGCCTGCGTGTAGGCCTTGTAATAGATAAAGAAATGATAATGCCCATCAGGCTACTGACAACAAATGCAGCGACCAGCAGCACGATGGTCAGCAGGCGAAAGTTTTTGTAAATCCTGTCTGCGGTAAGTGTGGTTTTCTGAGCACTTGTCTGCGCATTGACAGCCATATCATTTAGCAAACCGACTGCACGGTCAATGACTTGATTAAACTCGTCACTGCTGGCGTAAGCTGCCGCCTGTCCAAGCCTGAAACCATCTTTTTCCAGCAGGTCAAATGTATGATTAATATTCTGCTGGTATTGCGCCAGCACAGGTTTAAACTGTGCTATCAACTGCCTGTTAGCATCCTGGTGTGCCGAGGTACGCACTTCATCTAAAGCCAGATGCAGCTCTGATGTCGCCAGTATGAGATTCGCTTTCGCCTGAGTGCGTTTTTCTGGCGTAGTTGCAAGCACGGCATCGCGTACCGCGCGCCCCATGAACCTTAAATTATCATCCACTTTAAATATGCTGGTAACACCCCGAACATCATTCTCATAAAGGGCTTCAGTGTAGCTGTTAACCGCATTCATCCCTTGCAGGCCTATAATCCCGAGCACCAAGGGCAATAGCAAACTAACGCAGGTTGCAAATACCAGCTTAGGCATGAATCTAAGTTTTTCAAGCGCTAACAACAATCTTTTCATTCTTCTGCTTCCTATAATCTGCGCGGGAAATCCGTGATTAGCTGTAAAAACATAATACAATACTTCCAATTAAAATTTAGCTGTAAATATCGTTCAGCCACATGTCATGCAGGCCTGCTGCGAAACAGCCTGTGATAGTAAGTAAGTGGCGTAAATAACTGGACTCCCTGCTCACCTACGTTTTCAGACTGCCCCAGAAACAAAAGCCCATCTGGCTTTAGCAGCTGGTGAAATTTCTTGACCAGCGCATTCTGTAGCGGCGCTTTCAGGTAAATCAGCAGGTTACGGCAACTGATCAAATCAAAAAGTGTTTCATCATGCATTTTAAAAACATCGCAGTGCCTAAATTCACACAGGCTCTTTATATCTTTTGAAATCCTGTAACCGTCGCCGTCCTTTATGAAATATTTGGCGACCAAATGCTGGTTCATCTCCTTAAAAGAAGATGAGCGATACCAGCCTTGCCTCGCCTTATCTATAGCATCTGCATTCAAGTCATTGCCTATGATTGTAAAGTGCTGCGGCAATGATAATGGAGCCTGCAATTCCTTAAGCAGGATAGCGAGGCTGTAACACTCCTCGCCAGCGGCACACCCTGGCACCCACACGCGAATCGATTCTCCGGCTATTTTTTTCTGAATCAACACCGCCAGCTGCTGGCGAAGAAAATCGAATGAGGCCCTATCCCGGAAGAAAAATGACATGCTGACCAGAAAAGCCTGCTGAATCATATTGGCTTCACTGCGATGAGACAGGATATAGGCCAAATAATCATCTACATCTGCAATCTTTAAAGTGCTCATACGAGCATTCAAACGTCGGATCAATGTCTCTTCCTTGTAACAGGAGAAATCAACACCGGTTGCATGCAATACAATTTCAATCAGCCTGGCCAATTGAGCATCACTGACCGGATAACGCAGCTTAGCTGGTTTATTAACCATGGCATTTTGTGTGCGCCCAGTATCAAATAGCACCCATCCGAGCCTACTCGGGGCCACTATATGCTCAACAGCACCGGATTCAATTGCCGCCACAGGCATTGCATCCATCACTGCGGTGGCCGGATCTTGCGCGACAACTAGCCCTCCGTGAGCTTTAATTGCAAGACACCCCTTCACACCGTCTGTCCCTGAACCAGACAGAATAACCCCTACTGCCCGACTGCCGCAGGCACTTGCAATGGAATTGAATAAAAAATCTATGGATGGCTTTGAATAGTATTTTCCGGTTAACTGCGTGAGCTTGAACCGACCATCCTCAAGGCTACAATCGTAACCGGCAGGAATGAGATACACCCTATCGGCCTCTAAAGCTTCATTCGGGTTAATGATAGAGACAGGGAGTGCAGATTCACGCCCCATAAGCCTTGCCATTAACTGGGTGTGGCCATCCGATGACATATGCTGGGCGACAACAAACACGAACTTACCGGTTTTTTTTAAATTGGCAAGCAATAGCTTGATAGCCTCAAGCCCGCCTGCAGAGGCGCCGATACCGACAACATGGATTGTTTCTGGTAGCTGATTGCCCAACATATACTGACCACTGAAAGTATGTATTCAGTCTATATGATTAAGTGCAAGATAAGTGTCGAAATATAGCGTTAAGTTTTGTAAATCAGCAGATACTGAAAACCAACACTGCTATTGACTATAATTACTGATTAGCAAGCAGAGCAACAGCCTGTGCACGCTTGCCAACATTAAGCTTCTGAAAAATCCGTTTAAGATGGCTCTTTACTGTATTTTCGCTGATGTTCAGAATCAGGCCTATTTCCTGATTTGTTTTACCGGCCTTAATCCACTGAATGACCTCTTTCTCTCGCTCACTCAAACAAAGTGTAGCAAGTGAATCATGTGCTTTATCAAGAGATTTGATTTGATCCAGGTATTGAACTTTTCTCACCGCATGGTCAACATGCGGCATCAATAAATTAACCAATGAACTATTAATTTCAGATTTACTTTGTGTACTCAAGAATACATGCAGACATTCAGCACCACAACACAAGTCATTAACACCATAAACCAGCAATGATTTAATTTCTAATGACAGATTTGGATATACCAGCTTTAGCTTCTCATAAAACTCGGTACCAACAAAATTATCCAATACATACCAGTGCCTGCTATTGCTTAACCACAAGCTATATAAATCTGCCATGCAGCAATTTGCGGATAATAAATCTGCCGTCAGTATGCATGGACTGATACCTGCAGTGTTATAGGTGAATTCATAATGCAGCCTTGAGTCGACTGCACCTGCTGCTTCAAAATCTCCCCATACAGTAATCAGTGCCTGGTGCGGCATGAATCCGCAAATTGAGGTTTGCAACCAATCCGAAAAATCATCATGGCTACTGATTTTGTAAGAGCTTTTAACGGCTGAAAGTACTTTTTCCAAGTCACTGTTATTAATCTCTGCATCCATGATTATACGCACCAGATGTATGGGCAAAATTGCCATCATCCAATTTGAGGCAAAATGAATGCCACAAAATAACTATATATAAAACATTAGGTTACATGACGATGACTAATAGAAACATGACAAAAGTGTTATAAATTCGACTCAGATGTCAGTTTTGTGACATTGCTGCCAGCGAAAGCTATGCAAAAAAATATTAACGCATTGCATATATGGCAGGCAAGTTACGCCACCAACCGTATACATCCATACCATAACCGAACACATATCTATCCGGTACTTCCAAACCTACAAAATGGGCTGCTATAGGCTTTGTGCAATCCAGTGTCTTTTCAAAGAGAACCGCACAGAATACCTTTGCCGCACCCAACTCATAACACTTCTGCTCTATTGCCTTTAAAGTGATGCCCGCATCCAGAATGTCATCTATCAACAGCACCGTGCGGTTAGTTAAATCAAGTTTGGGTAGAGATTGCCACGCGATAGTTTTGCCTACTGTTGCGTTTTGATAGCGACTTGCGTGCACATAATCGAACTCAAGCGGAAATTCTAGCTTGGTCAGCAGTTGCCCTGCAAATACGGCACCGCCTCCCATCACGCACAGAACTATAGGCTGGGTATCCTCCAGCACGCCTGTAATCTCGCGACCAAGTCTGCAAATGGCGGCTTCTATTGAATCAGAGGTGTGGATCAGGTCTGCATTTTTCAGCAAATGCAATGGGTCTAATGGTGTTTTATTCAATTGAGTTCAAGTAAAAAAATTAAAAGGGAGTTTGCTGCAAAAATTTAAGTGCCACTGCTAATGCAAAGTAAGCTGCTCGCCAGGCACCGGAGATTGTAAATTTGCAGCAGCATCAATTTGAGGGCTGTACTCTTCAACCCAGCTTTTAAGCGCTGTTTTTATATGGTTTTCATGGCTGCTATGCGAGCTTTCGATCCATTTGAGGAGCGTATTCACCCAGAGTTCATTTGTTTTTCTGGCCTGGGCGATGCGCAGTTTTTCATGTGGCGTAGGTAATGTGTGCTCATCATCAGCCAGTAATTCTTCGTAAAGCTTTTCACCCGGACGCAAGCCTACAAATTCAATTTTAATTTCATCCGGCTGCAGGCCTGATAATCTGATCATATCGGCCGCCAGTGCAGCTATCTTGACTGGCTCCCCCATATCCAACACAAATATCTCGCCGCCGCTGCCCATTAAACCAGCCTGCATCACCAATTGTGCCGCTTCAGGAATCGACATGAAATAACGGGTTATCTCTGGGTGTGTGATAGTGATCGGGCCGCCTTTGGCGATTTGGTCTCGAAACTTGGGAATTACACTGCCGCTGCTACCCAGCACATTGCCAAAACGCACTATGACAAAACGCGTACCAGTATTTTCATCAGTTACATTATCCTGTAAACCCTGGCACACCATTTCCGCCAGGCGTTTGCTCGCTCCCATTACATTGGTAGGATTGACTGCTTTATCCGTAGAGATTAATACAAACCGCAATACGCTGGCTTCCTTACAGGCCTGAGCCAGAGTATAAGTGCCGATTACATTGTTGGACAGCGCCTCCCAGACATTACCGTTTTCCATCATAGGCACATGTTTATAGGCCGCAGCATGGTAGACAACAGATGGTTTGTATTGGCGCAGCAAGTCATCGATTCTAACCTTATTTTTAACATCACAAGTCTTGTAAACAAGCTTGATTGTTAATCCTTGTGCGCTGAATTCCTGCTCCAGCTGATAAAGCGAAAATTCGGAAATATCCAGGCAGACCAAAGTGCCAGGATTGAACTTCACCACCTGACGACATATTTCAGACCCTATAGAACCTCCTGCACCGGTAACCAGCACCACATTACCCTCAATCAGTTTCTGCAATCCTGTGTTATCAAGCTTGACGGCATCCCGGCCAAGCAAATCCTCTACATCAACCTTACGAATCTGCGACACGCTGACTTTGCCGCTGATTAAATCATCAATCGCTGGTACCGTAAGCACTTCAAGGCCTGATTGGGTTGCAAGGTCGATAGCCTGGCGGCGCTTCAAATGATGGGCAGACGGCATTGCAACAATCACATGGCTAACGCCAAGCCTTGCATGAATACTTGCCAAGCGTTTAATCGGCCCCAATACTTTCACACCAAAGATCTCACGGCCCTGCATGCTACTGTCATCATCCAGCAGCCCTACTACACGCCACTGTGTACTGCGCGCCAAGTCTTTTACCAAAGAAATTGCAGCCTCACCCGCTCCCAGCACTATCACCGGAGCCCCCTGCTTCAAGGTCATGCCGTAAAACTGGTGTTCTTTCCAGGCTCGGTATGCAAAGCGGCTGCCGCCCATCATCAATACCAGCAGCATCGGGTCTAGAATCACTACAGAACGCGGGATTACGATTCCGGTTCGTGTCATGAATAAAGCTGC
>Ga0208508_1000514_pt1 | contig 10537 bp, 11 predicted proteins | sample LakWasMeta1_LOW4_2_FD_183853 | JGI IMG/M metagenome (GOLD analysis project Ga0208508, IMG submission 183853) | Freshwater sediment methanotrophic microbial communities from Lake Washington under simulated oxygen tension - Sediment Metagenome... | ecosystem: Environmental > Aquatic > Freshwater >...
CTGCAAAATATCCTGGTCAATAGAAATTGCGCCAAAAAGCATGCGATTGCCGGTCGCAAATACCAAGTTAATACGGGCGGTATTGTTGGCTTTATCGATTAACAACTGCTTTTCTGAAAATTCGGCATCCAAATAACCGCGCGCCATCGCCAACGATTCCAGCTGGCTTTTCATCTTTTCGTAAGCGTCATGGCGAAGTGGTTTGCCGGTAGCCGTTATCAGCTTATTGCGCAGCTTGGCAAACTCGGCATCATGGTCGGCGTCACCGCTAATGGTGATAACAATATCTGTGACTGTAACTTGCGGGCCGGGGGTAACGGCAAAGTCTGCCTGCCAGCAGTCCTTATTAAAGCGTAATGAGTTTTTACTGACCGCATGGTAATAACCTAACGCGCGTAAGGCCTGATCAATCTCCTGATCGGCACCTGCAAACAAGCTGCGTATTTTCCATTCTGGCGCGTCGCAAGGTTCTTTTGCCAACGCCAGCGTCAGTAACACATTGTCTTTTGCTGTGCTCTCAAGCCCGGTAACATCTACCTTAGCAAGCACCGCCGGTGTTGTTAAACACAGACAAATGAGCGTGGTAGCTGTTAGTAGGCGTGGGAATCGTTTCATTTAAACAGTTTACGTTAGCGTATCCGTTTATGAAATTTGTATGATCGGTATCGCAGCGAATAGTATCGTTCCCAGGCTCCGGCGTGTGAACGATAAAACCTATGTACTACAGTGCTTTTTTGCCCACCGATTTCGTCAGATTTCGCGTGGGCAAACGATAAAGCCATTTGCCCACTCTACAGGGCTTGGTAGGTTGGGTAGAGCAGCGCGAAACCCAACATAGGCTGCTCCGATGCGTTGGGTTTCGGCTACCGCCTCTACCCAACCTACGGCACTAAAAAAGTTGTTGGGCATGGAAATGCCTCATATGACGGAAAATATATTGCGCCATCAATTATAGTTTCAGGGAATGGGGTGTCACTCATTGATCCTGCCCAGTATTTGTTAGCACATGCCTCCCAATCACTGGGATTGGAGTTTAGCCAAGAGGTATCGGCTTTATGAATCGCAGAGCCGAGTAGAACTCTGCACTCAAGTACAGTTTTGGACTCATTTTGGAACCATTCAGCTAATGCTTTTTCAACCAAACTGTAATCGTCAAATAGATATATTGATTTTAATCTGGATGGGTGTGTCGGAAATTTATCTTTCCTTACATTTTCAAAAATTACTTCTTTACAATCACCTAATCTTGAAAACGAATATGGGGTTTGTGCATTTTCCATGTGAGGTTCGGCCCTGATGCCAGCAGAAACGCTAAGCAAAGTACCTTTTGCAACTCTAACATTGTTATAGAAAATCATGGCATTTACGCCACTGTTAGGAACAAGGTGCCAGTATTGTTTTTCGCTAACTTCGTGAGCCCCCCAGCAAGTGTCAACAATCATTTTAGGCCTCATATTTTGAGTGCATAACGTAAATTAGACATTCTAAATGACGTAAAACATTGCGTCATCAGGTTGTCTAAATAGTTAAAAAAATTAAAAATCCATTTAATATCAATTGTATAAAAGAATTTATCATGTCCTAAATGATCTGTAATACCCTTCATTAAGAACGCTCCAACTTCAAGCTTTGCCTCGCCGTCTCTATCGCCACCCTAACCGTCTCCGGCGCAGTTCCGCCAATATGTTTCCGTGAAGCTACCGAGCCTTCCAGTTGAGTAGGGTGGGCAACGCTTTTTTGCCCACCGATTTCGTCAGATTCCGAGTGGGCAAACGATAAAGCTCAACCTACGGCACTTACTTCCCGGCGGATCTAAGCTTCTGAATATCGACATTTGCCCAATTCCAATTTATGGGGCTAGCCTTAAAATCTTGAATGTTCGATTGAATAATGTTTTTGAGGTCACTGTCGATTGTGGGAATATTCTGCTTCAGGCGCTCAATATCTATAGAGGTTAGGTCAAAGTAGAACTTGGGATTGGTAATTTTAAATTTAACTGTTGAGCTTAATTTTGCTTCAATTTCATATCCGCCAGGTTTCCACCAAAACGCTTTTTTTCGATTTTCAAGAACTGAAAATAGTTCCTTGCTGGAAAGTGTCTGTTCGACATATTCATTTGGACTGCTCTGTTTAAGAAAATTAAAATGAGCGACAAGCTCTAAGGTGGCAGGACGATCCGTCTCGTGGAATCGAGGTTCTTGGAAACGGATAAATTTCTCGGTCAGAGATTCTGTACCGATCTTTAGCGCAATTGGGGTTTGATCTCGACTGACGACTTGCCGGTTACCTGCGTTATCTGTTATTTCGCTGAAGGTTTCAAGAAGACCAGACCAGCGCAAAGTATGAGCATCTCCATCAGAGTGACGGAGAATTAATTCAAAACCATCAATAATTAGGCCTTTGTTTTCAGTTGAGAGCATCATTCTCAAGTTGAAAATCGGGCCGTATGAAGTGAAACCAACCTCTGCGTTCTTGTCTGGAACGACAGTGACAGTCGGTTTGGTAATAGTGCGGTATACCCATGTTACGATTTGGGGCAACCAAGCCGCCGCTCCAATATACGCAGCAATTTCTTCTGGTTTCATTTGCAGCTTACTCCTATTGGGTGGCACATCTAATCGATATGTAAATCATGACGCGCAGTTGCTATCGCCACCCTAACCGTCTCGGGCGCAGTCCCGCCAATATGCTTACGCGAAGCGACTGACCCTTCCAGTGTTAAATACTCAAACACATCGGCAGTAATCAATGCGGAAAATTGCTGTAATTCGGCCAGTGATATTTCGGACAAATCGCGCTGGCTTTCTATCCCTAAGCGCACCGCCAGCCCCACCACTTCATGAGCATCGCGGAAGGCCATGCCTTTGCGGACCAGGTAATCGGCCAGATCCGTGGCGGTGGCGAAGCCGCGTTTGGCGGAGTTGTACATATTGGCTTTTTTCGGGGCGATGTGCGGGACCATGTCGGCGTACGCGCGTAGGCAGTTGATCAGGGTGTCGGCGGTATCGAATAGCGGTTCTTTATCTTCCTGGTTGTCTTTGTTGTAGGCCAGCGGCTGGCTTTTCATCAGCATTAATAGCGAGACCAAATGCCCGGTGACGCGGCCGGATTTGCCGCGTACCAGCTCGGGCACGTCAGGGTTTTTCTTTTGCGGCATGATTGATGAACCGGTGCAGAAGGCATCGGGCATTTCGATGAAATCGAACTGGGCACTGGACCATAAAATCAGTTCTTCGGAAAAACGCGATAAATGCATCATGATCAAGCTGGCGGCGGCGGTAAATTCAATCGCAAAGTCGCGGTCGCTGACCGAATCCAGTGAATTGGCTGACGGACGGCTGAAACCCAGCAGTTGGGCGGTCAAGTGTCGATCGATCGGATAACTGGTGCCTGCCAATGCCGCGGCGCCCAGCGGCATGACGTTAAGACGCTTTTTGCAATCCTGCAGGCGCTCGTGATCGCGGCTTAACATCTCAAACCAAGCCATTAAGTGATGGCCGAAAGTAATCGGCTGGGCGACTTGTAAATGGGTGAAACCCGGCATGATGGTATCGGCATTTTGCTCAGCCAGATCGATGATGGCAGTTTGCAGGCGGACCAGTTGCGCAGTGATTTGCTCGATTTCGTGGCGTAAATACAGCCGAATATCGGTGGCGACCTGGTCGTTGCGTGAGCGGCCGGTGTGCAGTTTTTTACCGGCAATGCCGATCATATCGGTCAGACGCGCTTCGATGTTCATATGGACATCTTCTTGTTTGATGGACCAGACAAATTCACCGTTGAGAATTTCTTCAGAAATTTGCCCTAAGCCTTCAATAATCGCATCACGCTCCTGTTCGGTCAGTATGCCGCTGGCGGCCAGCATGGTGGCGTGGGCGATGGAGCCTTGAATATCCTGTTGCGCCATACGCTGATCGAAATCCACCGAAGCGGTAAACACTTCAACAAAAGCATCGGTGGCTTGGGCAAAACGGGCGCTGGAGAGTTTTTCAGTATTAATGTTGGTCATGAGAGTGAGTGTCGCGAAGTCATTAAGATGGCTGGAATTATACAGGCAAAGGCGGACTTGGCGGGTAACTGGGCTAACGCGAATGTCGGCTATCTATTTAGACAGTAATTGGCGGTCTCGAAAAATCCATTCCGCCCATGGTTCGACAAGCTCTCGGCAACTGCTCCTGCGTTGCCCTACCTCCTGCATCCTTGCAGTCGACCACGAACGGGTCAAGCTCGCCACGAATAGGACAAGCTCACCACGAACGGAATGAGTTTTTTCGAGGTTTCCAATAGTTGATTGCTGTGATGGCTTTTGTATATGCCTGCAACTCAATGTGGAAAATCTACAAAACCCCATTGAGAGGCATTCAACTGTTGCTGTAGAGACAGCGCTTAAGCACTTTGTTGCTTAGACAGCAGCAATCAGCCCTCATTTAAATCTAAACAGCAGTTTGGGCAAGCCGAAAATAAACCCGTCTAATTCCCTTGAAGACTTAGGGGAACGGGCTTTTGAGGCGGCTGGGTAATAGTCAAAACACGAGCTGTAACTTATTGGCATGTATTGTGCTAAATATCATTGTGATGGTTGATGCCGCGCTGTAAGCATTATGGTTGCTGGTTTCCAGATTTAATTAACGATGAATGAGCATGGTTAGGTGTTCATTTAGGGAGTGAATGATATGAGTAGTCCTTTGGTGGGTCGTAAGCAATTTGCTTCCGAAGACCGCTTAGCGAATGGTGGCAAGTCAGCGCAAGTGTTGCCATTTAAAGCATCCGGCCAGGATGGCGAGTCTGCTTTTTCTCTGGCGACGGCTAGCGGTTTTTCGTTAAGCGATTTTAAATTTAACGATTCTGGTAGTGATCGGAGACTGGCTGATTATTTAGTTATCGGTGTGTTGTCGATATTTATTCATACCGTTGTTGTTGAGTATTTTAAAAAATCTGATGTCGAGCCAATTGAAATTGAAAAGCCGGTAAAGGTGCCTTCTAAGGTGCAAATTTCTTTTGTTAAGCCGCAACCGCCAAAAGTAATTCAGCCGCCACCGCCGCCCAAGGTTGTGGCAATTAACAAGCCGCCTAAGCCGAAGATAAAGCCGAAGCCGCAGCCAGTTATTGAGCAACCACCAGCGCCACCTAATGCGGTCGTAGCTGAAGTGGCAACGCCAGCGCCACCGGCACCTGCTCCGCCACCACCGGTTGAAAAAGTAACTGAGCCTCGCGGAGGCGCAGGCTATTTGGATAACCCAGCTCCGGTTTACCCGGAAATAGCGATGGATCGCGGTTGGGAAGGTAAGGTGATGTTGAAAGTACATGTACTTGCCAGCGGTCAACCTGACAGTGTGGCCGTACTTAAAACAAGCGGACAAAAAGTGTTAGATGATGAAGCTGTGAGAACAGTTAAAAAATGGTCATTTGCTCCGGCTACACGCGGCAAAACCCCAATCGATGGTTGGGTGACGGTTCCTATTAATTTTAAATTGTAACTTTGAGGTTTATTTATGGCAGATCCAACTACCGCTGCAGCTGAAATTTCACAGGCAGCCACCCAAGCACCCATTGCCGGAGCAGTTACCGGCGCGCAATCAGTCGCAACAGATTTGGCTCCTGCAGCCGCTAATGTTGCATCGTCTGTAGCAAGCGCACCGCCTGTTGGTCCGGAAATTACGTCAGGATTAATCGTTGATGGAACCTTAGATGTATTGATAGCTTTTTCTGTAGTGACCTGGGCGTTAATCCTTATTAAAGGCATTCAACACCTGCGCATCGGTTATCACAATCGTGCCTACAGTAAGAAATTTTGGAGTGCTAAGGATTTTCAAGCAGCCTCTGCATTGCAAGATAATCAAGGCCCAGCGGCCAGAATCGCTGAGGTTGGTTTTGCAACATTATTAGAAACTGATGGCGGTACGACTACTCACGATCTTGAGCACACTGGTGAGCGTCAAGAGTTGCTGGATAGACGTCTGCGTCAACAGCTGCAAAAAGAACGCGGCTCACTCGAAAGCGGCCTGGCTATCCTGGCAACTATCGGCAGTATTTCTCCATTCGTCGGCTTGTTCGGTACGGTTTGGGGGATTATGGGGGCGTTAACCAATATCAGTAAAAGCGGTTCAGCCAACTTGGAAGTGGTGGCCGGTCCTATCGGTGAAGCACTGGTTGCAACAGCAATCGGTATTGCTGTCGCGGTACCAGCGGTTATTGGCTACAACTTCTTCATTCGCAGAAACAAAGTGGTTTGGGCTTTCCTTGACGATTTTGCTGTCGAGTTTGGTCATTTAGCCTTAAAAACGTCATTCTTGATCAAACGCGCAGGCTCAAATTCAGCGTCGGCATCACGCGGTGAAACCTTGGTCAAAAAGCCAGCGCTTAAAAGCAACAATGAAGATTTAGAAACCAACGGAGTACAAGTCTAATGTCCTTTAATACAAATGGTGGTGGTGAAGACGATGTAATGGGCGAAATCAACGTTACGCCATTGGTTGACGTGATGTTGGTACTGTTGGTGGTGTTCATTGTGACAGCACCGTTGTTGACTCAAGCAGTGCATGTCAATCTGCCTAAAACTGCGGAGACTGCGCCACCTGAGGAAAAAGAAGCTGTTTACATCAGTGTTAATGACAAGGGTGCCGTTTTTATAGATAAAACTGAGATTGCTCTGGAATCGTTTGAAAAGGAATTGTTAACTCGCAAGGCTGCGGATCCGGAAATTGCACTCAATCTTAACGCTGATGATGGCGTTAAATACGGCACGGTTGCCAAGGTGATGGCATCAATTGAACGCTCAGGCATTACCAAGTTATCGGTTCTGACTGCGCCAAGCGGTGCTAAGTAAGCAAGAACAAGAATCAGCTCTTCGGAGCTGGTTTAACACCCTCTCTAAATTACGCTGACTAAATAATGACTTAATACTAACCAATCAATAACGCAAGGATAACGGCATATGAACGAGCAAACATGGCAAAGATTTCTGCTTCCAACGATTTTTTGGCTGGTCAATGTGGGTTTTATATTTTCGGTGCCTTTGGCGGTTATTTGGTTAGTGCAATCGTTTCCTAATTTGAATTTGGGATAAGTAATTAGACGGTTTTATCGTCTTCAACCAAATCGATTAAGTTTAAGTTGGGATGCAGCGTAAAACGGAAGCGGTCTCGGTCCAAAAAATATAACAGTGGGTCGGCAAGAATTTAACCCTATTTGTTTTTCAAAATTTTGATTTATTAGCTTTAAACCGGAGAACAAGATGTTACAAAAAACTACACACGCTAAATTATTTACAGTATTAGGCGCCTTAGCGTTTGCAGCGGCTGTACAAGCCGACGACCCCGTGACACCCGCTATTCCAGGCGTGTCTGCAGGTGGCGTGGTCATCGAATTAATCAAGGATGGCTTTAAAGGGACTGAAGGACCGATTGGCTACTCAGATGGCAGCTTGCTGTTCACTGAAACTCAAGCCAATAAAATTGTGCGTATCGCACCAGATAACAGCGTTTCTACCTTTTTAGAAAATTCCAATGGCGCTAACGGCCTGGCTTTAAATGCCAATGGCGAAATTATTGCTGTGCAAACGCTGCAACCCAAGGTTGGGATTATTAGTCCGGTAGAAAAGCAAAAAGTGTTCGCTGAAAACTTTGAAGGCAAACCTTTTCAAAGACCCAATGACGTAGTTATCACAAAAACTGGCGGTATTTACTTTACTGACAGCGGTACCCGTCCATCAAAAGACAACCCTAATCCACCAGCCTCTACACCGGGTGTGTATTACATTAGCCCGGTCGGCGAATTGAAGCGTCTGGCGAACGATATTGATCGTCCAAACGGTATTCAGTTAAGCAAAGATGAAAAAATCCTTTATGTAGCAAACACGTCAGGTGAACACGTAATTTGCTATGTCATTGCTGAAGATGGCTCAATCTCTAAAAAAACTAACTTTGCTAAACTGGACGGCTGGAAACAAGCAGATGGTGCTTGGTCTAGCGGTGCCGATGGTCTTGCTATAGATGATGCGGACAGACTGTATGTCGCATCAAACTCAGGCATTGAAGTGTTTAACGCAAAAGGTGAGCCTTTAGGCATTATTCCTTTGCCGCAAAAGCCACAAAATATTGCTTTTGCCGGTCCAGAGAAGAAAACCCTTTATGCAGTAGGTCGTGGTGCAGCTTATAAAATCCCGCTGATAGCTCAAGGATATAAAGGCCGCGCCAAATAGTCTTGCAGGGTGGTGGGCAGATTAAAGCTTGCACCCCACCCTACAATCTAAATGTTTATGGTAAAAAAATCATAGTAGGAGCGGGCCATGCCCGCGAATTCATTAAATATTCGCGGGTATGGACCGCTCCTACATCCGCATCTGAACAACGTTAATTTAGGTGAAGTATGACACGCAAAACGGCAAACGATTTCCATCCGGAAGTGCTGAAATTATTCGATAAATTTGTTCATGGCGACATATCGCGCCGGGGCTTTTTATCTTCAGCGGCAAAATTCACTGTCATTGGTTTAACAGCAGAAGGTTTACTGGAAGCGTTAAGCCCAAAATTTGCCCAAGCTCAACAAATAACTAGCGACGATCCTCGGATCACTGCCACTTATGTGGAATACCCATCACCTGCTGGTTACGGCAAAATTCGCGGCTACTTAGTCAAGCCAGCACAAATTACCGGCAAATTACCAACGGTATTGGTAATCCATGAAAATCGTGGCTTAAATCCGCATATTGAAGACATTGCTCGCCGGATAGCGCTGGATAACTTTATCGCTTTCGCACCTGATGCGTTATTTACCTTAGGCGGTTACCCGGGCGATGAAGACAAGGCCAGAGAGTTATTCAAAGGACTGGATCAAACCAAAACTCGCGCCGATTTTCTTGCCGCAGCTGATGTGTTGAAAAACTTACCTGAAGGCAATGGTAAAGTTGGGGCAGTCGGTTTTTGCTATGGCGGTGGTGTGGTTAATTACTTAGCGACACAAATCCCTGACCTGGCTGCCGGTGTGCCTTTCTACGGCAGCCAGCCAACTGCAGAAGAAACAGCGAAAATTAAAGCGCCGTTGCTGATCCAATACGCTGGTGAAGATGAGCGCATCAATGCCGGTTGGCCAGCTTACGAGGCGGCATTAAAAACTGCCGGGGTAAGTTACGAAGCCTTTGTTTACCCTGGTGTGCAACATGGCTTTAACAACGACACCACGCCACGCTTCGACGAAAAAGCAGCCAAATTGGCATGGGAACGAACCATTGCGTTTTTTAATAAACACTTGCGGGCTTAATTTAAGTTTTGACTGACTAATTGCGACTTTGAAATCACCAATGTTTTTACTTCGAATACTCACCAGCGTTTTTGCATTGACTGCACTGTTTGGCAGTGTGGCGCAGGCGAGTTCGTTCGAAGCAGCTACCGAACAGGTTAAAGCGCAATTGGTTGCCTCTGTTGATGCTGTGCATCCTGGCGATGAAATTTTAGTCGGTGTGCATCAACAAATTATTCCGCATTGGCATACTTACTGGCGCAATCCAGGTGATTCCGGCTTAGCGACGACTATCGATTACCAGCTACCGGATGGCGCAACTGCCGGTGAAATTCAGTGGCCGACGCCTAGTCGCATTACGCTCGGGCCGATAGTCAATTACGGCTATGAAAATGAAGTAACGCTGCTTAACAAAATTAAAGTGCCTCGCGAAAGCGCTGCGGGCAGTGTCTTTACCATCAATGCCAAAGTGAAGTGGCTGGTTTGCGAGGAATTATGTATTCCTCAAAAAGTTGAGTTAACACTGGATTTACCAGTGGTAGCAGCGGGTGTTGATGCAGGACAGGGCAGTCCGTTAATTGAACAGGCCAGAGCCAGCTTGCCGGGTGTGAGCCCTTGGCCAATAAGCCTGGCGTATAACAAAGAGTTGTTGTCGTTCCGAATTGCTGATGTGAAGCTGCAATCGGCGACCATAAAAAATGTTTGGTTTTACCCGGCTGAGTGGGGCAAGGTAAATCATGGCGCAGAGCAAAGTTGGCAATTGTCCGGCGACAAGCTGGAGTTACAGCTTAAGCCCGGCGAAGCGCCGCTAACTAAAGACGAAACCCTCACCGGCGTGTTGGCAGTTACAGAAGAGGGCCTTAATGGACTGGTTACCCGTGGCTATGTGGTGAAAGTATCTGGCGTCGAAGTCGCCACCGGCATAAGTATGATCAAAGCCGGTGAGCCAGATGTGGTGCTAACCACTGCTTTATTGTTGGCCTTTTTGGGCGGCATCATTCTCAATCTGATGCCTTGCGTATTTCCGGTGCTGTCTATTAAAGCGTTGTCGTTAATAAAGCATGCCCAGCATGACCCACGACAAACTCGCTTGCAAGGCTTGGCTTATACGCTTGGAATCTTGGTGAGTTTTGGCTTGCTCGGCGGCGTACTTATCGCTGTAAAAGCCACTGGTGCGGAAATTGGCTGGGGCTTTCAATTTCAATCGCCGCTGTTTGTGTTGGCGGTGGCGTATTTAATGTTTGCGGTTGGCCTCAGTTTGTCCGGCGTGTTTTCTATCGGTGGATCGATAACAGGTGTT
>Ga0208508_1000516_pt1 | contig 10519 bp, 9 predicted proteins | sample LakWasMeta1_LOW4_2_FD_183853 | JGI IMG/M metagenome (GOLD analysis project Ga0208508, IMG submission 183853) | Freshwater sediment methanotrophic microbial communities from Lake Washington under simulated oxygen tension - Sediment Metagenome... | ecosystem: Environmental > Aquatic > Freshwater >...
AGCCCACATCTGCACCCCGCATTGCAGCCACCATGCAACGCCCACTGCTACTGACACCGGCTTCCGCTACATTGAAATGGGCTACACCGCGGCTTTTGAACCGGCCATCTCGCCGGTCAATGCGCGTCAGGCGCATCTGGAAATGGGTGACACGCCGATGATAGACAAAGGCGGCTATGCCATGCTGGGCAATGATGATTACTTTCTGCGCCTGCTGGCGGCAAAGAAAGACCAGAAAGCGATTAACGACTACGTGGCGTGGATACTGCATGCCACACAGGCCATCGGCATCAAGGTCGTGAACCCGGGCGGCATCAATGCTTTCAAGTTCAACCAGCGCAGGCTGAATCTGGACGAAAGCAATGTGCATTACCAGGTTACGCCGCGTGAAATCCTGCAAAGCTTAAGCCGCGCCGTGCATGACTTGGGCATAGCCAAACCACTGCACGTACACTGTAACAACCTGGGCGCAGCCGGCAACTTTGCCACCACGCTGGACACCATGAGCGCCAGCAGCGGCCTGCCGATGCACCTCACGCACATCCAGTTTCACAGCTATGGCACCGAGGGCGACAAAAAGTTTTCATCCGCCGCGGCACAGATTGCCGAAGCGCTGAACAAAAACAAGCACATCACGGCAGACGTTGGCCAGATACTGTTCGGGCAGACGGTGACGGCCTCCGGCGACTCCATGATGCAGCACCTGAACGCCAAACACGCCAACCCGAAAAAATCCGTCATCATGGATATTGAATGCGACGCCGGCTGCGGTGTGCTGCCATTCAAATACCGCGACCAGAATTATGTAAACGCCCTGCAATGGGCAATCGGCCTGGAACTGTTCCTCTCGGTGGAAGACCCGTGGCGCATCTTTCTGACTACAGACCACCCTAACGGCGCGCCGTTTACCAGCTACCCGCACCTGATTAGGCTGCTGATGGACAAGACTTTCAGGAATGACGCTTTCAGCAAACTGAATCTGGATGCACAGGCCATGAGCAACCTGGCAAGTTTAGACCGTGAATACAGCCTGTATGAAATCGCCATCATGACGCGTGCCGGCGCCGGCAAGCTCATCGGCCTGAATGACCGCGGCCATCTGGGCACAGGTGCGGCGGCCGATATTACTGTTTATACCGACCAGCCAGACCGCGAAGCGATGTTTGCCAAACCGGATTACGTTTTCAAGAATGGTGAGCTGGTGGTCAAGAACGGCAGCGTGGTGAAAGTAGTATGGGGCGTAACGCATACAGCCAAACCTGCATTTGACATAGGCGTAGAAAAAGACCTGAAAGACTATTTTGACCGTTACCAGACCATGCAGCTCGATAATTTTAAAATCAGCGATGATGAAATCGCAAGCGACGGCCACGGTCAAGTGGTTGTACATCACAACAGCAAAGGATAAATAATGAGCAGACTATACGGCGAACAGCACCGCAAATTTCAGGATGAGTTCGGCACGCGCAAGATGGCAGACCGCGTTGAAGACATCGCCTGCAAAACCGAATTTGACGATGAAGCCAAAGGTTTTATCGAACACATGGATATGTTCTTTCTATCCACGGTTGACCATCAGGGGCGACCTACCGTTTCATACAAGGGCGGCGATGCCGGATTTGTAAAGGTCATCGACAGCAAGACGCTGGTTTTCCCTAGCTATGACGGCAACGGCATGTTCTTCTCCATGGGCAATATCAGCACTAACCCGCAGGTTGGCCTGCTGTTCATCTCATTTGAAACGCCGCACCGTATCCGCGTGCAGGGTAGCGCCAGCATTTCTCGCACCGACCCCTTGATGCAGGAATACAAAGAAGCCGAATTTATCGTGCGCGTGACTTTGTCAGAACTGTGGCAGAACTGCCCGCGTTACATTCACCAGCGGCAGAAAGTACGTGATTCACGCTATGTGCCGCGAGCCGAATGTGAAACGCCAATTGCAGAATGGAAACGCATCGACCTGATGCAGGACGTGATTCCTGAAGCTGACCTGAAAAAAGTGGAAAAAACCGGCACTATCCAGATTGAAGAATGGATAGAAAAAATCAAGACAGGCCATCCGGAAGCTTAAAAAAACAATGCAGATCAACGGCATACAAATCGATGACACTTTCGCCGAGGCATTCAATATGCGCGGCACCCGGGTTATCATCACCGCGCAAAATCACAAATGGGCTTACCACGCAGCCAACGCGATGACAGGCTTTGCCACCTCGGTCATTGGCTGCGGTGTTGAGGCTGGCATCGAACGTGAAATGACGGCAGATGAAACACCGGATGGCAGACCCGGCATCAGCATTCTGATGTTTGCCATGGGCAGCAAGGTGCTGATGCAGCAGCTGGAAACGCGCATGGGCCAGTGCATACTCACCTGCCCTACTGCTGCGGCTTTTTCCGGAATAATAAGTGAAGACATGATCAGTCTGGGCAAGCACCTGCGCTATTTCGGCGATGGCTTTCAGACCTCAAAACTCATCGCAGGCAAACGCTATTGGCGCATCCCGGTGATGGATGGCGAGTTCCTGACTGAAGAAACCACCGGCATGGTGCGCGCGATTGGCGGCGGCAATTTCCTGATTCTGGCGACTTCACAGCCGGCTGCACTGGCTGCCGCAGAAACTGCCATCGAAGCCATGAAGGCTCTGCCGAATGTGATCATGCCCTTCCCCGGCGGCGTGGTGCGCTCCGGCTCCAAGGTGGGCAGTAAATACAAAACCATGTTTGCCTCTACCAATGATGCGTTCTGCCCTACACTGAAAGGCATTACCAACAGCGAGCTTTCGCCTGAAATTGAAAGCGTGATGGAAATCGTTATCGACGGCCTGACTTTTGAAGACATCGCCAAATCGATGAAAATCGGCATCGAGGCTATCTGCAAGCTTGGTGTCGGCAGTGGCGTCAAGCGTATCTCGGCCGGTAATTACGGCGGTAAACTGGGGCCGCATTTATTCAAATTGCACGAAATTCTGAAAGAGGCTGGTTAATGCTTAGTCTGTATTTAAGATCTCCAAAAACACCAAAAAATTCGTCATGCCAGCGCAGGCTGGTATCCAGTCAGGGTGAAATAGCAGTGAGCATATTTGATGCACTGATATTACAACTCATGGCATGACTTTTATGAACACGACATCATTCCCAGTAACGACACTTGACTGGATGCCAGCCTGCGCTGGCATGACGGTCTTGTTAAGTTTCACTTATTCATCATGAACGCTCTCACCTTCACCCTAAAACAAGCACTGCCATTTACGCTAAACTGCGCAGCCCTAACCCCTGACAAGCTCGCAGGAAAATCACTGGCAGAAATCAGCAGCATCCGCCTAGGTTACGCCAGCCAGCAGCCACGTGTAGATGAACTATTTATTATATCCGGCACTGACACACAGCAGCTGTACTTCAAAAACTCAACCGCCAGGCTCGATTACATAGGCGCAGACATGAGTAGCGGCAGCATTACCATTGAAGGTGACGCCGGCGCCTATCTGGGCTCTGGCATGAAGCATGGCAATATTCACTGCAAAGGCAATGCTGCTGCATTTGCAGCATGCAGCATGCGCGGCGGCTTATTAACTATCGATGGTAACAGCGGCGACTTTCTAGGCGCAGGTACCGAGGGTTCACGCAAAGGCATGCTTGGCGGCACGGTGATTGTAAAAGGCAGCGCTGGTGACAGGGTCGGTGACCAGATGCGGCGCGGCCTGATACTGATTGAAGGCAATACCGGCAATTACTGCGGCAGCCGCATGATTGCCGGCACTATCGGCGTATTAGGCAAAACCGGCATTTACACTGCCTTAAACATGCACCGGGGCACACTGCTGCTGCAACACCGGCCTGAACTGCATGCTACGATTTGCGACTGCGGAACTCACACACTGCCTTTTTTAAATTTATTATTCAAATCATTCAGGCAGTACGATACAAAATTCAGTACACTTAACCAAAGCTGCGTGCAGCGCTTTGCAGGTGATACCGCCTATAACGGCAATGGCGAGATTCTGGTTTTGCAGCCGCAAGCTTGAACCTACCCGAACATTAGATGTAACATGACCAAAAAAACAAACTTTAGCTATGAATAACAAAGGCAAACCATGTTGACATTAACACTCACCGTAAACTCAATTGCGCTCTACCTGGTTGTAGCAGACGTACTTGCACTGCTGACTTATGTACTGTACCTGTTCCACAAAAAACGTACGCTTGAAAGAGCAGTCAAAGACATCACCGACTTTATTTCAGACTATTTCACCCATACCGGCGCAGAGGTCAATGTCACTTGCTTTAAACTGGATGGCGACAGGCGTTTTGTCACCTTGATTGAATCCCAGCCATTAAAACGGTTCCGCTTTTCAAATATCCTGGAAACCAACCTGATTACCCATATCTATAAAAAAACAGGCAACATTGTAGAAAAAATCTACTGGCGTTTCCCGGTAGCCATTCAAAATGAGGCCATTATCACTGAAGGTCACAATACAGCGATTCCTGACGACCTGTATTTTGCCGATGCCAAGGCTACCGCTGATGCAGGGCATCCGTTTGACGGTGTCAACTTTGATGCCAACCCCGGCACTTACAAGGTGAGCGAGGCCTCGTGGGACGAATTCAAGAGCTCAAAATAAGCAGTGACTGTAACGCTGCTTTAAATATGCATTCATCTGCCGGGCAAATGCCCGGCTTTTTATTATCTCCGCCAAAAACCATGTAGTTCAAAAGCTTAGCTCCGGCATTAGCTGCCTGCCCGGCAAAAATCAACCTCAGTCCAGAACTGTGTCTGTTAGAATAACAACTTAATTTCAATTGCTTTATTTAAGCCCCAATATGCCCAAGTACCTAACAGCCGCACTATATAAATTTGTCAGCCTGCCTAACTACAAAGACTTGCAGCCAGCCATTCTGCAAGCGTGCAAAAACAGCAACATCAAAGGCACGCTGCTGCTTGCTGAAGAAGGCATCAACGGCACCATTGCCGGCCTGCCTGAAGACATACACCAGCTTTTAAATTACCTGCGCACAGATGCGCTGTTTGAAGGCAGATTCTCAGACCTGGAACATAAAGAATCCTATGCGGATGAACACCCGTTCTATCGCATGAAAGTGAAACTTAAAAAAGAAATCGTAACGCTGGGCGTGCCCGGTGTGAGCCCTACCAAAAAAGTAGGCACCTACATCAAGCCTGAAGACTGGAATGCACTGATATCAGACCCTGATGTGGTACTCATCGACACACGCAATGACTACGAAGTTGACATTGGCACATTCAAAGGCGCTATTGACCCCAAGACGACCACCTTCAGGGAGTTTCCTGAATACGTTGCCAGGCACTTTGATAAAAATAAACACAAAAAAGTAGCCATGTTCTGCACCGGCGGCATCCGCTGCGAAAAAGCATCATCGTATATGATGGACCAGGGCTTTGAAGAGGTTTACCACCTGCAGGGCGGCATTCTTAAATATCTGGAAACAGTGCCGGAAGCTGAAAGCATGTGGCAAGGTGAATGCTTCGTATTCGACCAGCGCGTAGCCGTAAAACACAATCTTGAGGTAGGTGAATTTGACCAGTGTTATGCATGCCGCCACCCGCTGTCACCCGAAGAAATGAAAAGCGAACAATATGAGGCCGGTATTTCATGTCCGCATTGCTACGACAAAGTATCAGAAGAAAAGCGCAGCCGGCTGAAAGAACGCCAGAAGCAGATTCAGCTCGCCAAGCTGCGCGGAGAAGCGCACATCGGCGAGGCTGCCGAAGTGCAGAAAAAGCACAAGCATAGTGCCCAGGATGCTGAAGACTGATGTCTCATGGGAAATGCAGTTTTAATTCAGAGAGTTGATTTTGCAAAATACGCTACACATCGCAACATTCAATATTCATAAGGGAGTCACCCATTTTAATGCGCGCTTCTCGCTGCACCATCAGCGCGAGCTGCTGCGCAAACTGCATGCAGACGTAGTGTTTCTGCAGGAAGTGCGTGATGAGCACAGCGCGCACAGCAAAAGATTTGAGGCTTGGCCCAGCGCCGGCCAGATGGAGTATCTGGCCGACACCATATGGACAGACTATGCGTATGGCAAAAATGCCGTTTACCCGGCCGGCCATCACGGCAATGCCATGCTGTCGAAATTCCCTATCATCAACTCAACCAATATCGATATCTCTGCCCATGCCTCTGAAGACCGCGGCATGCTGCACAGCGTGATTGAGGTACCGGGCTGGAATGCGCCGCTGCATGCCATCTGCGTGCACCTTGGCCTGTTTGCGCGCTGGCGCCGCCAGCAGCTGACGATGGTCACAGACTACATCAAACAGCACATACCGGCCAATGCCCCACTGATTGTTGCAGGCGACTTTAATGACTGGGGCGCACGCTCCGGCAAGTTGTTCGCTGAAAACGCGCAGCTGCATGAAGTGTTTGAGCGACATGCCGGCCGCACCGCCCGCAGCTTTCCGTCCTGGCTGCCTATATTGCGGCTTGATAGAATCTATATCCGCGGATTTCAGGTCAAGCATGCTGAAGTCCACTCCGGCGCAAATTTCCTCAGGGTGTCAGACCATGCGATACTTTCTGCCACTTTAATCAGAAATAGCTGACACGCCATGCATTTTGTCAGCGGAAACCACATCAAGCTATTACGCAATGGCGTCGAATATTTCCCGGCACTGGAACAGGCCATACATAACGCCGTCAGCGAAGTGTATCTGCAGACTTACATCTACGAAAACGATACGGTAGGCATTCAGATTGGTAACGCCCTGATTCAGGCAGTTGAGCGCGGGGTGTCTGTAAACCTGCTGATCGATGGTTTTGGCTCCCAGTACTTATCCAAACCCTACGTGCAAAGCTTAAGGGATGCCGGCATCAAGCTCATGTTCTACCGGCCCAAGATTTCACCCTGGACCCTGAAAAAGAACCGCCTGCGCCGCCTGCATGGAAAAGTGGCGGTGATTGACGGTGTGACTGCCTTTGTCGGCGGCATCAATATTATTGATGACAACAACTCTCCCAACCAGATTCCGCCCAGAATCGACTACGCGGTGCAGATTGAAGGCAACCTGGTGCCGGTCATCACCGGTAGCGTACACAAGCTCTGGCGCCGGCTGGAATGGATGCATCTGCACAGCCTGTACGTGCCACCTATCAAACAGAAAAAACACAGGGTTGACAACAGCAACAGCATAAAAGCGGCCTATGTTATCCGCGACAACATCCTGCATCGGCGCGATATTGAAGAAGCCTATTTAAAAGCGATTTTGCATGCAAAATCAGAAATCCTGATTGCTAACGCCTATTTTATTCCGGGCAGGAAATTTCGCAGGGCGCTCATAGAGGCGGTGGAACGCGGCGTTAAAGTCAGGCTGCTGCTGCAAGGCCGCAAAGAGTATTTCCTCATGTTTGCAACACATGCTTTTTATAATGATTTTTTAGACAAAGGCATCGAGATTTACGAGTACCGCAAAAGCTTCATGCATAGCAAAGTTGCTGTGATAGATGATTTCTGGGCTACAGTCGGCTCATCCAACATTGACCCGTTCAGCCTGCTGCTGGCACGTGAAGCCAATGTGCTAATACAGGATGCGGCCTTTGCTGCCGAACTGCGTACTGATATTGAATATGCAATTGAGGATGGCGCCTTCAAGGTCACCCTGCAAAACTGGGCCAAATCCAATTACGTCAAACATATTGCTTCATGGATTGCTTATGGTGCCGTCAGGTTCTTTCTTGGCGCCATCGGCCTTGGCCGCGAGCACTGATTTACAGCACGCAAACATGCAAGACACGATTAAAACAAAAGCAAATCTGGAATGGCGTAATGGCATGCCCTACTCTACAGCGTTTGGCGATGTTTATTTTTCAAGCGATAACGGCCAGCTTGAAACTGAATACGTGTTTTTACAGGGCAATGACCTACAGTCTCGCTGGCAGGCGCTTGATGGCAGTACTTTCACCATTATTGAAACCGGTTTTGGCACCGGCCTTAACTTTCTTTGTGCTGCCAGCCTTTGGCTGCACTCGGCCCCGGCAGATGCGCACCTTACATTCATCAGCGTAGAAAAATACCCCTTAACCCTGCAGGATATGACTTTGGCGCTGCAACACTGGCCTGCACTGAAGCCAGTTGCCGAACCGCTGCTCAGCCAATATGAATCACTGCTGAATACCGGCAGCATTTCCCTGTTCAACAACCGTATACAGCTTGATGTGCTGTTTGGCGATGCGACAGCATGCCTGTCTACAATCCACACAAAAACTGATGCCTGGTTTCTGGATGGTTTTGCCCCGTCAAAGAACCCCGAAATGTGGCAGGCCGCGCTGTTTGCACAGATGGCGCGGCTATCGCACCTTGGCAGCAGCTTTGCCACTTTTACCAGTGCCGGTACAGTCAGGCGCGGCCTGACTGCCGCAGGTTTTGCCGCCGGCAAACGCACAGGCTTTGGCAAAAAACGCGAGATGCTGCACGGCCATTACACTGGCACCCCAGCAGGAGCAACTCTGCATGGCTGACACCGCAATCATCATTGGCGGCGGCATTGCGGGTTGCAGCAGCGCTTATGCACTGGCGCAGCGCGGCATCAAGGTCACCCTGCTGGAACGAAACGCCGACATTGCCAGCGCAGCCTCCGGCAACCCGCTGGCAATGCTGTATCCGCGTTTAAGCGGTGACGACGCCAGCAGCCAGTTTGCGCTGGCGGGCTACATGCATAGCCTTGCCATATACAGAACGCTGCAACTGGAGGCAGGCCAGATTGACAACTGCGGCATGCTACAGCTTGGCTTTAACCCGCGCGAGCTGGCGCGCATCAAAAAAGTAGCGGCTCAAAATCATGTACCGGAAATTATCAGATACGTCACAAGTATTGAAGCAAGCGCCATTGCCGGCATAACGCTTGAGCACGATGCACTGTTTTTGCCAGATGCGGCATGGGTAAGGCCGCAGCGCTTATGCCAGCGCCTGATACAGCATCAGAACATCACGCTGAAACGTGCATGCAGCGTTACCGCCATTCAAAAAGATGGTCATCAATTCAAAGTGCAAAGCGATGGCAAAACCGTAACCGAAGCAGACATTGTCATTATTGCAAACGCTAACGATGCCAGGCTGTTATGCCCTGGCCTGCCGCTATCCACGCAGGCTGTGCGCGGGCAGGTAAGCCTGCTGAAAAACGCCAAGAACAGCAGGCAGCTTAAAAGCATAGTCTGCAGTGATGGCTATTTAAGCCCTGCCGCCTATCCGCAATCCGGAGAGCATCTGCAATCCGAGGTGCATCCGCAATCCGAGGTGCAGCTACACTGCCTGGGCGCTACATTCGCAGCAGAAGCCGCATTGCCAGAAACTGGCGAACCGCCGCTTAAAGATGAAGACCACGAAGCAAACCTGCAAAAGTTAAAGCGCATCTCAGCGCAACTCTACCATGAGCTACATGGCGGAATTGCCGGCGGGCGAGTTTCCTACAGGTGCGCCACCAGCGATTACATGCCGCTCGCCGGCCAATTAATAGACACGGCAGCATTGAAAGCACATCCGCCGCGTGCAGGGGCGCCGGCACAAACGCTGCCCTGGGTTAGCGGCCTGTACATGAACGTAGCGCACGGCAGCAAAGGCTTCACTACCGCACCACTCTGCGCTGAGCTCTTGGCATGCATGATATGCAATGAACCATTGCCAGTTTCAGCTGAACTGGCCGGGCTACTGAACCCGAACCGCTTTTTGCTGCGTGAAATGGGTTTAAAACGATTGGCGAAATTAACCGCAAGCCGGTATTAATGCACCTGCATTGATTGCAGCAGCTAACTGCGACCAAGCTTCACTTCTATTTTCAATAAGCAGTTTTAAAGCAGGCCTGCAATTTCAGGTTAAAATCAGGCTATGTCGCAATCACAATATTTAGCCGCTATCAATCATCACCGTGCCGGTCAGCTGGCAGAAGCTGAAGCACTCTACCGGGAGGTGCTGGCACAACAGCCCAGGCATGCAGATGCCCGGCACATGCTGGGCTTGCTTTACTATCAGACTAACCGTGCCGAATCAGCCGTCGAATCGATTGCAGAGGCGCTTGCCATCACCCCGAAAAATGCCGATTACCTCAACCACTACGGGTTGGCGCTGCGTGCATTGAACCAGCATGATGCCGCTATCAGAAGCTTGCAGCAGGCGGTATTATTAGAACCTAAAGATCTGGATTTCCAGCTGAACCTGGGTAACACCCTGCTTGCCGCAAACCGTTTTGAAGAAGCAGCCGGTTATTACCGCCGTGTACTGCGGGTAATGCCCAAGCGTGATGACGTGCGGGCAGCGCTTTGCCATTGCCTGACTACGCTTGGCAACCAGGCACAGTCGCTAGGCAATTTCATGCAAGCCGAAGCCTGTTTTCAGGAAGCGCTGCAATTCAATACGCAGGATGCCGCGATATTCTATAATCTGGGCAATGCGCAGCGAGAGCTGGGCAAGGCTGCCGAAGCGGAAAAGAGTTATCGCAAAGCTATTCAACTGGCACCAGATGATGCCGATGCCTACAACAACC
>Ga0208508_1000518_pt1 | contig 10495 bp, 5 predicted proteins | sample LakWasMeta1_LOW4_2_FD_183853 | JGI IMG/M metagenome (GOLD analysis project Ga0208508, IMG submission 183853) | Freshwater sediment methanotrophic microbial communities from Lake Washington under simulated oxygen tension - Sediment Metagenome... | ecosystem: Environmental > Aquatic > Freshwater >...
AACGCATTCACCACCGCCGCAAAAAACCACGATGTGATTATCAGCACAGGCGGCGCGTCCGTTGGTGATGCTGATTATGTCAAAGAAGTATTAACGGAGTGCGGGCAAATCAACTTCTGGAAACTCGCCATAAAACCAGGTAAGCCGTTAACATTTGGTACGATTGGCGCATGTTATTTTTTTGGTTTGCCAGGTAATCCTGTCTCCGCACAGGTTACCTTTCAAAAAATCGTTGCCCCTGCTCTGCAACAACTGACAGGCGCGGCGATGACTCAGTCATTACAACTCACGGCAATCTGTACCAGTTTGCTGAAAAAATCCGCAGGTCGCCAAGAATTCCAACGTGGCATACTCACCCAAAACGAGCATGGCAAATTTTTTGTCAGTAGCGCAGGGCAACAAGGTTCAAATATACTCAGCGCGTTAAGTTTAGCGAATTGTTACATCATCTTACCTAGCGAATGCCAAGGCGTAGAAGTCGGTGATAAAGTGCTAGTTGAACCGTTTAGCGTAGCTATTTAAGCAAAAACGCACCGCTACACCCAACTCTGAAACTAATCCATTTCTCGAAAAATATAAAATATTATGCAACTAAACCCAACAACTCCATGCCTGTGCGGCTCAACCATTGCTTATGGCGATTGCTGTCAACCTTTTCACTTAGGCGAAAAAATCCCCTCAACAGCACAGGCATTAATGCGTTCGCGTTATACCGCTTATGCATTACAAAATGGGGCTTATTTACAAGCGACTTGGGATGCGACTAAGCGACCTGAATCTATTGATTTTTCCAGAGAAAATATCGAATGGTTGCGTTTGGAAATTACTGAAACTAAAAAAGGCGGCGCAAAAGATGCTAAAGGTTTAGTGACCTTTAAGGCTTTTTATATTCAGAATGCGGAAGAACACGTTATGAATGAAATTAGCCGTTTTACTAAGCATGAAGGACGGTGGTTTTATTTGGATGGCGTGATTAAATCCATTGGTAAAGTGGGTTTAGAAACCAATTTGGGTAAAAATGCGCCGTGTGCGTGTGGCAGTGGAAAGAAGTTTAAACGTTGTTGTGGCGCGGAATAACAACAGTTACGGTTATACATAGTTCACGAAAAACACGAAAAGCATGAAAAATTTTCATCTGATCCCCCTATTGTGAATTAATAAAACTGTATTAAGTATATCGAAGTATGGTCAACATTCGACCAGTTCACCCTAAAACTGCCTGACACAAAAAAGCCCGCTAATCGCGGGCTTTTCCGTTTAACGTAGTCGAAAAACTATCGTATTAATGACCCATCCAGATCAATTCAACGCGACGGTTTTGTTCTCTGCCTTGTTCAGTGCTATTACTAGCAACAGGATTACTTTCACCATAACCTCTAGCAATCAATTGGTTAGTGACACCTTTTGAAGCTAGGTATCTTGCAACTGATTCTGAACGTGCTTGTGACAGTCTCATATTGTGTGCGTTGCTACCTTCACTGCTAGTATAACCGTGAACTTCTATCACATCTGTCTGTGGGTAGCTCACTAGATTCTGGGCAACACCATCAAGTATAGCCATCGCATTCGGAGTCAATTTCGCTGAATCATATTGGAAATTTACACCGTGTAACTCTATTTTGACGGGGCAACCAGTTGCATCAACTTTGCTGCCTGCCATAGTACCTGGGCATTTATCAATACAGTCATTCACACCGTCCGCATCAGAATCCATTGTTGAGCAATCAGCAACAGGGGTTGGTGCAGGGGCTGGTGCGATATATTCTGCTGCTTTTGGTTTTGCGCCGAAGGGGATAACGACACCGACGTTGACAGTCATATCGTGAACGTCTTGCGATCCGCCGCCTTGCAAAGAACCGAGCTGTGAATTGCCTACGACGGTATCGCCAAAATTACCTAAACTTTGATTGTTATAACGATAGCGGATGTCACTACGCAGTAATAAATTGTCGAGGACTTCATAAGTCATACCTATACCTGCTTCGGCAATGAAAGCAGGCGCACTATGCTTAGCTGATGTTCTCTGACCCCAAGGTGTGTTCAATGTCGCTGAAACCGACGTATCCATGCCGCCTACACCAATAACGGTATAGGGTGAGAATTTACCGCGCATGAAATAGTATTGTAAATCGAGTGTCCCACCTGCGAAGGTCACATCACCATCAACACCGTATGGACCATTGTTTCTATAAGAATTTGCATAAAAAGCGTTTGGTTCATAGCGTCTATTGGTATTTGCGGTCTCACCAAAACCTTTTATCTCAACGTTGAAATGTTCGTTGAGCATTTTACCAATTGCCAATCCACCACCCCAATGGTCGTCAACGTGATCAGCACCGCTCATCACAAAAGTACCGTAAGGCGCGGCATACCAACGAGTATCTACAGGTGCTTGGGCAGATTGAACGGGTTCGGCTGGGGGTAATAAATTAGGCTGTTGCTCTACAACGGGAGCAAGTTCGTCCGCTTGAGCAAGCGGTAAACTGCCAATACTTGCTAGTACTGCAAGTGCGAGTAAATGTTTTTTGAACATGGTATTCTCCAGAATAAAAATGATGTAACGGCTTGATTTTACTTGCAACATTGCGTTTTTTCAACGTAAAAAGACAAATTAGCTACAAAATGTTAAAAATAAACAACAATATAACTATTTCATCAACGCAACTGACCTTAATGCCTTAACATTAAAATTAGGACTGGGGAAATCTGTGAAATAGTTAAAAACAGTGCGGGAACGACGAATAAAGTCATCCCTACTGTTTTCAACTATAGTCAATAATTGCTATAAATCTAGGTAGCCTGTTTCTTCATGTAGAACAGTATCCAGACCTTGAACCTCTTCATCGGGTGTAACACGCAGACCTAGCCATTTATCTAAGCCTTTTAGAATCAAGTAGCTAAACGCGCCACTCCAAACAACAGTCACTATAATTGCTAAAGCCTGCACGCCGACTTGGTGAATAACCGTTACACCTTCTGGCAGACCTAAACCGCCCAAACTGCTGGCAGCAAATACGCCTGTTAATAACGAGCCTGTCACACCGCCAACACCGTGAACAGGAAATACGTCTAAAGAATCGTCGATTTTTAGTGTGCGTTTAACGTATTGGGTAGCATAAAAACACACGAAGCCTGCCGTGACACCAATGAATAACGCACCAAAAGGACCGACAAAACCAGACGCGGGGGTAATTGTGCCTAAGCCTGCCACCATACCAGTGACGATACCTAACACGCTAGGTTTGCTAAAACGCTTCCATTCGATGAACATCCACGTCAACGCGCCAGAAGCCGCGCCGATATGCGTGACTAACATTGCCATGCCTGCACGTCCATCTGAGGTTAAGGTACTGCCTGCATTAAAACCAAACCAACCCACCCATAACATACCTGCACCTGTCACGACCATGGTCATGTTATGTGGTGGCATTGCAGTGGTGGGAAAACCTTTTCTTTTACCTAACACTAACGCGGATACTAAGGCGGCAACCCCAGCATTGACATGAATAACAATACCGCCTGCAAAATCCATCGCACCCAAATCAGCTAGCCAGCCTTTACCCCACATCCAATGACAGATGGGTAAATACACGATAGTTAACCATAAACCGCTAAACCACAGCATAGCGGAAAACTTCATACGCTCAGCAAACGCACCAACAATCAGCGCGGGGGTAATAATGGCGAAGGTCATTTGAAACATGAAATACACGGTTTCAGGAATATCACCTATCAAGACCGTGGTGTTTATGTCAGGTAGAAATACTTTAGACGCGCCACCGATGACAGCTTGTAGGCTACCACCATCGGTAAAAATAAAACTATAAACCCCTGCCAACCAAAGAATAGACACTAAGCAGGTAATGGCAAAACATTGCATTAATACTGATAATACGTTTTTGCTTCTGACTAGACCCGCATAAAACAGCGATAAACCTGGAATAGTCATGAATAATACTAATGCGGTAGAGGTAAGAACCCACGCGGTATTGGCTTGATTTAATGAGTCTGCCAAGGCTAATTCAGGCAGTAAAAGTAATGGTAGGGTACACAGTGCGTACCTAGTTGAAAACGACATTGTTATATCCTTATAATGCCATTAGATGGCTTCTTCTCCAGTTTCACCTGTTCTAATGCGAATTACTTGTTCTAAATTAGACACAAATATTTTCCCATCACCAATTTTGCCTGTGTTAGCCGCCTTAACAATCGTTTCCACGGCTTTATTGACTACATCATCGGCAACGGCAATTTCCAGTTTAATTTTCGGCAGGAAATCGACCACATATTCTGCCCCTCGATACAGTTCGGTGTGACCTTTCTGACGACCAAAGCCTTTAACTTCAGTTGCAGTGACACCCGCAACGCCTATTTCAGATAGAGCTTCTCTGACATCATCCATTTTGAACGGTTTGATAATCGCAGTAATTAGTTTCATAATTTTTTCTCGTGTATGACTAAAATTAACCTGCAATCATAGTGAATTATTCCACAACATACAATTAATAGGCAGCTTTAAAGTTTAACCTGTGTTGTCAACAATCCTATTATCAGCATATTGCCTACTATCGTCTAACTGAAAGATACAAAAGCAACCACGCCCTTGATCTTTAGCTTTATATAACGCTACATCGGCATAATCTAATAATATTTCAGGTGTATTACTGTGTTGTGGATAAAAACTAATGCCGATACTGGTGCCTATGCTCACTTCATCACTTTTACCAAGCTGAAAAGGTCTGCTTAATTCGGTAATGATGGCAAGTGCCACACGTTCAACATCTTCAAAATGACTTAACTCAGTCAGTAGCACAACAAATTCATCGCCACCCAAACGAGCAGCCGTATCAATTTTACGCAACTGAGCGGTGACACGTTGTGCCACTTTTTGCAATAATTCATCACCTGCTTTATGCCCTAAATTATCATTGACCGCTTTAAAACGGTCTAAATCGAGTGCTAACACAGCCAATTGTTTGCCTTCACGCTTGCCTAATTCAATACCCTGTTGCAGGCGGTCATATAATAAGCGGCGATTAGGCAATTGGGTAAGCGGATCATAAAATGCTAGTTGTTTAATTTGCTCTTCGGTCGCTTTTCTATCGGTAATATCCTGCACTATACCTCTAAAATAAGTTGGTTTGCCGTTGGATAGAACTTCATCAACACGCCCTAAAGAGCGCATCCAGCGCAGTTGATTATCCGCGTCGATAATACGATATTCCACGTCATATTTGATGCGATTTGCTAGATGCGCTTCGGTGGCATCAATGACAGCTTGTCGATCTTCTGGATAAATCACCGCTAAAAAATCGCCCCACTTGGGATTTTCTAGCTCAGGAAAACCCAGTAATTTACAAGTCGTTGACGACCAAAATTGTCTATCATTGATTAAGTCGGCTTCCCAAGTACCTATACCACCATATAATTGGCAGAGTGTGAGTCGCTGTTCACTGTCGCGTAATTGCTGTTCGGCAAGTTTGCGCTCGGTGATGTCAGTATGCGTACCGCTCATACGCACGGGTTTACCGTCTTGGTTGTATTGAACAATACTGGCATGGTCTAAAATCCAACGCACATCACCATTTTTTTCTAATACACGGTATTCAATTTCATGTGTAGCTTGCTTGCCATTCAGTACCTGTTGTATGGATTGCCAGACTTTTTCTCGATCATGGGAATGCACAAAATCTAACCATGATGGCGTGCAGTATTGTATTTCAGCACAGTCATGGCGAAAAATCTCAGTGTCACGGCGCGTTATTTCTACCGTACCGCTATCAATTTTCCAATCCCAAAAGCCTAGTCCACTGCCTTTTAAAACAAAACGTAAGCGTTGTTCACTTGCTAGCAATGCCGCATCTGCTCGCGTATGTTCAATGCCTAGTTGTGCCAAGTTAGCGTAGCTTTCGATTAGCTCAATTTCTGTAGCGATCGGCTTGCTTGGCTTAGTATGATAAATAGCGAAAGTACCTAACACGTTACCATGATGATTTATGATGGGTTGAGACCAACACGATTGCACACCCGCTTGCTTGGCTAAATCACGAAAGGGAGTCCAGAACGGATGTTGCTGAATATCTTCAACAATATAACGCTCACCGCGATACGCGGCTGTGCCACAACTACCAACGCCTTCGCCAATCATTAAGCCATCAACTGCTTGACTATAAAAATTAGGTAAACTAGGTGCTGCCCCATGTCGTAGCTGATTATTTTCATCGAGTAACAAAATTGAGCAAAGCATTCTAGGATGTAACTTTTCCACTTGCCGCGCTAACGCATCCAATAATTCAGGTAGAGCGATACTTTGATTGATTTGGTGCAAAACATGATTGCGTAACGCCAATTCATCGGTACGGTTACGCAATTGTTCTGTTATGCGTTTACGTTGTTGATTTTCTCGCTTTATGGACTGGTAAGCGGCATATAAAATCATGGCAATCAGACTAATAATTAGCGCGAAAAACACCATAATTTTTAAGTAACGATTTAAGCGTTCTTTAGCTACATCAGACGCATAAAAAAAGCCATCTAACAAATCTGTATTCTGCACCATGCCTGCTTGCACAAACGTGTCCGCCATATATTTAAGTCGCCACGGATTGATATGACCAATTTCAACTAAGTCGGGCAGTATCAACCCACGCATGGCTTGGGCTTCAAACTCAAGATGAGCTTTAGATTTAGTCACATAATATTGACTCTGTAATAAATTGATAATGTCTTGTGGATGTGCCATTGCGTATTGCCAACCTTGTAGACTGGCATGTAAAAATGCTTTAACGCGCTCAGGATGCTGTTTTAACTCATTTTCGCTGGTAAACAGCATATCACTATAAAAATCCACGCCATACTTGCGTGGCTGTAATACCGTAAATTCAACGCCTTGTTGTTTTAACCAATATGGTTCATTGCTAATATAACTATTGAAGGCATCGACTTTGCCTGCTGCTAAATCTTGAATGTTAAAACTGCTAGGAATAACCTGTATATCCTTTATATTAAGGCGTTCATTGTGAAACATCGCCACAAAATCAGCGTCCACATACGAACCCAACATCATGACTTTTTTACCAATCAAATCACTGGGTGAATAGATATTCGCATCTTTGCGAGCTAACAATACTGAGGGAGAATGTTGATAAATAGCCGCTAATAGCACCAACGGATCGCCCTTTAAACGGGCTAAGACTAATTCACTGTTAGCAACACCGTATTGTGCATGACCTTGTGCGACTTCATTGATAGAAATTTTGTCAGGCGCACCTTCGTGAATAACCACATCTAGCCCTGCTTTTTTATAATAGCCCTGTTGGACTGCCGCATAGTAGCCAGCAAATTGAAATTGATGATGCCAACGCAGTTGTAAATCGATGGTTTCTGCACACACACACGGACACACGGCAAGTAAGCCAATTATCACGGCAGAGTGCAAAGCGAATCTACGCAGCATAATCAATATATTTTTATATAAGAATATTAATAACCAGCATATTTTGTACCAAGGAACTAACTGATTTTCAAACGCGGCGGCAAACTTTATGATTACTGCTTTTTAAATACGAACAACAACCGCATTTTCTTTAACCTATATGACATTTTTTGTAACTATCTAACATCTTATTGACTTTTTAATCGACTGATTGTCAGTTTGACCGCTGTTTAAAACAGCCATAACGCAGTAATACAATGGGTAATAAAGACAAATTCAACAGCGTTGAAGACACTAAGCCGCCGATAATAATCGCCGCCATCGGTCCCATAATTTCTCGTCCCGCATTATCGCTATTAAACGCAATCGGAAACATCGCCAAAGCAGTCACTAGCGCAGTCATCAGAATAGAGGGTAGGCGTTCACTTGCACCGAGTAGTGCGGTCTGTAAATCCCATTGTTTACCTTGTTCCTCTACTAAATGCTGATAATGCGCTAATAACATAATGCTATTACGCACGGTAATACCAAATAGGGTGACAAAACCCACTACCGAGCCGACCGATAGCGTTGCACCCGTTAACATAACCGCTACCACGCCACCAATTAACGCAAACGGCAAATTAGCCAAGGTCAATAACGCATGACGTAAACTGCCGATAGCGATATAAATCAGCATAATCACCCCCGCACCCGCTAATAACGAATAACCGATTAACGCTTGCCGCGCTTCGGCTTGTTCAACTGCGGCACCCGTAAACTCTGGATAACTATCGGCAGTAAAGCTAATGTCTGTTAAGACACGCGTTTTCAATTCAGCCATAAAGGCATCCAAATCACGCTCAATAACATTGCAAGTCACGGTTTGCCGTCGCTGTGAATTTTGATGCAGAATATTGTAACGACTGTCGGTATGACGAATTTCAGCGATTTGTTCTAATCTAATAAGTTTACCGTCACGCGCTCTAAGCGGTAGTTGAGCAAGTGATTCGGGTTGCTGTCTTAATTCAGGTGATAACGCGACCGCGACATTATAGATTTTATTGCCCTGAATATTTTTGCCCACGACACGCGTTTCATAAGCCGTTTGTAAGGTATCCATGACTTGTGCGGCACTCACACCAGTTGCCATGAGCTGGTCGGTATTTAACTGAATTTGTAATAATGGCGTGGCAGGCGGTGAACGCAGTTGCACATCCGCCGCACCTTGCATATCGCGCAAAATAGCCGCCACCGCTTGGGCTTTACTGTCCAGTTCATTGAGATTATTACCGTAAATATTGACCACCACAGGCGAGGTATAACCTGAAATAGTTTCATCAATGCGTTCTGTTAAAAAGGTATTGGCTTCATACAAAATACCAGGAAAATCAATGAGAATAGCGCGTAATTGCTCAAGAATGTGTTGTTGCTGTGTGCCTGATAAGGCATTTAAACGAATCTCATATTCGCTGTAATGACTGCCGTAAGTATCCGCACCCCGTTCTGCCCGCCCTGCCCATTGCGAAACCGACTGCACACCGTCAATACCCATAAATTGTTCAGTAAGCTGGCTGCCGATTCTTAAGGATTCTTGCAATGATGTACCTGGAATACTGGTGGTATGGACAATATAATGACCTTCACGCAGTTCTGGTAGCAATTGACTATCGAAATGAAAAAAGGCAGTGACCGCCAGTACACATAACAACGCACAAGCGGTTATTACCACCTTAAAATGCTTAGCCACCGCGCGTAAACACTTTTCATAGCGGGGTTTAAGGGCTTTAATCAGTGGCGGATCATCATTCAGACCTCGAAAGTTTTTACCCAGCAATACATAACACAAAGCTGGCGTTAACGTCAGTGCCACCAGCAACGAAACTAAAATCGCCAAAATATACGCATAACCTAATGGCGCAAATAAACGACCGACCACACCGCTTAAAGTTAATAACGGCACAAACGCTAATGCCACAATAAAACTGGCATACACCACTGAACTACGCACTTCCATTGATGCAGTATAAACCACATAAGCAACGGGTTGAGGTGATGTTAATAACCGATTTTCACGCAAGCGGCGGAAAATATTTTCGGTATCAATAATCGCATCATCAACCACCTCACCCAAGGCAATGGCTAATCCGCCTAGTACCATAATATTGAGATTAATACCACATTCTAACAACACCATAATCGCGCCAATTAACGACACAGGAATTGCCAACGCGGAAATAAACGCCGTGCGCAAATTAAATAGAAAGGCGTACAAAATAATCAGTACGAACAAACCACCCAGTAATAAATGCCCTGATAAATTACTCACCGAGGTTTCAATATAATCAGCAGGACGAAATAAATGAGTATAAAAATTAATACCCTGTTTTTTGAACAGCGGTTCAAATTCTTGTAGCGTTTGTTCAACCTGCTTAGACACTGATAACGTATTAGCACCATATTGACCAATCACCATCATGACAATCCCTTGTTTGCCCATAATTTGTGCCGCGCCTATCGGTGGTTCTGGCGCGTAGTGAATGCTAGCAACTTCGCCTAAGGTAGTCTGGCGATTAAGCAGCGTGATTTTGGCAAATTGCTCAGGCGTTTGCGCCTGCCCTGTTACTTGTAGCGTAAAGCGTTGATTTTGGTTTTCAATAAAACCACTGCCTTGAATGATAGCGGCTTGCGATGCTGCCTGAATTACCTCCTCTAATGACACATTGAAACGCTGTAACTGCACAGGATCAATTTGAATCTGTAGTTGCTTAATATCACCACCAAATACATTGACATCAGCAACGCCCGTCACTGCCAATAAACGCGGTACTAACGTCCAATCCACCAAGCTACGCAACGTCATCATATCTACACTGTCGGAACTTAAACCAATTGTTAATACCGTCGCTGATGAGGAAGATAACGGTATCACAATCGGCGTGATGCCTTGCGGTAACTTGATAGCAACATTGGCTAACCGTTCGCTGATAAGTTGCCGATTAAGATAAATATTACTGTTCTCTACAAATGTAGCAGTCACAATCGACAACCCTTGTATCGACTCAGAGCGCACCGCTTTCA
>Ga0208508_1000520_pt1 | contig 10483 bp, 8 predicted proteins | sample LakWasMeta1_LOW4_2_FD_183853 | JGI IMG/M metagenome (GOLD analysis project Ga0208508, IMG submission 183853) | Freshwater sediment methanotrophic microbial communities from Lake Washington under simulated oxygen tension - Sediment Metagenome... | ecosystem: Environmental > Aquatic > Freshwater >...
CAGCATGATTCGTAGCATGACCGCATTTGCCGGTAGTGAGGCCGCCGCCACCGGTGGCACGCTAAGTTGCGAATTGCGAGCGGTTAACCATCGCTATCTGGAATTGTCGGTAAGGTTGCCCGAAGAATTGCGCGCAGTAGAAACCAGTTTTCGTGAACGCGTTGCGCAAAAAGTGTCGCGCGGAAAAATCGATTTGAGTTTTCGTTATCGTCCGTCTGCCGGCAATGTTACGGATTTGAAAGTGAACGAGCGATTGCTTGAACAGCTTGCACAGCTAAGTTTTCGCCTCGCCGACAAATTCCCCGAACCGCGCACGGAAATCACCGAGTTGTTGCGGTTTCCGGGAGTATTGGAAGAAGCGCCGCTGGATCAGGCCGGATTACAGTCGGAAGCCCTGGTCTTGCTCGACCTTACCTTGATCGAGTTCGTCGTATCGCGTGAACGCGAAGGTGAAAAGCTTGCCGCGGTGATGCAGGAAAAAATTAACGGGATTGAACGTATCGTTGCCCAGGTGCGTGAATGGCTGCCGGAAATCCGTATAGCACTCCGCAGCAAAATGGAAATCAAATTGGCGGATTTGAAATTGCCGCTGGATCCGGGTCGTCTGGAGCAGGAAGTGGTATTGAACCTGCAGAAAATCGACGTCGACGAAGAGCTCGACCGCCTGACCAGCCATGTTGCCGAAGCCCGCCGCATCTTCAAGTTGCCGGAAGCCGTGGGCCGCAGGCTGGATTTTTTGATGCAGGAATTCAACCGCGAAGCCAATACGCTCGGCTCCAAATCGGTCGATAGCCGTACCACGCAGGCTGCGGTCGAATTGAAAGTATTCATCGAGCAATTGCGCGAACAAGTACAAAACCTGGAATAAACGGGAGCTGATCATGCGCGGAACCTTATACATCGTCGCGGCGCCATCGGGAGCCGGAAAATCGAGTCTGGTGAATGCGGTTTTATCGCGCGAAAGCGGGATCGTACTGTCGATTTCCTTCACCTCACGCAAGGCGCGGCCGGGAGAGCGCCACGCCCAGCATTACCATTTCATCAGCAAGGAAGAATTCGAAGCCATGATCGCCAACGGCGATTTCTTCGAGCATGCATTGGTCCATGGTGATTACAAAGGCACGGCCAAGCAGTCGGTCGAGCCGCAATTGGCATCCGGAAAGGACGTGCTGCTTGAAATCGACTGGCAAGGTGCGCGTCAGGTCAGGGAAAAACTTCCCGATGCCATCAGCATTTTTATTCTGCCGCCTTCAAAGGACGCGCTCGAAACCCGTATGCGCAACCGGGGCCAGGATTCCGAAGAAGTCATCAGTCAGCGTCTGGCGAATGCACGCGAAGAAATGTCGCACTACAACGAATTTGATTTCGTCATCGTCAACGAGCATTTCGATGCTGCCGTCAGTGAGCTGCGTGCCATCTTCCAGGCGCAGAGGCTCAAATGCGAGGCGCAGCAGCAAAGGCATGCCGAATTAATTAAAACGTTGCTGGCCTGAAGACCCGGAAACTATTTTTTTGGTGGTTTGGGCAGTGATTTGCCGCCAAGCTTGGCAATCGATTCGATGACGCACCGCTGGTTGTTGTCGACGACAATGCCGTCATGGCCGGCGCGGACTTTCATCGAGAAATTTTCCAGTTTCAGTCTTTCAGCGGTAAGCAGGCCCGGACAGGTCTGCTCAAGATTGAGCAAATAGGCCTCGTCGCTCAATACCCAGAAGACCACGCGCTTTTCGTCGAGAACCAACCATTTTGAAGACTGGTTGGCCCGAAATTGCGGTATGAGCCCAAGCACTGATGTTTCGTAGGGTGTTGGATCGACATCGGCCTGCCTTGGCAACGCCACGGGTGTTGGAGTTGATACGACCGTCGGCGGGAGAGGCGCTGCAGATCGTGGATTTGGCGCCATAGCCGGGGAAACAGGTTTCGAGGCCGGTTTGGAAACAGGTGTTGCCGACTGTCGAGTCAGCTGCAATTCCATCAGGCGTAGCTCAGCCTGTTTGATCTCGATATCCTGTTTCAGGAGCTCTATTTCTGCCTTTGCGCGGTTGATATCGGCTTGGGTGACCTCCGTCTGGGCGAAAGCGCCGGAGCTCGAGAGCAAGAAAAATGCCAGTGTGACGGCTACCGAAGTGCGAACCAGCATGGTGCTTCTCCCCTAAAGCGGTCTGTTTAGACAACATACTCCCGCTGAATGGCCAAAACAATGGATCGGCAAGGCGATTTGATGTCTGCTGGCTGCGTTAGGGACCGTGAAGTCATTGCCACGGGACGGCTAGGCGCGTAAAATGCGCGGTTCCTTGTAACTTATTGATTTTTAGGGTTTCGCTCGGCCGAGCGAGCCCTCTAGGAGACATCATGGCCCGTGTTACCGTAGAAGACTGCTTGGATGTAGTGGGCAACCGTTTTGAGCTAGTGGTGATGGCTGCCAAGCGCGCTCGCCAACTTGCCAAGGGTGTTGAATCCACCGTTGAAAATCACGAGCATGAAGACAAGCCTACCGTTTTGGCATTGCGCGAAATTGCTGCCGGCAAGATCGATGCTGAATTAATCGACGCAGTTGAAAAATCCGAACGTGAACGTCGCGAACGCGAAGCGCTGGAATGGGCTGCCGCCGAAGTGGTGGACGATGATTTATCCAAAGGCGGCGATGATTGATCGCCTTGGCGTGAAAGCGCCGTCAAGGTAATGCTTCAAAATAAAACGACTCCGGTAGCGGGGTCGTTTTTTTATGCCCAAAGCATTGATGCAAAGTGCTTTGCGAAGTAGTCTGGACCCATGCCTCATGTAAAAGCCATCATTGATCCAGCGCTCGCGCCATGTCCCGACCCTTGTCCGGATGCGGTGCGCGCACTCGAATTGCGTCTGACCGAGTATTTGCCGTCTGCACAAATTCTGAAAGTACGTCAGGCATATCAAATCGGCGCGATGGCCCATGACGGCCAAACTCGCAAATCCGGAGAGGCCTACATCACGCACCCCGTTGCGGTGGCCGGCATTCTGGCCGATCTGAGACTGGATGCCGAGGCACTATGTGCTGCCATCCTGCATGACACGCTGGAAGACACACCGCTGCCGCGTTCGCAGATCGTCGACATGTTTGGCGAGACGGTGGCGGAACTGGTAGACGGCGTGACCAAACTCGACAAGATCCAGTTCAAAAGCCAGCAGGAAGCGGTCGCCGAAAGTTTTCGCAAGATGATGCTGGCGATGTCGCGCGACTTGCGGGTCATCCTGATCAAGCTGGCGGATCGCTTGCACAACATGCGTACGCTCGATTCGATGAGCACGGCATCGCGTCGTCGCATTGCCCGTGAAACCCTCGAAATTTACGCGCCGATCGCACAGCGACTCGGGATGAACAGGATCAAGGCCGAATTGCAGGATCTCGGTTTTCGCGCGTTATATCCCATGCGCCACCGGGTCATCGCGAAACGCATTGCCTCGCAGCCGGTCATGCGTCGCGAGGCACTGGCGACAATTGAAGCGCAGCTCGCACAAAAATTAACCCAGGAAGGCCTTCCGGTTCGCGTTATCAGCCGCGTCAAGGCGCCCTGGAGCATCTATACGAAGATGCGGCAGGAAAACAAAAGTTTCGATCAGGTCATGGATGTCTTCGGTTTTCGTGTTGTCGTGCAAAAAGTGATGCAGTGTTATCACGCGCTTGGTGCCGTGCATTCTTTGTTCAAGCCACTGGATGCCAAGTTCCGCGACTTTATCGCCATTCCCAAAGCCAATGGCTATCAAAGTCTTCATACCCTGTTGTTCGGGCCATACGGTTCGCCGGTCGAAGTGCAAATTCGCACAGAAGAAATGGATTTGATAGCCGAGCGCGGCGTTGCTGCGCATTGGCTCTACAAGAATGCCGGTCGCGGGGGGAACAACGCGCAGATTCGTGCACAGGACTGGGTGCGTGGATTGGTGGATTCACAGGATACGTCGGATTCATCGATCGAATTTCTGGAAAACGTCAAAATCGATTTATTCCCGGACGAAGTCTATTTGTTCACACCGAAAGGCGATATTTTTTCTTTGCCGCGCAATGCAACGACGCTCGATTACGCCTATGCCGTGCATACCGATGTGGGTAACCATGCCGTCGCCGCGCGCGTCGATAAAAAACTGGTGCCGCTGCGGATGAAATTGATCAGCGGGCAGACGGTTGAAATCATCACCGCGCCATCGGCCAGCCCGAGCCCGCAATGGCTTGAATTTGTCGTGACCAGCAAAGCCCGAACGGCCATTCGCCATTCGCTCAAACATCTGGAACATGAAAACGCGGTGGACCTCGGTCATCGCATGCTGGATCGTGCGCTTGAGGCGCTGGATAGCTCGCTCGATCGTGTCGCAGGCGCGGGGCTGGATCAGTATTTGCAGGAACACCGCTATCGTCGTCTGGAAGAACTTCTGTCGGATATCGCGATGGGGAACCGCATGCCGGCAGCCGTAGCGCAAATCCTGGTTCAGGATGAAAACAGTCTGCCTTTGTTGAACAATACCGGCCTGCCGAGAGCCGGCGAGCAAATCCTGATCAACGGCAGCGAACGTGGCGTATTGAGTTTTTCCGCCTGCTGTTATGCCATTCCCGGCGACGACATCATGGGCTATCTCAGTGCCGGCAAAGGCGTGGTCGTGCATCGATTGGACTGCCCGAACATGGTCGATTATCGCAAACATCCCGAGCGTTTCGTGCCGATGGCCTGGGACCGGATCGTCGAGGGTGACTACCGCGTCAATCTCAGAATTCAAACCGATAACAAACCCGGCACTCTGGCCCAGGTCGCAGCCGCCATAGCCGAGTGCAACTCCAATATTGATTCGGTGCAATACCGCGAACCCGATGCGCAGATGTCGATCATGGAATTCGTGATTGAAGTGCGTAACCGAAAGCATCTCGCCGATGTCATCCGCCGTGTTCGCCGCCTGTCGGTCGTTCATGGCGTCGAACGGATGTAGGAGGGCCCTTGGGCCCGACGAGCCCCACACCGCAGCGAATGTCGATGCCTTGCGGTAAACTTGGCGCCTAAATGACGCTGACGATGGTTGAGGGCTGGGAATGAATTGGTTAAGTGATTTGCTGGAAAACGACCGCGATCCGAACGAAACCCGTGAATGGATGGAATCGCTCAAAGCGGTACTTGACCACGATGGTCCGGAACGTGCGCACGAGCTGTTGGAGCGCATGGTCGAGCTGACCCGTCGCACCGGCGTGCAATTGCCGTTTCATCCCACCACCGAATACATCAACAGTATCCCGGCCCATCTCGAGCCGGCCATGGAAGGCGATCCCGCCATGGAATGGCGCATCCGTTCGATCATCCGCTGGAATGCCATGGCGATGGTGGTCCGTGCCAACCGCAAACCTTATGAGTTGGGCGGACACATCGCCAGCTTTGCCTCGTCGGCTACTTTGTACGACGTCGGCTTCAACCATTTTTGGCGTGCGCCGACACCGGAACATCCCGGTGATCTGCTGTATATCCAGGGCCACAGTTCGCCCGGTATTTATGCCCGCGCCTTTCTCGAAGGTCGTTTGAACGAAGGGCAGCTGGATAACTTCCGCATGGAAGTCGATGGTCAGGGCATTTCGTCGTATCCGCATCCGTGGCTGATGCCGGAATTCTGGCAGACGCCTACCGTGTCGATGGGCCTTGGCCCGATCAGCGCGATTTACCAGGCGCGTTTCTTCAAATATCTCGAACACCGCGGCCTGATGCCGAAAACCGATCGTAAAATCTGGTGCTTCCTGGGCGACGGTGAAACCGACGAGCCGGAATCGCTCGGTGCGATTGCACTGGCCGGTCGCGAAGGCCTGGACAATCTGTGCTTCGTCATCAACTGCAATCTGCAGCGCCTCGATGGTCCGGTGCGTGGCAACGGCAAAATCATCCAGGAACTCGAAGGTTCCTTCCGCGGTGCCGGCTGGAACGTGTTGAAAGTGATCTGGGGCAGTTACTGGGATCCGCTATTGCAGCGCGACAATCAGGGCCTGCTGAAAAAACTGATGATGGAAACCGTCGATGGCGAATACCAGAACTGCAAGGCATTCGGCGGTGCCTACACCCGCGAAAATTTCTTCGGAAAATATCCGGAAACCAAGGCGATGGTCGCCAATCTTTCCGACGAGGATATTCGCCGACTGAATCGCGGCGGTCACGACCCGCATAAAGTTCATGCGGCGTATTCCGCAGCGGTCGCACACAAAGGCCAGCCGACCGTCATCCTCGCGAAAACCGTCAAGGGTTACGGCATGGGCGCGGCCGGCGAATCGCTGAATCCGACCCACAACACGAAAAAACTCGATACCGAATCGGTAAAGGTTTTCCGTGACCGTTTCCAGATTCCGGTCAGCGATAAAGATATCGAAAATCTTTCTTTCTACCATCCGGGCGAAAACTCGCCGGAAGTGAAATATCTGAAAGAGCGCCGTGCAGCCAAAGGCGGCTATTTGCCACAGCGCCGCCAAAAATCCACGGTCAGTTTCGAAGTGCCTAAACTGGAAAGCTTCGAGCGTTTGCTGAAGTCGACCGGTGATCGCGAAATCAGTACCACCATGAGTTTCGTGCAGGTGCTGAACATCATTCTGCGCGACAAGGAAGTTGGTCCGCGAGTCGTGCCGATCGTTGCCGACGAAGCACGCACTTTCGGCATGGAAGGCCTGTTCCGCCAAATCGGCATCTATGCGCCATTCGGCCAGAAATACAAACCGGTCGATGCCGACCAGTTGATGTATTACCGCGAAGATACCGCCGGACAGGTGCTTGAAGAAGGCATTACCGAAGCGGGTGCATTCTCGTCATGGCTCGCCGCCGCGACCAGCTATTCGACCAACGACCAGCCGATGCTGCCGTTCTATATTTTCTATTCGATGTTCGGCTTCCAGCGCATTGGCGATTCCGCCTGGCAGGCTGCCGACATGCGCGCGCGTGGTTTCCTGTTGGGTGCCACTGCCGGTCGTACGACATTGAACGGCGAAGGTCTGCAACACGAAGATGGCCATTCGCATCTGCTTGCCGGCGCGATTCCCAATTGCAAATCCTACGACCCGACTTTCGGTTACGAAGTCGCCGTGATCGTGCAGGAAGGCATGAAGCGCATGATGCAAGAACAGCGCGACGAGTATTACTACCTCACGCTGATGAACGAAAACTACACGCATCCCGATATGCCGGTTGGTGCCGAGCAGGGCATCCTGAAAGGCATGTACCTGCTGCAAGACGGCGGCAAGCCGAAGAAAGGCGCACCGCATGTTCAACTACTCGGCAGCGGTACGATTTTGCGCGAAGTGATTGCCGCCGCTGAATTGCTGGATAAAGATTTCGGCGTCAGCAGCGACATCTGGTCCTGCCCGAGTTTCAACGAATTGCGTCGCGACGGTTTCGATGCCGAACGCTGGACCCGCTTGCATCCTGAAGCCGAAGCCCGCAAGGCTTATGTGACGGAATGTCTCGAAGGACGTCAGGGGCCGGCTATCGCCGCGACCGATTACGTGCGTGCCTTCGCCGATCAAATTCGCGCCTTCGTCCCGATGAAATACACGGTACTCGGCACCGATGGTTTTGGTCGTTCCGACACGCGTGCGAATTTGCGCCGTTTCTTCGAAGTTGATCGCTACTACATCGCACACGCTGCTATTGCCGCACTCGCCAGCGAAGGCAAGATGAATGCGAAAGACGTGGCACGTGCGATCAAGCAATACAAGATTGATCCGGAGAAGGCGAATCCGATCGGGGTTTGATTTTTTCTTTAAGCCATGTATCAAAAAAGCAGCCATTTGGCTGCTTTTTTGTTGCCATCAATCGGCTTTTCCCGCCGTGCGATAGCCAATTTCAATTTTCGTATTTACAAGTTCAACGAGCCACCGAACAAACCCAGCAAGCCGATAACGATCAGATAGATGGCAACGATGTAGTTAAGCAATTTCGGCTGCGCCAGAATAAGAATGCCGGCGAGCAGGGCGATGATGGGGGCGAGACTGATATGCATGTTCATGTTTCCATTCCTGACTATTGGGCGTATCGCCGTTTGTGATGCCACTTTAATCGGGCATCGGGGTCGGTTCTGTACGCTGGGCAACATTGCGGCGAAGCCGCTACCCTGTGGTTGAAGGCATGGCGTCAACGAGTCAGTCGGCAGGGATGATTTCCAATATCGCTTCAGCGGGTCTGCCGATCACCGCTTTGTTGTCGATAACGATGATCGGTCGCTCGATCAGGACGGGGTTTTGCACCATGAAAGCAATCCATTCCTGTTCGTCACGAATGTCATCGACAGCAAGGCGTGATGCTTTCGCTGCGGGTTCGCCGAAGCGGATTAGCTTTTTTGCCTCGATACCGAGCATCTCGAGTAGTTTGCCAATCGCAGCATTCGATAATGGCGTTTCAAGATAATCGACAATGTCGACTTCCACGCCCTTCTCAAGCAGCAGATTCAATGCAGCATTGGACTTGCTGCATTTTGGATTGTGATAGATCACCGCCTTGCGCGCCTGCATGGCTAGTTCTTTTTCTCGATAATTTTCTTGAAGCGATAATTGTCCGAGTTTTCCCAGGCAAGGCTTGCAACGCTTCCATCTGGAGCTAATGCAAACTGAAGCAGGCTAAAGCCATAGCGGCCATCACCGAAGCTTGCCTTGAAGCTGTCGTAATTCCAGTGTTGCAAAATGCCCTGGTTTTCATCGCCGATGCCGCTGTTGATTCCCAGTTTTCCGTTGCGCTCCGTAATGACTATGTCGCCCCAAACGGGGTGGTTATATTTGCCGGCATAGGCTTTCAGCGGAAGGCTGGGCCGTGTATTGGCAATGCGCGATTTTGCAAGTCCTGCAATGGCCTTGTCCTGTTTTGCTTTTGCATCGCCATAGACTTTGAGCAAGTCGGTGCTCCAGTCTCTGGCGGGTGCATTGGTATAGAGATCGAAGACTTTCAGCATGATGGCATGGCGAATTTCGACGTGATCGGCATTGCCGAACACATAGACGCCCAGTCCATCGTCGGGCAGCAGGCCAATGATGGCCGTACGCCCATCCATGCTTCCGGTATGCATGGCAACAAACTTGCCACGGTAATCCTGTAAAAACCAGCCAAGGCCGTAGGCCGTCCAGCGTGGTTTGGTCAATGCCGTACTCGGATAGAAATCATCGGCCGGCACCAGCGCCTGGGGAGTAAGCAGTTCGCGAAAATTTTCTTCGCTGACCAGACGCTTGCCATTGTATTGGCCGCCTGCCAGCAAGAATTGCAGCCAGTTTCCCATGTCGCGTGCCGTTGACCAGGTCGCGCCGGCGGCAGGCACCCGATCGACGGGTACATCTTTGATAACCCGCAATTTGCCGGCAATTTCAAAATGTGGCGACGAACGGTTTTCGTCATTCGATGCGAGAGATTGTGTCAGTGTCGCGTAGGAATTTTTCATTTCCAGAGGTTTTAAAATGCGCGTGGTGACGAATTGATCCCAGCTCGTGCCGGAGGCGGCCGCCACTACTTCACCGGCCGCGCCATACATGACATTGCTGTATTGCCAGCTGTTTCGTAGCGAATAGGCCGGTTTCAAGCCGCGAATACGATCGAGGATCTGGCGCGTATCCAGATCGCCGCGCGCCCACAAAAAATCGGCATCCGGCAAACCGGCATTGTGGCGGAGCAGGTCACGCACGGTAACTTCTGCCGTGAGATAAGGTGTCGGCATCTGGAACCAGGGCAGATGTTTGATGACAGGGTCATCCCATTGAATCTTTCCGTCGTCAACCAGCATGGCAATCGACAATGCCGTCATGGCCTTGGTGGTGGACATGATGCCGAATTGGGTATCGGCATCGACCGTAGCGCTTTCACCCAGCGTACGGATTCCAAAACCTTTTAAATAAACCACCTTGCCGTCTTTTACGACAACGGCGGACAAGCCGGGCAGCTTCCAGTCGTTCATGCTTTTTTCGATAAAGGCATCGAGTTCTTTTTCGTGTGTAGCGTCCCCGGTTTGTGCATGGCTAGTGGCTGGCGACAGCAACAGGAAACACAGAAACGCAAAGCCTGAAAAAAGACGCATGGCTGACCCCCTGGTGGATTTAAGCGATGGATGATACTACCGCATCGCGAATGGACGACGATAATGGATGCGCCCATTGTCCGTCCGGGGGCAAAATGCACGCGTTGTCACGTCGAGAACCGTTCGAATAAAAAAGCCCCCTGTCGCGAGACAGAGGGCTTTCCATGGGGTTGTTGGATTAACGCCAGTTGGTCAGATTAAGGATCAGCCTGATGATGGAATCATTCGGCGAATAGCGGTTGTTGTCGTAGCGACCATAACGGTAGCGACCGTAATAACCGTCGTCATAACCACGCCGAAAACCCTCGCGGAAGTAATAGTTATAGGTTCCGCGATCGATGTAGTAACCATAATAGCCGTAGTTGGCATCTTGATAGGCGTAGGCTTCGCGGAAGTTGTAGCCCCATCTGTCCATGCGGTCGGCACGGCCGGTATAGAATCCTTCCTCGTA
>Ga0208508_1000525_pt1 | contig 10436 bp, 10 predicted proteins | sample LakWasMeta1_LOW4_2_FD_183853 | JGI IMG/M metagenome (GOLD analysis project Ga0208508, IMG submission 183853) | Freshwater sediment methanotrophic microbial communities from Lake Washington under simulated oxygen tension - Sediment Metagenome... | ecosystem: Environmental > Aquatic > Freshwater >...
TTCAACAAACCCTTAGTAGTTGCTAAACATCCAGCACACTTTTAAAACTTTTTAACTTTGGATAACTCAATGGGCAATTCCCCACAAAAACCCACTTTTCCCCACTAATCTGCACTATAGATAAAAAAAAAGCGCAATGCAAGCCCTTTTTTAGTATTTTTTCTTTATAGGTCAATGACTTAGCGCATTTTTGTGCTAAATATAAAATCGTTATAAATTAAGCACATACAAAATTGTGTGAATGTAGAATATGAGAATACTTACAGAAGCGTTTGAATTGTAATTGCAGGAAAAGTACGAAAAAAAACAATATGGCGAGTTTGAAGAAAACAAAGAGAGTGAAGCTGGCCGATAAGCCGGGTTTTGTCGCACATTGCTGCGCGTAACAGTCATTCATCTAGGCGCACAATTACTTGTACGCTCAAGCAACCTACCCGCTGGCAACGCGAGCCACGTCAATGCCAGCCTATTTGGTCTTGCTGCAGATGGAGGTTACCGCGTTTCACCGTAACTTAATACGCTCGTCTCTGTGGCCCTGTTCCTCGCCTTATACCTTGCGGCTTTCAGCGGACGGCCGTTAGCCGTCATCCCGCTCTATGCAGCCCGGACTTTCCTCCCCCCACTTGCGTGAGCGGCGACTGTCTAGCCAGCTTCAAGTGCATTTTAACACGTCAACCAAATTAACCACTCGAGTTTATTGCACCCAATCCCCTGCTACCGCGCCGAGCAGCGCAAGCATTATGGGAGCACTCGGTAATCGGCTGTTTGAGCGTTAGCGAGTTTCCGATTGCCGCCCATAAAACTGAGCAGCACAGGAACGAGCGGTAGGGGGTAGCCTTTCTCAACCGACTTAGTGCTTTAGCACTTAGCAAGGTTGGGGATACCCCTTGCGGGTATTCTTTGGTTTCTTTCTTTTGGCTAAGCAAAAGAAAGAAACTCGTATGTCGCGCGAGAGCGACGCATACAATAACTAAACCTAACTTTCAAACTTCCAATGCACCATCTGATCAGCCCGCAACGGCACCAGCACATCCCCGTCATACGGCAGGCTCCCCGGCACTTTCCAGCTTTCTTTAACCAACGTAACCTGCTCCGTATTCCGCGGCAAACCATAAAAATCCGCACCATTGAAGCTGGCAAATGCTTCCAGCTTATCCAGCGCATTGGCAGCTTCAAATGCCTCTGCATAGAGCTCCATCGCCGTGCGTGCCGTATACATGCCGGCACAGCCACAAGCTGCTTCCTTGGTATGCCTGGCATGCGGCGCGCTATCTGTACCCAGAAAGAATTTGGCACTGCCTGAGGTGGCAGCTTTCACCAGCGCCACACGATGGCTTTCACGCTTCAACACTGGCAGGCAGTAATGGTGCGGCTGTATGCCGCCTTTAAACATATCATTGCGGTTCATCAGCAAATGGTGCGCGGTGATGGTGGCTGCCACATTCGCCGGCGCCAGCGCTACAAAATCTGCCGCATCTTTGGTAGTGATATGTTCAAACACAATTTTCAAAGCCGGGTATTTCTTCAAGAGCGGAATCATGTGACGCTCAATAAACACCAGTTCACGGTCAAACACGTCAATATCGCTATCGGTCACTTCTGCATGCACCAAGAGTGGCAGGCCGAGTTTTTCCATCTCAGCCAAAGCACCTGCGCATTTATCCAGACTGGTCACACCGGAGTCCGAATTGGTAGTTGCCCCTGCCGGGTAAAGCTTTACGCCGTGCACCAAGCCACTGGCCTTGGCTTTCACAATTTCTTCAGCAGTCGTGTTATCGGTCAGATACAAGGTCATCAATGGCTCAAAGCGCATGCCTGCCGGCAAGGCTTCAATAATGCGCTCACGATATGCCAGCGCCAGCTCAGTTGTGGTGACCGGCGGACGCAGGTTTGGCATCACAATCGCGCGGGCAAACTGTTTAGCCGTATCTGGCAACACGGCCTTCAGCGCTGCGCCGTCTCTTAAATGTAAATGCCAGTCATCCGGGCGGGTAATGGTAATTTTATTCATGGCGTTTCGATTCATTTTTCAATTGAAGTGCAAATTCGTATAAATCATTCTTTTTAAGCTGGGTAATCTCGGTTGCCAGCTTTACCGCCTGCTTTAAAGGCAGCTCTGTCAGCAGCAATTTCAATACACGCACAGCCTCTTCGGGAATAGCATCAGCTTCTTTAAATGCTGGCGCCTCTACCAGCAGCACAAACTCACCGCGCTGCTGATTGGTGTCAGCTTCCAGCCAGGCAACAGCATCACCCAGACTGCAGCTATAGAATGTTTCAAAAGTCTTAGTGAGTTCACGTGCAAAGGTAATGCGACGATCAGCGCCCAGCACCTGACTTAAGTCTGCAACACACTCCAGAATTCTGTGCGGTGCCTCGTAAAACACCAGCGTTACCGTTTGCGCTTTCAAGGCTTCAAGCTGTTTGCGCCTGGCAGCGCCGCTCGCAGGCAAAAAACCATGAAACAGAAAGCCGTTTTGTGTGATGCCAGACGCCGATAAGGCCGCAATTACCGCGCTGGCACCGGGCACTGGCACTACCTTAACCCCGGCTCGACGCACCAGATCAACCACCACAGCACCCGGGTCGCTGATGCCAGGCGTGCCGGCATCGGTCACCAGCGCGATATTTTCACCCGCATTTAGCTGTACCAGCAGTTTTTCGGCAGACTGATGCTCGTTATGCTCGTGCACGGCAATCAGCTTTTTGCTGATGCCAAAATGATTCAACAGGCCGGAGGTATGGCGCGTATCTTCTGCTGCAATGGCATCTGCGCTTTTAAGAACATCCAGCGCCCGCAGCGTAATATCCTGCAGGTTTCCAATTGGAGTAGCGACAACATATAATATGCCCGGTATTTGCAAAGCGTGATGCCTTTTAAAGTAAATTAGCCGTATTTTAACCCAGATAATCTATTAGGACGTGATGATGATGGCAACACCGTGCAGTGAATGGGGAGTATCAAAAGAATGAGAAATGCAAGCCAACTGACGCATTATCTGACCTTGGCAGTCACCCTGACATTGAGCAGCTTCAATGTGTATGCAGAGCCTGCTGCAAAACCAGCCCCGCCCGCATCAAAGCAGCAAATAAAAAAATCTCCGGAAGCATATTTTACAGACGGCCTGTCATGCCTCAAGCAGGCGCAAATCGCCTGCGCCAAACTTGCAGCGGCAAACATTCCCAGCGCATCCGCCTATGCAAAACTGTTGCAAGGCAGCATCGCGCTGACTGAAAACCAGACTGACAAGGCCATGCTATTGCTGCTGCCGCTGCAGACAGATACCGCACTGAACACAGAAGCTAAAATCGCGCTGCACCAGCAACTGGCAAACACTTTCAAAAACCTTGATGACACCCAGCAGGCACTGCAACACCTGATGCTCGCAGAATCTGCCATGGCAAGCCTAACTGCCGGTGACAAAGATGCCGGCATAGATGCCAACCACCAGAAGATATGGGCCCTGCTCAATGGGCTCGACCAGAATCAGCTGATTACCATGCGTGGCGAAAATACAGACAACCACTTTCAGGGCTGGGTCGATTTATGCTTGGCTGCCAGAAATCAGGACAGCAGCACCAGTATCAAAAACTGGAGCAGCAGTTACAGCGACCACCCGGCATCAGGTTTTGCCAAGAATCTGGCCACAGCCAATTCAGCACAGGCCCATGCGGAGATCCGCCTGCCCACAGATGGCGCTATCGCCTTGATTCTGCCGCTTGCCAACGATATTGATTCATCCAAGGCCGACGCCTTCATGCAGGGGCTTGCTGCCGCACTCGCCAGGAACAATTTAAAAAACGAGATAAAAGCCTACCCAAGCGCTGCTAGTGAAGAGGATATCAGCGAGATTCAGACGGTTGCCAAGAATGAAGACAACGCCTATTTCATCATTGCAGACTTCAATGCCGCCCACACGCCCGCAGCACCAGGTCAACAAGGAAATGGCAGCATCCTGCATGTAGGCTTGTTTCTGGATGATGAAGCACAGCGCATCGCAAGCTTTGCCTCAGCCAACGGCATTCAGCGCATCGCCATCGTCACATCTGAAAACGAAACGGCAAAACTGATGACGACGAGTTTTAAAAAAGCATGGAAAGAGTTGCCCGGCCTGGCGGCAGCTGGTGACAGCGTGAACGTCATCACCCTGCCCGGTAACATCAGCGCCAATAGTGCTGAACTGCTGGACCTGAAATCAAAAATTGCCGGCAAGCCCCACGACATGGTGCTGCTGGCAACCACCGCAGCTGAAGCCCGCATGATCAGGCCTTATCTCGACATCAGCACGCCAACCATGACATTCTCGTGCATCAATGAAAACCTGGCACAGTCACCGGCAGACCCGGCCCTGAACGCCCTGCGTTTTGTTGATATTCCGTTTCTGCTGAAAAACAATCAGGGTACTACTGATTACAGCCCGGCAGAGGCAGGCCTTGGCTCAAATGAACTGCTGAGGTGGTACGCACTGGGCGTTGATAGCCTGCAATTACTCGTTGCAAGTCAACGGAGTGCAGGCAGCGACGTTATCATCAATGGCCTGACCGGCACACTTGCCATTGATAAATCAGGCAATATGAAACGCCAGCTGTCAGTGGGCAAGTTCACCTATAACGGCGTAGTGGCTGAGTAATTGAAAACCAGATGCACATTAAAGAGCAGCCCCAGCACCTAAAACAAGGAAACGCAGCAGAACAGCTTGCTGCAATGTTCTTACAAGACAAGGGGCTCAAGCTCATTGAAAGGAATTTTCGCTGCCAATATGGCGAAATCGATTTGATTATGCGCGATGGCAAGACGCTGGTATTTGTTGAAGTACGCTTGCGCAGCAATGCCAATTTTGGCGGCGCTGCTATGAGCATCAGCGAGGCAAAGCAACAAAAACTCAAACGCACCGCTGAGCGTTACCTGCAAACCCATGGCGACTCGAATTGCCGGTTTGATGCAGTTTTAATGCATGCAATCGACATGAACGCAGTAGAATGGCTGCAAAATGCTTTTTAATTTTTTCTCATAGAATAACTATAATTACTCACACAAAGGACGTCCATAATGAAATCTTCCTTAAAACTCTTAGTAGCATTGGCCCTCGTATCCCAAATCAGCGCATGCGTTCCGGTTGTTGTAGGCGGCGCGGCAGCAGGCGGCTCCATGGCGGCAGACAGGCGTACCGCCGGCACGTATGTTGAAGATGAAAACATCGAGCTGAAAGCTACAAAAAATATTTACGATAACTTGGGCGAAGCATCTCACGTCAACATCACCAGTTACAAAGGCAATGTACTGCTGACAGGTGAAGTGCCTGATGCAAAAACCAAAGCCAAGGCAGGTGAAATGATGCAGGCGATTGAAAACGTACGCAGCGTTACCAATGAATTAGCCATAGGCCCTAAAACCACCATCAGCTCACGTACTAACGACAGCTACCTGACTTCTAAAGTCAAAGGTCAATTTGTTACCGAGAATCGCTTTCAGGCAAATTATGTAAAAGTAATTACCGAAAACAGCGTTGTATACCTGATGGGCTACGTCACACATAAAGAAGCGGATGACGCAGTAGAAATCGCTCGCAACACATCAGGCGTAAGCAGGGTGGTCAAAGTATTTGAATACATGCCTTAAGCTTTAACCGGGAGCTTGCGCCAACTGGGCTGCTCCTGAACAAGACAAATCAACAGCACCAGGCCGTATCAGCTGATATGGCCTGAATATATCGATTCAGATACAAAAACTGTAATGAAGTATCGGTAATGCAAATGTTATAATGCATAATATCTTCAGGCCGTCCGCGGCATCATCATGGTAAATATACAAATGAGTTCAGAACAAACATCAGTACCGCAAACTAACGAAATCATCATTGAAGGCAACACCCGTGCAGGCAAGCCTTTTCGCCCTAGCGACTGGGTAGACCGCATGTGCAGCACTTACGCTACTTTTGGTGAAGACCGCAAGCTGAAATACTCTCCTTACCTGAAACCAAGGGTAGTCAATGGCGTGCGCTGCCTGGCTGTTGACCTTAAATTAAAGGTCGTCAACCCTGAAGGCTTCACGCAACTGATGCACTTTGCAGAAGAAAACCAGCTCAACGTTCTTGATGGCGCAGGCAACAGCATTCCAGTACCGCAATAAACCAGCAGCGCCCGATACACCAAGCTGCAGCGAATACGCTGCAGCTTATTTTTTACCCGTTGCTATCATTGTTTCTATGTATTCGCGGGTCACTATGCCTCGCTTCACTTTAACCAGCGCACCCTGCGGGTTATAAATGAAAGTCGTAGGCAACACATCAGCAGAACCAATCTGCGCAGTCACGCTATCATCACCCAACACTATCGGGTAAGACATCAGCATATCATCCACGTAGGATTTAACCTCGCCCACATCTTTATAATCAAAAACAACTCCCAGCACCATCAGATCCTTTTGCTTATGCTGGTCATACAGATTCACCAAGTCCGGCACCTCTTCCAGGCATGGTGGACACCAGGTAGCCCAATAGTTCACCAGCACCCACTTACCTTTATAGCCTGATAGCTGATGCTTAACTCCAGCCGTATCCTTTAACAGGAAATTGTTTTTGATACTATTTTCGGCCAGCGAAAACTGACTGAAAAATAAAATAAAAAATATAACTACAATTTTCTTCATAATCTTGGAATATCTTGGAATTTAGTAACAAAATTAAATCAATTAGCGCAATGTTTTCATAAATAGAATTAATAATCGCATATATACTGGCCTCGCCATTAGCATTATCATACAATTGTATGACTGATTTGATTGATGTGAAAAATTAAAAAATGACACTAAAGCTCAACATACCAGTTTTAAAGGACAATCCCGCTTTCATTGCGGAGACGAAGCCTCAGAAAATCCAGCAGGCATTGCGGGATTTAAAAACTGAGCACCCGCTAGATCTAGCTTCGCATATGCGTGGCGAACTGGAAACCCTCAACAGCCAGAAAATATCACCCGGGGCCCGATTACAGGCTCTTGATAGTTACCGACCCTTCATAATCAGCACAATACAGCTGCTGAATGAAGATTACATAAGCTCAACACTCCCGCTGCAAGACAAAGCCCGCGCCGCTGCGTCAGCTTCTGAATCACTATGGTCCGAGCTCGGCTATGGCTACAAACTGGCATTGATAGATCTGCAGAACCAGTTAATAAAACTTGGCACAGACAAAAGCTCAGCGCTTGCAATACACCGTGCAATCCATGCAGTATCCGAACATGCATTAGTTCTCTACCAAACCTATTTCATTCCACCCAGCCACATTTGGAGCGACTTGCATCAACTATATTTCTGCGCGGTGCAGCTTGGGGTGCAGAATATGGATATGTCATCGGAACAAGACCGATACCAGACTTCAATATCGACACTTAACACTATAGAGAATGCCTACAAGCATGCGCTATTAATGTCGCTAGCCGAACCACAGCAACTGACACAGCAGGAAATCAGCCTGGCTGCTGAGTATCTGACACACCATATCAAGCTGGCGTTCATCAGCGGGATTGCAGCATTGGAACACTCTTCTGGCGCATTTGTAATCAACCTAAGCACCAATAAACCGCCTACGCCATATAACAAGCAAAAAGAAGAACCTGACCCGACAACGGATATCCTGCTGCAAACCATTGATTTGGTATTTACCATACATCAGGATCTGAAAGACCTGCAGAACAAGCAGTTACCTAAAAATGGCAGCATTCCAGCAAGTGTAAATAGAAACAATTACATCGAACTGCTGACGCATCTCATCAAAAACTGGGGAATCACCCCTAAACGCATTTTCAACCGCTCACTAAAAAATGGTGACATCGAATTAGTTACCGGCATTCAAGCGATACATCAAATCATCAGCATCCCGCCTAGCCTAGAAAATCCACAAACCAATAATGAATTAAATGCCTTAAATCCTGGCCAATCAACGCCATCACGCTGGAAGATTCTTAATATCAGCGCATCCGGCATGGCAATTCGTCGCCACCATACTGCAGAAAAAAACATCAGCCTTGGCGCCTTAGTCAGCATAAAAGCAAGCAATGAAGCAAACTGGTCTATAGGTTTTATACGCTGGGCTAATTGTGGCACACGCGACAGGCTGGATATAGGTTTAGAACTCATCGCACCGCAGGCGCGTGCGGCTATAGCACGCATACAATACCAGCAAAATGATGAATATATTCTCCTGCTGCCGGAAATCAATGCAGTCAAACAACCGGCAACCATCATCGCCCCCAGGGGCACTTACGATACAGGCCGCCAGTTAACAATCACTTACCGCAACACCAGCAGACAGGTCACCTTGACAAAACTTGTTGAGCGCACACATTTTGTTGAGCGGATGCAGTATAGTTTCAATCCGTAGCTGCCAGCCCCCCAGTTCAACAGAACTACAATCAGGGCTGACATAAAAACATATTGTGAGCAATTTAAATGCTGTTTAGAAGATGCCGATACAACTTTAAAATCAGCAACCTGGCATTTGATACTTCACTAAACCATTTTTTTTCGTTACGATACGAGTTTATTACTTAAGAATTATTCAATTTTAGAGGTTTTACCATGAGCGAACACATCACACACCTTAGCGATGCGAGTTTTGAACAAGACGTATTACAATCGCAAATCCCAGTCCTGGTCGATTACTGGGCTGAATGGTGTGGTCCATGCAAAATGATTGCACCAATCTTAGATGAAATTTCTAAAGAATACGCTGGCCGCCTCAAAGTAGCGAAACTGAACATTGACGACAACCAGCAAACACCGCCTAAATACGGCATCCGTGGCATTCCAACCCTGATGCTGTTTAAAAATGGCAACGTTGAAGCCACTAAAGTTGGCGCATTATCAAAATCACAATTAACAGCTTTCATTGACAGCAACATCTAAACCCATTACGCTTAGCATCAAGTTCAATTGCTTGGTTTTATTGCAATAAGCCTATAGAACCAAGCACATTCTCCTTCAGCCACTAAATTTTAAGTCTCTAGCATTTAAATCAATAGTTTTAATCACTTCCCACATTCTTGTTCTAGCGAGACCTCATGCATCTATCAGACCTCAAACATCTACCCGTAACCGAGTTGGTTGAAATGGCTATTGCCAACGAAATCGATAATGCCAGCCGCATGCGCAAGCAGGATTTGATCTTTGCTATTCTTAAAAACAAGGCAAAAAAGGGGGACAGCATTTTTGGTGATGGCACACTTGAAGTCTTGCAAGATGGCTTTGGTTTCCTGCGCTCACCCGATACGTCGTATCTTGCCGGGCCGGATGACATTTACGTGTCACCATCACAAATCCGCCGCTTCAACCTGCATACCGGCGACAGCATCCAAGGTGAGATTCGCATTCCCAAAGATGGTGAGCGCTACTTTGCACTGGTAAAGGTTGACCAGGTAAATGGCGAGGCGCCAGAGAACACGAAACATAAAATTCTGTTTGAGAACCTGACACCACTGTTCCCGACAATTCCGCTTAAATTAGAGCGTGACATCAAAGGCGCAGAGAACATCACCAGCCGCGTGATTGACATGATTGCCCCTATCGGCCGCGGTCAGCGCGGCTTGCTGGTAGCCAGCCCGAAAAGTGGTAAAACCGTGATGATGCAGAATATTGCACATGCTATTACCGCCAACCATCCTGATGTGATCCTGATTGTGCTGTTAATTGACGAGCGCCCGGAAGAAGTGACAGAAATGACACGTTCAGTGCACGGCGAAGTCGTTGCATCAACCTTTGACGAGCCGGCAACACGCCACGTACAGGTGGCTGAAATGGTGCTGGAAAAAGCAAAACGCCTGGTTGAGCACAAAAAAGATGTCGTGATCCTGCTTGACTCGATTACACGCCTGGCACGCGCTTACAACACCGTGATTCCATCATCGGGCAAAGTATTGACCGGCGGTGTGGATGCCAACGCACTGCAGCGCCCTAAACGCTTTTTCGGTGCAGCACGTAATATTGAAGAAGGCGGCTCACTCACCATTATCGCTACTGCACTGGTTGATACCGGCTCACGCATGGATGATGTGATCTACGAGGAATTCAAAGGCACCGGCAACATGGAAATTCATCTTGACCGCCGCATGGCCGAAAAACGCATTTACCCTGCCATCAACGTCAACAAGTCCGGCACCCGCCGTGAAGAATTGCTCATCGAGAAAGACGTTCTGCAAAAAATCTGGGTGCTGCGCAAACTGCTTTATCCAATGGACGACCTCGAGGCGATGGAGTTCTTGCTCGACAAAATCAAGTCCACCAAAAACAATGCAGACTTCTTTGACAGCATGCGTCGAGGCTAAAAACTCAACATTAACAATTACCTTGCATAGCTCAGGCTTTATAAATATAATGCCGAGTTACCGCAAAAATGCGCACTATAATTTTGCCGTATCATTCGGCAATCAATACTGAGGCTAT
>Ga0208508_1000527_pt1 | contig 10420 bp, 9 predicted proteins | sample LakWasMeta1_LOW4_2_FD_183853 | JGI IMG/M metagenome (GOLD analysis project Ga0208508, IMG submission 183853) | Freshwater sediment methanotrophic microbial communities from Lake Washington under simulated oxygen tension - Sediment Metagenome... | ecosystem: Environmental > Aquatic > Freshwater >...
TGTCCGTTTTCGATGATGGACAGTTGTTGTGTGGGGATGGATATATCGAGGTAGGAATTGGGGGGCATGAAGGTTCGGATGATTAGAAATTATTTGCTAATGTCGAGATACTTTTTGAAAATATTTTGTGCAGGTTCGTACTGTTCTGAAATCCAATTTAGCTCTTTGTGCATTTCATCAACAACTTTTTGATGGTCATAATTTTCTGGTCTTGGTTGCGAATAATCTCGATATTCATCGTTCCAACGTGCAAGCATTACAGTTCGACGGTGAAGCTCATCTATATATTTAGGCACTTCTTCGCCAAATAAAAAATCGGCATCTGACACTTTTGTTCTAAAAGTCATTAATTCATCATTTCCGTAGCTTGCATCTCGAAAAGCAACGCTGATATATCTGACTACTTCCTTGTATACCTGTAGCCTTTTTTCATATCTATCAAGGTTCAGTTTATTTTGATTCGTTTTCCATTGTTGATAAGCAATATATGTAGTGGCGATACCAATAACAGGTGTAAGCAATCCTTGCGATAATTTTAGTAGTTCATCAACTGACATTGTTATTTCTCAGATGTTGTTATGGTTTTTAGGATTTTCGCAAATCCATCCTTTCGATGTATTTTATGAGGCATGATAACGAAACAGCGCGTAAAGCGTAGGCTGGGATGAGTCTAAGCGAATCTCAGCTTATTGCGAGATGCTGGGATTCGTACCTCATCCCAGCCTACATTAATTCTTTTAGCAAGGTAGCCCAGATGGAACGCAGTGGAATCTGGGGTAGTTCTAATCTGGATAATAGTCATTATCGAACAACTGGGAAATACTGTAAGGACATTCAACAGGGAAAAAATTTTCGTCTAAACCCGTTTCTTTGGCGGCTTCAATTTTCGCTCGGCTGTAGGCTTTAATAAAACTGTCGTTGAGTTTAGTTTTGAGACTGGGGTTGTCGTCTAAAATATCGAGACAGTTGGCGCGTTGTCCTTTGATGGTCAGTTGCCAACTTTTACCTCTACGAGTGGGTTGATATTGCCATTTGAGTAAGTGCGTTATTAATACGATGATACGGCTATCTAATGCACGTTTTTCACTTCTACCCATAGATTCAATCTCATCAATTAGATTTTCCATGTCAATTTCATGCCATTGCCCCGATTTTAACAATTGAGCTTGTTCTAATGTCCAGCCATAAAAATCTTTGTTATGTTCAATCATGGTTTACATTCCTATCGGTAAAAGTGCAAAACGTAAACCTCCGAAGTTTTTAAAACCTCGGAGGTTTATTAGAGGCATCAAGCCACTTTCGGCATTGCTCTCAGTTTCTCAACTACTTTATCGCCAAATTCAACGGTGCTTATCATTTTAACGCCGCTGTCGGCTTTGGATAAATCAGCGGTTGAATAGCCATCGGCGAATACGGCTTGCATGGCTGCCCAAACGTTTTTAGCTTCTGCTTCCATGCCAAAGCTGTTTTCTAACATCATGGCAACTGAACCAATCATAGAATAGGGATTGGCAATATTTTTACCTGCGATGTCAGGTGCAGAGCCGTGTGAGGGTTCGTAGTAGGCTTTATCAGGGCCTATACACGCCGATGGCATTAAGCCTAATGAACCTAGAATACCGCCGCCTTGGTCGCTTAAAATGTCGCCGAACATATTTTCCATAACCATGACATCAAATTGCGTGGGTTTTAAGCATAAGTTGGTGGCGGCAGAATCGACTAATTGCTGATAGACTGTGACATCGGGGTATTCTTTTGCTACTTCGTCTAAAATTTCATTCCATAACACGCTGGATTTTAAAACGTTGCTTTTGTGAATGTTGTGCAGAGTTTTTTTGCGTTTTTGCGCCAGTTTAAAAGCTTCATGCAGAATGCGGCGAATTTGGTTTTCGTCATATTCCAAGGTTTCTTTGACATAACGCAAACCTTGTTCATTTACGCCCATTTCTTTGTTGCCAAAATATAAGCCGCCGACTAATTCTCTGACCATGATAATGTCGATGCCTTCACCGATAATTTCAGGTTTTAACGGTGAAAAATGCGCTAAAGCTTTGGGTAATGAGACAGGTCTGAAGTTGGCGTAAGTGTTGTAACGGCGACGCATCGGTAATAACGCGCCACGTTCAGGTTGTTTGTCTATGGGGATTTGTTTGGATTCTTCATGACTTAAACCGATTGGACCTTTCAAAATAGCATCGGCAGCGTCGCAAATATCAATGGTGGATTGAGGAAACGCGTCGCCAAATTCAAAATATGCACATGCACCAAAGGCAGCGGGCATTAATTCAAATTTAACATCGTTGCGCTCTTCAATAACTTTCAGGACTTTAATAGCTTCGGCGGTAATTTCAGGACCGATGCCGTCACCAGCCAATACTGCGATTTTATAAGTTTTCATGTCTACCTTTGGAATTTACTAAGTGAAATTTTGTAAAACCGCGTATTTTACTTTATTTTTTGACTTCGTTTGGTATAGCCAGCTAAAAAAGCTAGGCTATAGTGTCATGAATTAAACTAACCCGTTGTTAATAGCGACTAAAAAGCCATGTATTTTGGGGTATTACCTTAATTACAGTACCTACTTTTTGATGTCATAGATTATTTGTTTTAATTTGTCGCTAAGCATGACGTAAGTCATTGTCAAAAAAGAAAGATTATAAATGAATTCATCCTTGACTATGCACTGTTTGGAATTTATAGTGCCTGTTTGTGGTGCATTTGGCTTTAATAAACTTGCAACATGGTCTATAGCAAGTAAATAGTAAGTCGGTTGTTAAGAATTAACCTCTTTTTTTAATACGGGAGATTTGTTAGTGGAACATTTACCCGTTATGTTTGCAGAAGCATTGCAACAGTTGGTCATCAAAAAAGACGGTGTTTATTTGGATTGTACTTTTGGGCGTGGTGGACACAGTCAGGGCATTTTAAATCAGTTAGGCGAAAATGGGCGGTTGCTGGCGTTTGACCGTGATTGGGATGCAATTAACTCTGAGTATGCACACGCTTTGCGTCAGGATAAACGTTTTACTTTAAAGCATTGTTGCTTTTCTGAATTGGAAACTACCGTGGCAAGCGAAGGTTTGTTGGGCAAAATAGACGGTATTCTAATAGATTTGGGTGTGTCTTCACCGCAACTCGATAATCCAGATCGAGGCTTTAGTTTTTTGCGCGATGGTCCTTTGGATATGCGAATGGATGGTTTGGCAGGGGTTTCGGCTGAACAATGGTTGGCGAGTGTTGATGAGAAACAGTTAGTCAATGTTTTGTTTGAGTATGGTGAAGAAAAGTTTGCCCGCCGTATTGCTAAAGCAGTTGTCGAAACAAGAGTGGATACGCCTATTACCACGACTCGGCAATTAGCTCAGCTATGTGAGAATGCAATTCCCTTACGCGAGAAACATAAGCATCCTGCTACGCGTACCTTTCAAGCCATTCGCATTGAAATTAATAGAGAGTTGCATGAATTAAAGGATGTTTTGCAACAGGCGACCCATGTTTTAAAAGCAGAAGGTCGATTAGTGGTGATTTCATTTCATTCTTTAGAAGATAGAATCGTCAAACGCTTTATTAAGGATGAATCAGGCGCGAAATATAATCCAAGTAGATTACCTATTAAAGAAGCAGATATGCCTAAAGGTTTATTGAAAAAAATAGGCAAAGCCCTAACTGCTGACCAGCAGGAAGTCGCTCAAAATCCTAGATCACGCAGTGCGGTCATGCGAGTTGCGGAGAGAGTGTAATGGTGGCTAATCGACTGGTAGCTGTATTAAGCGCGGTGCTGTTAATAACGGCATTGGCTGTTATTTATAGCAAATACTACTCGCGGCTTATTTTTATAGACATTCAAAAACAGGAAAGGGAATTGGATCAGCGCGAAGTTGAATGGGGGCAAACCCAATTGGAGTTAACGACATTCGCTGAACAAAATCGCGTTGAGTTGGTCGCACGCGAAAAATTAAAATTGGTTCTGCCGATACACGAAAAAACTATTTATATAAAACCGTAAATGTTAGATTTTCGAGGCAAAATTAGCGAAGCAAGAAAGCCAACAGGCGACTTTTCTGGTCGGCGAAAAGTGCTAGTTATCTTTATGATGACTTGTATGGTGGTGCTGGTGGGTCGTGCCGTTGATTTACAAGTACTGAATAAGCAATTTCTCAAAGATCAAGGCGATATGCGGCTCGTCGATGACGAGCCTGTCTCTGCGTATAGAGGAATGATTAAGGATAGAAGCGGTGCGCCTTTAGCCATCAGTACGCCTGTTGAATCTATCTCAATCAATCCGCGTGAGCTTAAAATGGATGATAAAAACCAGCTTAAGCAATTGGAAAAACAACTCAAAGCCAGTCAACCAGGTGTGCCATTAACGGATGAACAAAAGGCTCATGTACTGAGTGAATACAGAAAGCAAAAACTGCTGAAAGTCGCTGAAATGGAGAGGTTGCTTGGTTTACCTAAGGGCAAAGTGCTGGATATGTTGAATGATGATTCGCATAGACAATTTGCTTACATAGCCCGTCAAATTAATCCAGACCTCAGTGAGCAAGTAAAAGCCTTAAAATTGATTGGCGTTTATTTTGATCGTGAATTTAAACGCTTCTATCCGACAGGCGGTGTTGCGGCGCATTTAATTGGTTTTACCGATTTGGATGATGTCGGTCAAGAAGGCATGGAAGCAGGTTATGAAAAGTTATTGAAAGGCACAGCAGGTAGCAAGCGCGTTATTCGAGACGGGTTACGGCGCATTATTGAAGATGTTGAAAATATAAAAGAGCCAGTCTCTGGAAAAAACATCGAGTTAAGCATCGACCAGCGTATTCAATACTTAGCCTATCGGGAACTACAATCAGCCGTTAATGAAAACCGCGCCAAATCAGGTACGTTAGTAGTATTGGATGCTAAAAATGGCGAAATCTTAGCCGCCGTTAATCAGCCCACATTTAATCCTAATGTACGCAAAAGTTTAAAAGAAAATTTGTACCGTAATCGAGCCTTAACTGACATATTTGAACCAGGTTCAACGGTTAAACCATTTGTCGCTGCGGCGGCTTTAGAGGGCGGTTATGTCACACCTAATACGGTTTTTAACACTAATGGCAGTTTTCAAATCGGTAAAAATGTCGTTAAAGATGTGCATAACTACGGCTCATTGGATTTAATGCACGTTCTAAAAAAATCCAGCAATATTGGCGTGAGCATGATGGCACTTAAAATGCCACCGAAATATTTTTGGGGCGTATATAAAAAACTCGGATTTGGCAGTTCGGCAGAGGCGGGCTTTGAAGGTGAAGCCAGCGGACGGATGCTAGATTATAAAAAATGGCATGATTTTGATCGTGCGGTTATGTCGTTTGGTTATGGCTTAAGCGTTTCCGCTGTACAGTTAGCAAGAGCGTATACCGCGTTAGCCGATGATGGCATACTGCATTCAGTCAGTTTGCTCAAACGTGATGAAGATGATAAAGCACAGCGGGTCTTTTCTGCCAAAACTGCCAAGACTATTCGAGACATGCTACAAAATGTGATTATGAAAGATGGGACTGCTTATGAAGCCAGAGTGGACGGCTATACAGTAGCAGGTAAAACAGGCACGGTAAAAAAAGCCAGTGGTAGTCACGGTTATACCAGCAACAGTTATTTTGCGGTGTTTGCAGGCATGGCTCCTGCCACTGATCCGCGCTTAATTATTGTCGTCATGATTGATGAACCATCAGCAGGTCAATATTATGGTGGTCTGGTTTCAGCCCCTGTGTTTTCCAAAGTGATGACTGGCGCGTTGCGTTTGCTCAATGTTGCACCCGATCAAGAAACAACCATGCCTATTTTACTGACACGGAAAACCCAATAAAGCGGCTTTTATGACACTGAACGATTTATTAGCGGAATTAGTTTCCCTTACCACAACCGATTTGAACGCAGTGCGTGAATTAGAGATTACGGGGTTAACCTTGGATAGTCGCGCTGTAATTGCTGGCAATGTATTTATTGCCTTGGCAGGTTCTAAACAGCACGGTTTAAGTCATGCCCAGCAAGCGATTACTCAAGGAGCTTGTGCGATTATTTTTGATCCTGCCAGTGGTGGTAAGCAGTTAGCAGAAACCTTGCAATACCACATACCAATGATTCCCGTAGACAATTTAGGTTCGGCGTTAGGCACTATTGCCGCGCGATTTTATGGCGATCCTTCTCAGTTTATGAACGTTATCGGCATCACAGGTACGAATGGTAAAACCTCATGTAGTCAGTTTTTAAGTCAGGCATTGAATAACTGCGGCATTATCGGCACACTGGGCTGGGGTGAGTGGGGCAATCTTAATAAAACTCTGAATACCACACCCGACGCACTAGCAGTGCAACACATATTGGCGAACTTATTAGCGGCAAATAAACAAGCTGTGGCAATGGAAGTGTCCTCACATGGTTTAGAGCAGGGCAGGGTGAATGGCGTTCATTTTAAAGGTGCAGTATTTACCAATATCAGCCGCGATCATTTAGATTACCACGGCTCCATGGAAAACTACCTACAAGCTAAATTAGCGTTATTACAAACGCCTGATTTGGCTTTTGTTGTGGTTAATTTAGATGATGCCTATAGCGAACAAATTCTGGCAGCCGTTCCTTCAACCGTGAAAATATGGGGCGTGACTCATGCCACTCATTCAGTGCAAATGAGTAATATTGATGAACAAGTCACAGCCGAACATATTGTTAACAACACGACAGGCATTGAGTTTGATGCGCATTGGCGTGGTGAAAGTCAGCGCGTAACCATTCCGCTGTACGGTGATTTTAATGTTGAGAATGTGTTATGCGTATTGGCGGTGATGTTGGCATTGGGAATATCATTAAATGACGCAACTAAAAAATTAGCACACCTACAACCTGTGACAGGACGCATGGAACGCTTTGGCGGTGATAAACAGCCACTGATTTTTGTTGATTATGCCCACACGCCTGACGCGCTGGATAAAGTGTTAGGCAGTGTCAGAAAACATTGTTCACAGGATTTATGGGTGGTGTTTGGGTGTGGAGGTAATCGAGACACAGGCAAACGTTCGCAAATGGGGGCGTGCGCTGAGCAGTGGGCGGATCACATTATTATTACCGATGATAATCCACGTTTTGAAAACGGCTTAGACATCGTAACTGCCATTTTGGCAGGTTGTAAAGACAGCCATAAAATAACAATCATGCAAAACCGAGAGCAAGCCATACACAGTGCCATCAGCCAAGCTAAAGTGGGTGATTGTATTGTGATTGCAGGTAAAGGTCATGAAGATTATCAAGAAATCAATGGCAAAACATTCCCTTTTAGTGACAGTACTTGTGTACTGAATGCCTTGAAAACAAGAGTTGAATAATGGAAATGAAACTGAGCGAGTGCGCAAAGATTGTACAAGGTAGGTTAGTTGGCGAAGATATTAGCTTTTCATCGGTCAATATTGATACCCGTACCATCAAGCCTGAACAACTGTATATAGCCATCAAAGGTAAGAACTTTGACGGTAATGACTTTGTTGAGCAAGCTCAGCAAGCAGGAGCTATCGCCGCAATTGTCCGTCAAAGCGTACAGACTACTTTGCCGCATATCGTGGTCGAGGATACAAAACTAGCTTTAGCCCAACTGGCTGGCGCGTGGCGTAAAAAACTAGCAGTATCAGTCGTCGGTGTGACAGGCAGTAACGGCAAAACCACGGTTAAAGAAATGCTAGCGGCAATCTTGGCAGTTAATCACGAAGTGTTATTTACCCAAGGTAATCTGAATAACGACATCGGTGTGCCGTTAACCTTATTACGCCTCGATGAACAACACCGTTATGCGGTGATTGAAATGGGCGCGAATCATGCCAAAGAAATTGCCTACAGTAGCACCTATGCGGCAGCTGATGTGGTTGTGCTTAATAATGCAGGTGCGGCACATATTGAAGGGTTTGGTAGTCTTGAGGGCGTTGCCAAAGCCAAAGGGGAAATTATTGAAACCCTAAAAGCCGATGGCGTTGCCATTTTGAACCGTGATGATGATTATTTTGACTATTGGTGTGGTGTTGCAGGAAATAGAAAAATCATTTCCTTTGGCTTGAGTGCTGATCCTGATGTAATTGCCAAAGAGATTAACACAGCGATTGTGAACAATGAATTCATAACGCGTTTTGATTTATTACACAAACAACAAGCGATCACCATTCAGTTAAAGCTTGCGGGTCAGCACAATGTTGTTAATGCTTTAGCCGCAGCGGCAGCGTGTATTGCCTTGGGCATCGACCTTGAACAAATTAAACAAGGCTTAGAAAAGGTAAAACCTGTCACAGGTCGCTTGCAGCCTCTGGTTAGTCGTTTTGGTAATATTATTATTGATGATAGTTATAATGCTAATGCCGTTTCACTTAAAGCAGGTTTAGCTGTGTTGGCAAGTTGTACGGGTAAGCCTTGGTTAATTTTGGGTGCGTTTGGTGAATTAGGCGAAGAAAGTGTCAATATACACGCAGAAATGGGTAAGTTTATAAAAGCCAGTGGCGTGGTACGTTTGTTAGCAGTGGGTGAAGATGCACGACATACTGTACAAGTTTTTGGTGAGGGCGCGACTTTTTTTGACACACAAGATGAGTTGATTGAAACATTAAAACAGGAGCTGAAAGGTGATGAAACCCTGTTAATTAAAGGTTCACGAGCGCGACGTATGGAAAATGTGGCAGCCGCTTTGGTTGAGAATTTTAGGATTTAAACAATGTTACTTTATTTTTCAGAATATTTAATGAGTTTCGATAGTAGTTTCAGGGTTTTTCATTACCTGACCTTTCGAGCCATTCTCGGTGCATTAACATCATTGACCATTGCCTTTATTATTGGTCCTGTGATGATTAGAAAGCTAAGCAGTAATAAAATCGGGCAGAGTATCCGTGAGTTGGGTCCTCAATCACATTATGAGAAATCGGGTACGCCAACAATGGGCGGTACCTTAATTCTGATAGCGATTGCTATTAGTACCTTGTTGTGGGCAGATTTGGGTAATCGCTATATTTGGGTGATTTTGTTGGTCACAATGGGCTATGGGATTGTGGGTTTTATTGATGACTATCGCAAAGTGGTTAAACGCAACAGTGATGGCTTATCGGCGAAAGCGAAATATTTCTGGCAATCAGTCATCGGTTTAACAGCGGCAATTTTTTTGTATAAAACAGCAGTATTACCCGCAGAAACACAATTTATCATTCCATTTTTCAAAGATGTCATGTTGGATATGGGTTGGACATACATCGTTTTGACGTATTTTGTTATTGTTGGCACCAGTAATGCGGTCAATTTAACTGACGGTTTGGATGGCTTGGCTATTATGCCAACCACAATGGTCGCGGCAGGTTTGGGTATTTTTGCGTATTTGTCAGGTCATGTCAGTTTTTCAGATTATTTAGCGATTCCCTATCTACCAAATGCGGGTGAACTCATCGTATTTTGTGCCGCTTTAGTGGGTGCGGGGTTGGGTTTTTTATGGTTTAACGCCTACCCTGCAATGGTATTTATGGGTGATGTGGGTGCGTTAGCACTCGGTGCGGCATTAGGTGTATTGGCGGTATTAGTAAGACAAGAAATTGTGTTGGTTATTATGGGCGGCGTGTTTGTGATGGAAACGCTGTCAGTCATGATACAAGTTGCTTCATTTAAATTGACAGGTAAACGTGTGTTTCGCATGGCTCCTATTCACCATCATTTTGAATTAAAAGGCTGGCCTGAGCCGCGTGTGATTGTACGGTTTTGGATTATTACCGTTATTTTGGTGTTGATTGGTTTAGCCACTCTAAAATTGAGATAAGCAATGGATAAAGTAGCCATTATCGAATCATTAAAAAGACACTTCGCTTTAGACCCAAAAAATGCCAAGATTTTAGTAGTTGGGCTAGGTATTACGGGTATTTCAGTAGCGCGTTTTTTACATTCGTTGGGGTTTGTATTTGCGATGATTGATAGTCGTGATAAACCACCGTTAAACGATGAATTTTTTCAACAAACGCCAGATATTCCTGTCTTTACAGGTGGTTTTGATGAAGCGGCATTTAAGGTGGCAACGCACTTAATCGTTAGCCCAGGGGTGTCACTGCATGAACAATCCATTGTCAAAGCGATGGCTAATGGCGCGAAAATAGTCAGTGATATTGATTTATTAGCCTGTTCTGTCAATGTGCCGATAGTGGCTATTACAGGGTCTAATGGCAAAAGCACTGTGACTACCATGTTAGGCGAGATGGCGAAAGCATCTGGTAAACAGGTCGGAGTTGGTGGTAATTTAGGTACACCCGCTTTAGATTTATTAGCACCCAATACAGAGCTGTACGTTTTAGAACTCTCCAGTTTTCAGTTAGAACGCACGTCGGTATTAAACGCCGCCGCCGCCACCGTGCTGAATGTCAGTGCCGATCATTTAGAT
>Ga0208508_1000535_pt1 | contig 10362 bp, 6 predicted proteins | sample LakWasMeta1_LOW4_2_FD_183853 | JGI IMG/M metagenome (GOLD analysis project Ga0208508, IMG submission 183853) | Freshwater sediment methanotrophic microbial communities from Lake Washington under simulated oxygen tension - Sediment Metagenome... | ecosystem: Environmental > Aquatic > Freshwater >...
ACGGCGGCTTTCTTGCAAAAAACGCCGTCATCGTCCAGCTTTACATTGAACCTAATCAAGACTGCACGCACAAATATTATGAAGAAGCATGTAAATTTTATAGCGCATCAAAATCAATTCTGAAAGGTCGAGCATGAAAAAAATGTTGCTGTTAACCAGTTTGCTTATATATCCATTCGCGGCATCTGCCCAGCCCGATATTGCAGACCTGCTGAGACTGAACGAATCCATCGTGCATGTCAGTGTTGACCTAGGCAACGGAAACACCGGCACTGGCACCGGCGTGGTGGTCAGCAGCGAGTATGTTGCAACTAACTGCCATGTCATTGCCAATGCGCACGGCGCCAATATTGCAAAATACGGCGATGGCTACCAGCCGATTGGACTGAAAGCAGACTGGAAACATGACCTGTGCCTGCTTAAGTTCGACAAACTGCCTTTCAAGCCGGTGCCGATGCGCGACAGTGCTACCCTGCAGTATGAAGAAGAAGTATTTACCGTGGGCTTTCCCAGCGGCAACACCGTTCCGCAGCCTTCATACGGCAGTATCAAGGCAACCTATCCGTTTGATAACAGCCTCATTATCCGCTCAGATGCAGCCTTTGCACTGGGCTCAAGTGGCGGCGCGATGTTTGACCAGAAATTCAACCTGATTGGCATCACGAGCTTTAAGAATCCAGGCCCGCATTCGTTTTTCTACAGCATGCCGGTAGAGTGGATTAAGCAACTGTTCGATACGCCAGACGTGATGTCGCTGCACACCAATGAGCTGCCGTTCTGGGCATTATCAGGTGAGCAGCGCCCTTATTTCATGCAGGTGGTTATTCCTTTTCAGAACAAAGAATGGGAAGAGCTGAAAAGAATTTCCAATAACTGGGTAAAAAACGAACCAGCGCTGGCAGATGCCTGGTACTTCCTGGGGGCAGCCGAGCTGGGGGTCAATCAACTGCATGAAGCAAAACAAGATCTCAACAAGTCAGCCACTTTGAATCCAAGACATCTTGATGCTTTGCAGCTGCTTTCAAAGATTGCTGTGCAGGAAAAAAACACGGTAGACCTTGAAAAGATCATCAGCCTGATGAAGCCGCTAGATGAGGCGCAGGCCGAACAGCTGACACTCAAGATTTCGGCACTGCGCGACGAATAACACTAGTGCTGGGCGGGCTTTGCTGCATACTGCCAGAACAGTGGCTTATCCCGAGGCGGCTCAAAAACCAACATGTCTGCCCGGCGCAGGTTTTCCAGCGCCTCGTCCTCTGAAATGTGCTGCTGTGACGCAAGCTCCCTGGAGACTGGCTCTGCATATTTGAGCCATGCCGGGCTTTGGGAATAATTGTGGTCTTCCATGCAGCGCCTGATGACATTGGATTTGCGCCCCGCGAGTTCTAGCCGCTGAAATTCGAGCGTGGGGATTATATGCGCCGTCGCTTTTTCGGCTATCTGCAGGCATTCGTCTCCGGCTTTTGCCAGCATACCCTGCTGCTGCCTGGATACTGTAGACACAGCATATATATCTTCTTTAAAGAAGTTCAGCGCCCAGATTGCACTGAGAATGAACACCACTATCAATAATTTCTTCAACTCCGGCTCCTGGATTTATGCTGATAAACAAGTAGCTGTTACGACAATGGAAAAATACTTTAGTGCGGCAGCTGAATCAAGGCTATGCAAATTAAACCAGATAAATAAGATTGTGATGATTTTTTCAATTTGCGTACAATCATATCAACTGCAGTAAAAACAACGCCACTGCTGCGAACCTCTTCAGGCAAATGCGGCTGACATGCTGCTGATGCCGCTTTAAAATCAAGTGCTGCAAAAATATAACAAACGAAGCCCTATGGAACATAATGTATCTCTAATCAGCACAGTCGCCTCTGCATTTGGCTTGGCCCTCATATTCGGCTTTATCGCAGAACGCATCAAACTGCCGGCCTTGGTGGGATACCTGGTGGCGGGCATCCTGATAGGCCCGGCCACCCCGGGTTTTGTCGCCGATGTAGGCATCGCATCACAACTGTCAGAAATCGGTGTCATGCTGCTGATGTTTGGCGTGGGCCTGCATTTCTCGCTCAATGACCTACTTGCCGTAAAACGCATTGCCCTGCCGGGTGCCATTGTGCAGATGACCCTGGCCACTGTGCTGGGGGCCGGGCTCGCACATTCATGGGGCTGGACCTTCGGGCAGGGCCTGATCTTTGGCCTGGCTTTATCGTGCGCCAGCACCGTGGTGCTGCTGAAAGCGCTGGAAGCGCGCGGCATACTGAACAGCATGAACGGCAAGATTGCAGTGGGCTGGCTGGTCGTTGAAGACCTGGCCACGGTATTAGTGCTGGTGTTAATGCCGCCGCTGGCTGAAATCCTGGGCGGAACCGCAATCACGGCAAACACCATGCCGCTATGGCAAACCATAGGCATCACGCTCATCCAGGTCGGCGTCTTTATTGTGCTGATGCTGGTGGCCGGCAAACGCGTGCTGCCGTGGCTATTATGGCATGTAGCCAAAACCGGCTCGCGCGAGCTGTTTACGCTATCGGTGGTGGCAATTGCCATCAGCATCGCCTACGGCGCTTCAGCTTTGTTTAACGTGTCTTTTGCATTGGGTGCCTTTTTTGCCGGCATGGTGATGCGCGAATCCGAATTCAGCCACCGTGCCGCAGAAGAGTCATTACCCCTGCGCGATGCTTTTGCCGTACTGTTCTTCGTATCGGTTGGCATGCTGTTCGACCCCAGGATATTACTGGAAGAGCCACTGCGCCTACTGGCTGTGGTGGCTATCATCACCATCGGCAAATCAATCGCGGCCATGGCGCTGGTACTGGCATTCCGCTATCCGCTGAATACCGCCCTGACTATTGCGGCAAGCCTGGCGCAGATAGGCGAGTTCTCATTCATTCTGGCAGGCCTGGGTATGGCGCTTGGCATATTGCCTGCCGACGGCATGAGCCTGATACTGGCCGCCGCCTTTATCTCCATCGCCATCAACCCGCTGATATTTTCAGCGATTAACCCCATCAAGAAATGGGCGCTTGGCATCTCGGCAACCGCACGCCAGCTTGAAGCACGCACCGACCCCTTTGCCGAGCTGCCCATGAGCACGGAACGCAAATTTCTGGAAGGCCAGGTTGTACTGGTAGGCTACGGCCGCGTCGGCAAGCGCATTGCCGCAGCATTGACTGAACGCGGCATCCCTTTTGTGGTGGCTGATGAAAACCGGGAGATCGTTGAAAACCTGCGTAAATCTGGGCAGCCAGCAGTCACTGGCAATGCCGCCGAGCCTTCGGTGCTCATACAAGCTCACATTGCCAATGCGGCTTTGCTTGTCATCGCCACTCCTGATTCACTCAATGTGCGCAAGATGGTTGAAACGGCAACCCTGTTGCAGCCACAGATCGAGGTGGTGATTCGCACCCATAATGAAGATGAATCAAAGCTGCTGGAGAAAGACAACATCGGCACCATATTCTTTGGCGAAGCAGAGCTGGCAAAGGGCATGACCAAACACATACTGGAGCGCTTTTCGCCGAAATAACACGGGCAAATATATTTAAACAGCCAAATCCGCTATGATGGTATGTATCCTCTAACAATGAGAAGAATCCATGGGTCAGCATTACCTTAAGCCGTTATTCGCACCTAAATCGGTGGCTGTTTTTGGCGCCAGCGACCAAACCGACTCTGTAGGCAAGATTGTGTTTCATAACATGCTGCAAAGCGGCTTTCAGGGGGCGCTCTACCCAATCAACCCGAATCACGCAAAGATTCAGGGGCATAAATCCTATGCTTCCATTTCACAGATTCAGGAGCCGGTCGATCTGGCAATTATCGCCACCCCTGCTAAGACGGTACCCGATATCATTGAAGAGTGCGGCAAGCACAATGTCAAGGCAGCTGTCATCATTACCGCAGGCTTTGGCGAAACCGGCGCAGCAGGGCTGGCGCTTGAGCATGCCGTGCTTGAAAATGCACAGCGTTACAACATCCGCCTGATTGGCCCCAACTGCCTGGGCGTCATGCGCCCGGACATTGGCCTCAATGCAACCTTCAACCATGGCAGCGCAAATACAGGCAACCTGGCTTTTGTGTCGCAGTCCGGCGCGCTGTGTACCGCGATTCTGGATTGGGCAAAATCCAATGACGTCGGGTTTTCCAGCGTAGTATCCATGGGCTCGTCCATCGATGTGGACTTTGGCGAGATCCTTGACTACCTGGTTTCGGATGTCAAAACGCAGAGTATCCTGCTTTATATCGAAGGCATACGCAATGCCCGCAGTTTCATGAGCGCGATTCGCGCTGCGGCACAATTCAAACCGGTGATACTGGTCAAGGTTGGCCGCCACAGCGTCGCCTCCAAAGCCGTAATGTCGCATACGGCCTCGCTGGTAGGCTCTGATGATGCATTTGACGCCGCAGTACGGCGTGCCGGCGTAGTGCGCGTGCAGACCGTTACCCAGCTGTTCTCGGTTGCCAAGGCCTTATCATGCGGGTTCCACCCAACCGGCAATCGCCTGGCCATCGTCACCAACGGCGGCGGGCCGGGTGTGATGGCAACCGACACGGCCGCCGACCTGGGACTGGTGATGGCCGAGCTGTCAGAATCGACCATCGAACAATTAAACAAAACCCTGCCGCACACCTGGTCACACGGCAACCCGGTAGACATCATCGGTGATGCCCAGGCCGACCGTTACCACCATGCAGTAAAAGCCTGCCTGGAAGACCCGAATGTGGACGGCGTGCTGACCATACTGACACCGCAGGCAATGACCAAACCACAGGAAGCAGCCAATACCGTCATCGAGCTTTCCAACCAGTACAGCAAACCGCTGCTTGCCTGCTGGATGGGCGGCGCGCAGGTTGATGCATCCCGCGAGCTGTTCAACCGCGCCAGAAAACCGAGTTTCCGCACACCGGAACCTGCCGTAGAAATATTTTCGTTCCTGTCTGAATATTACAAGAACCAGAAACTGCTGATGCAGGTGCCAGGCCCGCTCTCACACCATCTGGAACCCGATACCGCCGGTGCGCGCATGGTGATTGAGGGAGCGCTGCAAGACAGGCGCAAGATACTGAACGAAATGGAATCAAAGGCCCTGCTGTCTGCGTTCCATATTCCGGTTGCAAAGACACTGGTGGCACGCTCGCCGAACGAGGCGCTGCAGATTGCGCTTGAGCTGGGCTTCCCGGTGGCGATGAAAATCAACTCACCTGACATCACGCACAAGACCGATGCCGGCGGCGTGATGCTCAACCTTGCCAATGCCGAAGCCGTGCGCTCGGCTTACCACGAAATGATAGAGAATGTTCAGGAGAGCCGTCCTGAAGCGCGTATAGACGGCATATCGATAGAGCCCATGGTGGTCAAACCCAATGGCCGCGAACTGATGGTGGGGGTGACCAATGACCCGGTATTCGGCCCTATCATTACTTTCGGCGCTGGCGGCACCATGGTTGAAGTCATGGGTGACCGCTCGGTTGCCTTGCCCCCGCTCAATAGTTTTCTGGTAAAAGACCTGATTCAGGGCACGCGCGTATCCAAGATGCTGGGCGCTTTCCGCCACATGCCGCCCGCCAACATTGAGGCGCTAGAAAGCGTGCTGCTGCGTGTGTCAGAAATGGTATGCGAGCTCCCCATGCTGATGGAGATGGACATCAACCCGCTGATTGTAGATGAGCACGGCGCGCTGGCGGCCGATGCGCGCGTGGTGGTTCAGTATCGCCTGCCCAGCACCGACCGCTATTCACACATGGCAATCTACCCTTACCCTATGCACTTGGTAAGCAGCTGGCAGCTGGCAGATGGCACCAAAATCACCATACGCCCGATTCGCCCGGAAGATGCAGAACTCGAGCAGACCTTCGTGCGTGACCTGTCTGAAGAATCACGCTATTTCCGTTTTATGAACAGCGTGCAGGAACTCAGCCAGGCAATGCTGGTGCGCTTTACCCAGATTGATTACAGCAGGGAAATTGCGCTGCTGGCCGTCATGCAGTCTCATGACAAGAAAACACCGCATAAAGAAATCGAACTGGGCGTTGCGCGCTATGCCATCAATCCTGACGGCGAGAGCTGCGAATTCGCCATCGTGATTGCAGACCACATGCACGGCAAAGGCCTGGGCAACAAACTCATGAATGCACTGATGGATGCCGCACGCGAAAAAGGCCTGAAAGTGATTCAGGGCGAAGTACTGAGCCACAACAGCCATATGCTGAAACTGATGAAAAATCTGAATTTCACTATCAAACCCAACCCGGAAGACGATAGTGTTAAATCCGTATATAAATTATTGTAGCCAACCGTCATGCGCACCGCCTACCTTACACACCCGTCCTGCTCCAGACACGTCATGGCGCCAGACCATCCGGAATGTCCTGAGCGACTGCATGCCATCAATGACCAGCTGATTGCATCAGGCCTGCTTGACCACCTTATCCACGTTGAAGCTGACCAAGCCAGTAAAGAACAGCTGTGCCGGGTGCATAGCGCAGAATATGTGGAATGGATATACAAACAGGCGCCGGACTCAGGGCTGATAGAGCTAGACGGCGACACCGCCATGAATAAATATAGCCTCAATGCAGCGCTGCATGCCGCAGGCGCTGCAATCAAAGCCGTTGACCTCGTCATGTCGGGCCAAGTTGAAAACGCCTTCTGCAGCGTGCGCCCACCAGGCCACCATGCAGGCCGAACCTCGGCATCCGGATTCTGCATCTTCAATAATGTAGCCATCGGCGCTGCTCACGCTCTGGCACATTACCATCTGCAGCGCGTTGCCATCGTGGATTTTGACGTGCATCACGGCGATGGCACCGAAGATATATTCCACGATAACCCACAGGTAATGCTGTGCTCGAGCTTCAGGCACCCGTTCTACCCCTACAAAGGCGCGGGGTCCGGCAATGACCACATCATCAATGTGCCGCTGGCAGCTGCCACCAATGGCGAAACATTCAGGGCCGCAATAAGCGAACATTGGCTGCCTGCGCTGGAACGTTTCCAGCCCGAGTTCATCTTCATCTCGGCAGGCTTTGATGCGCACATCGAAGACGACATGGGGGGCCTCGCACTGAAAGAAGCAGATTATTTATGGATAACAGAAACCATCAAGGCCGTGGCAAAAACACATGCAAAAAACCGCATTGTTTCAGTGTTGGAAGGCGGCTATGAACTGCATGCGCTGGGCCGCTGCGTGATGACGCACATCAAAAGCCTGAGCGAACTCTGACAAAAGACTGCAAGCCGCTGATTTACGCAGCTTTATTTAATTATTGATTCCTGCGGCTGCTGGCATTCAGCCATTCGCTTCGGCATATGTCTTCCAAACACCTGCGCGCCTTCCAGCCGAGCAAAGTTTCAGCCCGTGCCGTGCAGGCAACGCTAGCAGAGACATCTGCACCCAGAACCGGCTGCGTTCTGACGGGAATGCTGGTACCGACAGCTCCTTCAAAAACCTCAATTAAAGATTGTGTGCTTCTGGCGTGGCCTGAGCCTATGTTAATCGGTATAAATCCGTGGTGATGCTGCACATAATCAATCACACTCAAGTGGGCATCTGCAATATCCATCACGTGTACATAATCCCGGATGAGGGTGCCATCACTGACTGAACGCTGGCTCTGAAAAACATCAAGATAAGGCAACTCACCAGCAGCCACCTCGGCAATCTGCGCCACCAGGTTTCTTGACGGCGACACAAGGCCTGGCCTCAGCAAGCCAGACTCATGTACCCCGGCAACATTAAAGTATCGAAATGCAACAATACTCCACTGCGGATCCTGGCTTGCAGCCTGGCTCAGCATATTCTCCACCGCCAACTTACTCGTACCGTAGTCATTGACAGGCTTGGTGGGGTGCATTTCATCAATCGGAATGTACTGGGCGTGTCCGTAGACTGCAGCGCTGCTGCTGTATACCAGCCGCCTCACGCCAGACCTCTTCATCGCTTCAAGCAGGCTGGAACTGGCGAGAATATTAGCCTGCTGCCCAGCCTGCTCATGGCCATGTGCCGCATGTGGCTTTATGCCAGCAACATGCAATACCAGCGCAATCTTTTCATCGATGATAAGCTGCGTAAGCGCGTCGGTATCACAGACATCCCCTTCAATAAATAAGGGCGGCTTCCCCAGAATGGCTGCAAGCTGGTCAAGTACCTGTCTGGTGCTGTTAGTCAAGTTATCATACAGAAACACCTGATGATGCCCTGACAAGGCAACAGCTATATGCGAACTGATGTAGCCAGTACCGCCGGTGATGAGGATGTTCACAAAAGACTCATATAAAATAAATTTTGAATTTACTACGCATTGACCTGACCTTGAATAGTATAGTTTTACCTTGATTGCGCAAAGCTGTCTAGCCAAAAGCCGCCTACTTAAATTATTTTGAAAGTCAAAATAATATCAAGTTCTGACACTAACTTTCTGGCAGCAGATATTAAACGAATACGCATGTTTTAATGGGAACCCGATTGAACCAAAACCCTCGCAAACGCATTCTATTTCTAGTGCAGGAGTTAACAGCCGGTGGTGCAGCTTATTTGTGCATCAAATGGATTAAAAGGCTGGTAAGCCTTTATGAGATAGACCTACTGATAATTGGCCCATATGAAACAAAGATGCTGGCGGCGCTGCCTGCAGGCGTTTCAGTTATTCATGCAGGCCAATCAGCCTTCAGCGCATCTTGTGACAGGCTAGGTTCAATATCGGCGTTGGGGGCCTTGCGGCTTTTTATGCGCCGCAATAAGATTGCACCGCTGGCTGCCGAATATCAGGCAATTCTGGCAACATCCATTCTGGCCAGCTGGCAAGCCTGCATAGCATTCGCCCTATGCCGGTCGCAAAATAAAATCCTTTTTCTGGTAGATGAAGCACTGGCAACCTGCGCACAGGCCAGGGCACTCCGCAGAAATGCCGTAGCGCTCAGCCTGCTGGTAACCGATCAGGTGGTTTCAGTATCAAGCGCATTATTTAAAAACATGTCTGAACATTGTACGGCGCTTAAAGACAAGCCTTGTGAGGTAATGTGGCCTATAACTGAAATGCAGAATAGCTCGCCAGATGCGCAACAGCACAGCATACTGCCTCATGACAAACCGATAGTATTGACCGTGGCCAGGCTGGCACCTGGCAAACAGATTCTGGAAAGCCTGCACATTCATCATGCCCTGCGGCAACAAGGCATAGACTTTCGCTGGTACATAGTCGGCGCCGGCGAAGAAGAAGACACTATCAGGGCTGAGATTAAAAGGCTGGAAATGGAAGATTTTTTCATCCTGGAAGGATTCCAGCAGCATGTTGCCAACTGGATGAGGCAGTGCGATGTCTTTGCACTGCTTTCGGTTTCAGAGGGTTGTCCCACTGTTATTATTGAAGCCTTGCAGCTCAATTGTGTTGTCATCTCAACCGAAGTGAATGGTGTAGATGAATTGCTGGTGAATGAAAAAACTGGAATCATTGTCGCAAATCAGCCAGATAAAATTGCACAGCAATTGTCGCGGCTGGTTTCAGACAGCGCATTACGCGAACGTATCAAAAACAATTTAATCCAGCATCCATTAAAGATAGATGCTGAACATGACTTGCAGAGATTGGTAAAAATGATAGAGGCTCCCAAGCAGTCAGCCAGCGTGCCGGCATGTTCCATTCTGATACCGGCTTACAACCAGCAAGACTATCTGGATAAAGCCATTTCAAGTGCATTAATGCAGGACTTCAATGCGCTTGAAGTGGCAGTAATCGATGATGCATCAACCGACAACACAGAACTTGTCTGCGCAAAATGGCTGGCTGACCCCCGCTTCAGATATATTAAAAACAGCACAAACCTGGGTCGTGTGAAAAACTACCACTACGCGCTGAACGAAGTAGCGCGAGGTGACTGGGTGCTGATGCTCGATGGTGATGACTACCTGACCGATGCAGGCTATATTAAAGCGGCCTGGGAAACGGCACAGAACCATATCGGGGAAGGTGTTGTGTTCGTACAGGCAGGCCACAGGATTGAATATGCCAGCGGCAATTCAAAAGACGTAGATATGCTCCCGGATATCGCATCCAGCGAGATGCTGGTAAGGCCTGGAAATTATCTCAAGTTTGTTTTTGACACAGGCTTTTTCACGCATCTGGGAATCTTGTTCAACCGGGCAGCGGCCATCAGACACGGCTGCTATCAGGCCGATATATCGTCGTCAGACATGGATTCGTTTCTGCGGTTGTCACTGCAGGGGCCTGTCATCCTACTGAACAGGATTGCCGGCTGCTGGGTGCAGCATGGCAACAATGCAAGCGCCAGCGTGCCGATGCATCACATCACAGAAAATGTAAAACTATTCAGGGCAATTACCGATTTGGCGATTAAGC